>Ga0307507_10001980_pt1 | contig 44425 bp, 44 predicted proteins | sample 7_EM_MG_FD_207223 | JGI IMG/M metagenome (GOLD analysis project Ga0307507, IMG submission 207223) | Populus trichocarpa ectomycorrhiza microbial communities from riparian zone in the Pacific Northwest, United States - 7_EM | ecosystem: Host-associated > Plants > Roots > Unclassified | place... | reverse complement strand
GAAATCCATCAGCTGACTTGTCCGAGTCAGCTGCGCCCTATCTCGCAACCAATCAAAACTCATAAAACAAGTCATGTGCCCTAACGGGGTCACATGCGTAAAACCCATGACTCATAACTATGAGTCATGTGCAAAATACATAAACCACATGACCACAATCGTGCGTCATGTCAAATATCAACCAATAACAATAAACCAATGACACGGTATTGCATCGTCATGTGAAAACCTATGAGTCAACTGATCTCATAGTGTGAAAGATAACGAACCGACGACTAATAGTTATTAGTCGTGTGAAAGTCTGCCTTGCTTAGTCACCGTTTGTGACAGTCTACCCCTCCTCTCCCCCTTCAGGTCTCGTCCCGTTGCTCAGTTACAGCTACAGTCCACTCACTTGGCTGGCACCCTACTGCCCTTTTGCCTCACCTTGCGATTTCTCTACGGTTGCACCCCTCGGTTATGCTCAGTCGTCGTATTGCACTGCCTCGGTGGCGGATATCAACGCCTTAGGTTCATGAGTAATGCTTGCAACGCCGCAACAGTTTTAAGTGGCCCCAGCACCCCCATTGTTCCTCTTTTATTGTCGGTTACTTTGGGTTTCATAAGTGGTTATAACAATTATTTATTTTGTTGTTGGTGTCTACGGCAAGGGTTTTCCTGTTGATTCCTCCCCATGTATTTATTTGACTTTCTTGTTCCGCCCCTTTAGTCGGTGTTTGATTTCTTATTTTGCATGGCTGGTGTGCAGTTGGTCTCGGACCAGAGAGACTTGGGTTGATGATTTTTTCCCTGGAGCCGGGGTGGATAAAAGATAGGGGATGGGCTTTTTTCTTTACCATGGCTAGCGCTGCACGTAGTCTTTGTTCCCAGTAGTTGATTAATACAAAGCATATAAATAAAAAAATAAAAAAATAAAAAGGCGTAGGATTTGGGTTCTTCACGCAGCCATCTAAGTTCTTTCATACACTATACTTTAAATACAAAAGATCTTTTATTACACATTCAGGAATCAAGACACGACTGCCTTACACGAGCCTAGCGATCGACACTGCTAGATAGGAGTCAGAGGACTTAGCTATCACAGTAAGGAATCAAGAGAGAAAGTAATCGTTAGTGAAGCTATCAGTTATCTGCTGCAAGTATCACCCAGAGGAGTGAGGATTGTAACTCCATTCTGACTACTGGAGAGGAAGCTTTTAGAAAATGTTATGATCTTTCTGGAGAGTCAAGAATACTAAAAAAATGAATGAAGTTAGATATCCCTTGAAATTGATACTCTGTTGAACATATTAGTGTTAAATCCTACTATCTACAAAATGTCCGGCAGGGGAACGATAATTTTGACTCCAGAAACTACTACTAGTGGCGATATTCCTATTTGCCCTCTACATTTTCATAGCACCTACGAAATAGTAGTAAGCTGCCCAAGCCTACTACGAGTACTGGAACACATTCAAAGTACCAAAGGATTGAAGGAGGCTTGATTCGTATGCTGAAACAGGAATTACACAGTCATATTCCATAGCGAGAATTATATTAACTCACGGGATACCTATTTTCCACTGCGCTAGTTTTGTTGTGTGCTTGAAGCAGATATGTGAAGATAACCTAGGTTTGCAGGCTATTATAATTCCCTATCAAGATAAAATGATAACAAGAAAATTTCAATTGTATATAGCTAGCAGCGAAAAAATGTTTGAGGCTAAGAAAATCAATTAAGCCCAGAAGAAGGTAAGAGAGTGTGCAACTCATGCTTTGGGAGCTGACAAGGTTTAATTTCCTTTATCTTTCTCCTGAAGCATGAGGTAAAGGTTTACTGCAATATAACCAAAATTTGAGGTAGTATTCTAATTAGAGATTGTGGAGTCTTTTTCTTATGTTTTTGTTTTCTTCTACTTTCAGACTAAGTTTGTTGAGATTGGTTTTACTATTGTTATTGCTTTTTCCATCTGATAACTGGCCAAAATGTACTTTACCTTATCTATAATATGACTATATTTCAAGAAATATCTCAGTGTTTGTTAAATAAGTTTAATATCATACCCTGTTGAGTGTAGCAGGGTATGGCTAACTACCCTGGTTGAGTTGTTGAGAGTACACGATGGTGTTGAGGGTAAACCATAGATTACACACACCCATGTTTGTTAGTTCTTTTTCGTTAGCAGGCGCGCAACTGAGAATGGCAAGATCCCCCACTCTCTTCCACCATACTACTCACATCGAACAGGTTATGAGCCTCTACGCGTTCTACGCACCTTAGAAATATCGTTCGTGCGATAGGCAGCCTTTTGCGCTGTGTGCTTTTTCGAATCGTTTTTCCACTGTTTGTTTTACATTCTTGTTTTTGTGCTCTTTCATCTTTCTGGTTAATCGCCTAAGCTCCAAAACTCATCTCTGTGATATCTGAACTTTACGAATCTATGTCGTCGGCCGTCCTATCTTTCCGCACTTGGGGCATAACAACTTCGGACCCTGGAGGCAAAGAATGTCTGACCAATTGATAGAGCTAGATCCTTGGTGTATCAGCAAAATGTAAAAACCAGTCCTGGTCCACCAAGGGGGGTTATGGTCCCCCTGGTCCTTCTGGTCCACCCTGATCCACCCTGGTCCACATTTTCAGTAAAATTTCAAAAAGTGTGGATCAGAATGGATCGAAGTGGACCAGGTGGACCATGGGGACCACAACCCCCCTTGGTGGACCAGGTGCGTTCAGAACTACCGTGGACCACGCTCTGACATTTTCCTGATCCCTGGATCTTATCGAGTGGGGAAGCAGCAGCTGATAAACAGAGTACGGATACGGCAGATATGGCCACCTATAACAAATACCTTCGTAAGTGCTTTCGGATTAGAGCCAAGATCCGTAGGGCAATGGAACTGTACATTTGTGCTTAGTATACCTCTAATGTCTCCAACCAGAATCCACAGTGTCTCTGGGCAAAGTGAGAAGAGAGTTATTGTCAGGCTCTGGGTCTAGAGCTCCATTACTTTAGTACATCACTCTTCAAGTGTACCTTGGAGGGGTAGGAGACAGCAGCTAAGTTTGTTCATGAAATTGAACGGATTGTGGAGTGTTTGCGTGAGGCTGGGGTGGTCATCCAACCACACGAGAAAACATTTTACCTTTTGCATGGTCTACCGCCATCCTGGCATGAGTGGCATGATCTCCAAGCGACTATCAACAAACCAGATCAGCCAGAGAATTTCATCTCCACGATTAAGGCCTAAAAGGCAACAATAAACCGCGATAAGACAGGGGCATTTGGCAATGACACCGTTTTAGCTTTAAAGGAAAAGGCAATGCGTATTGTCCAACAACAGCAGGCTCTGGGGGAGCTAGCCAGGCAGGCAGGCAGGCAGGTAGTGAATCGTTGATTGTTTGCCACTAATGTCAGAAGGAGAGGTATCGGTGTAGCGAATGTCGGAAACTCAAATCAGATTTGATAAGAGGTATCCATGTTGATAAAGTTACTACCACAGCACAAGCTAGATCGGCTAGCAGGTCAAATGATTTCCTCTTTACCGCTTACAGCTCAATAAGTAAGCTTACCGTAGGGCATCAATGGCTGGAGACGGTCCCTGAGCACCCCCACCGCTCCCGACTGCCCTGCAGCATTTTTTCTCCCCCCGCTTGCAACCCACCCTCCAGGAGGACTCCTCTCAAATAGCCGCTATTCTCCCCAACATCATGGCTGGAGTGCTCAACCAGGCTGGCTGCACTCTCCCACTTTCATTCACGGCGTCCGTAAACTGCAACGGGGCAGTCACACTCACCTTGAACCCACGAACTCCCTCTACAGCATATGCTGTCTTTTTTGAGCTTCTAACCAAGAAGCTAAACCAGTCCTTCCTTGTGAATGAAAACCCATACCAAGTATTCAGACTTGCCCCTGCGGACAAAGAACTACTAATCCACAGTGTCCCCCTCTTCGCTCTCCCCCTCTCTCACCAAGAACTCTATCCCTGTCATTTGGAATCCATTGACAATGCAATTGACACATTAATCTACAGCACCCGCTTCTTCCGACCAGACCCCGATGTCAGGGCTGCGAAATTCACCACTACCGTGGTCGTATCAGTCTCCCCTGAGGATGTTGGAAAGTTCGGTGAAAGTATTCGCCTCTTTTCACGTTCCCCGCAAAGTCGCTCCCGCCCACCCTGCCTCAAAACTGACACAGTGTAAACACTGCTGGAGATTTGGGCATTCACACCTATTATGCAAAGCGCCAGAACCTACTTGCCCTATTTGCTCTGCTCCCCACTCCCAGTCAGAACACAGATGCCCTAACCAATCCTGCCCTAAGGAGGGACACCTCAACTCAGTAATTGCATGCTGTATCACTTCACCCCCTTGATGCGTTAACTGTCAGTCAGAGCATGCCTCTTTTAACCCCACCTGCCCTACAAGATAGTCCATTGCGGCCTCCCTTCGCCCTGCACTTGGACCTGAACTGCCTGAACCCTTCTCAGACCCCACGGTTGGCACTTTGACTGGACTTCCCACTACTGTTGCTCAAGGTCCACCTCTTCCAGTTACCCCAGCAAACCCTATCCTAAGACCCTCCTCTGCTGTCCCCACCACGGTCGGTCAAGGCCCTGCTCGCTACTCCTCCTCCTCAGTCCCCCTGCCACTGGCTGCACCTCTCCTGCAGCACTCACAATTTGGACCCTCCCCCAACACCGCCTGGGGGTTAAGGTCTGACGATGATGCCGTCGACGAGGACTTTTAATTGTGGCACAACTCATAGACTCCCATCACCATGCTTTCTTTCCTCATGACTCTGTCAAGTGTACTTTTCTTTCCTTGATTCAGGATAACTGCCTTGACAGCAGTCGTGTTTTTCATACATTGTTTCATTTTTTTATATCAGTAGAGAATTCCCCTCATGTTGTTGCCCTTCAAGATGTTCCCTTGTGGAGAGGCCTCTCCCCTGTTGCAAAAGGGTATAAGGTTTTTTTTCCACCTCCTTAACCTCTATACAGCCAAGAGTGATTACATACGTTTCTGAACATTTTATGACTGTAGTGTCAGTTTACCTTTATTTTTCCACTGGGGAGATCTTATGGCCATGAATTTTCATAGCGATAATGGTCTTTTCGAGTCAGCGTTTACTGTCCTTCGCATTTATAATGCTTACTCCACTATTAACAGGTCAACTTTGCAGCATACCCAAATTCCTGAAGAACTTATTGCAACCCACACCTTCCCCTCCCTTACGGTTGGCGACCTCAACATCCATTATCATCTCTCTAATCCTACTAGGCTCCTCTCCTACTCTGAGTTGAATGTTTCCAGCCAGTACTATGAGCTAGCAGCAGACCGACTATACAGCCTTCTCAATACTCCAGGAGTCTTCACAAGATTCCCATTTGACTCAACAACAAGACCCGCAGTCCTTGACCTTTCTTTCGCCAATGCTCCCCTAGCTCCCTATATTGGGCCTTGGTCTCCTCCCTCCCCCCAACTGGTTCTGACCATCTTGCTATCTCCATTAAACTCAGTGCCCCAATCTTGAAGCCCCCTGTTGAGACACTCAACGGGAAGCAGACGGACTGGAGCGCAGTGGAGAGTGCATTGATCGAAAAGGTGATTCCTCCTCCTCCCACTGGACTTCAAACAGCAGCCTCCCTCAGCAGCTGGTTCGACAAATCTCTCTTCTGAATAACCTATCACATCTCTTCAAAAACCCCGCTCAAACGCCCCTCCTTGCATTCCAAGCCCAGGTGGACTCCGAACCTGTCAGAACGTAGACGAGTATTCCATCACACCGTCCAGGCCCAGAAACTAGGCACCGCAACCCAACCACAAATCTCTGCCACTCGTAATTTCTACTTTAAAGCAATCAAAGCAGCCAAAGCAAAAGACTGGACTCAGTTCCTAGCAAATGTCGATGCCCAATCAGTTTAGACAGCTAAAAGGTTTGCATATGGTCGAGCTCCTTATCACTTTCCGTCTTTTCCTACAGCCACCTTACTCAGCGAAATCAACTCAGCTCCACTCAATCATTTTTTTCCCACACAATGCCCTCCCACTAGCTCTCCCATTCTTTCTACTTATCCAAGTGCCCCCCCAGTGAGCTCAGAAGAGATAGCAGATGCACTCAGGAAATTCTCTAACACATCAGCCCCCGAACCAGATAGCATGCCATATGGTATCTGGAAAAAAGTTAACAAATTAAACCCCTCCCTCCTCACATCCTTGCTCTCCCTGTTACTCATTCATGGACACCACCCTGCCTCTCGAAAGCGCGCCAATGGGATCGTCCTATCCAAACCAGGCAAGGCAGACTACAAGTCCCCGGCGTCTTACTACATCATTGTTCTTTTGAAAACCGTATCCGAGATCTTAGAGAGGATCACAGTCTGTCGTCGTGCCTCACTCACCAGAAACTCCGGTCTCCTTCACTCAAACCAATATGGCACTCTTGCAAACCTAGGTTGCCTTGATGCAGTGTCTACAATATCTCATGAGGTCAGACTGCTTCAATCCACCGCCCTTAAAGTCTCCACCTGGTTTCTTAACATTAAAGGTGGGTTTGACAATGTAAATGCAAACCAGCTTTCTACTATACTGCTGCGATGCAAGACACCAGAATATCTGGTGTCCTGGGTCCGTTCTTTTCTCTCACAACACTGCTGTAACCTGATCTTTCAGGGCTCACCAGACATCTTTGCTCCAGTAGCAGTTGTCACTCCACAGGGCTTGCCCATCTCCCCCTTACTATTTGTGATTTATGTTTCAGGCCTTCATCTTGCAATTCCAAAAGGCCTAATGGTGTCTTATGTGGATGACTTCACAGTCACCGTGGCCTCTCCCTCTTATCATTCTAATATTCAAAGGCTCCAGAGCTACTTCCTCCGGCTACAAAGCAAGGGGGCCCGCCTCGGAGTTTCTTTTTCTGTGCCAAAGACTGAATTCCTCCACTGGCATACTGCCAGCGACAGGGGACCAGTAGCCTCCTCCCCAATCATTATTGATGATCTGCTATTCATGCCCTTGAACCAAGTTCGGTGGCTAGGATACTGGCTCACTCCTGCTATAGAAACATCACTCTACTTCTCAAGGCGATTAGCTCTGGCCGAAGGGTCCTTTGTCTTGGTACGGCACCTTAGTACAACCAGTAAAGGGCTCTCTTCCTGGTGCAACAGGAAATTGGCTGCTGGTCTCATCCTGCCTATCCTAACCTATGGCTGCGATTTCTTCACCCCAAATGCCCACATGCTAGGTAAACTAGGAACATTCTGGAACAGAGTCCTAAGATGGACCACCAACTGCTTTAACTCCACAAATATACTAGTCTTCCATCTCGAAGCCTCTCTGCCTCCCATTAAAGCACTCCTAGCACATAGGAAAAGACTTTCAGCTCTTCGCTTAGTTTACTCCTCTCCGCTAGTTGATTCAGCCACTGCCAGGATACCAGTCACTGTCCCTACTAGAGGTCCTTTTCATGCTGTATCATATCATCATCTCCTTCTAGGTATTAAGGAAGCATGTCGCCCTGTTCTCTGGACCACCAAACTCACGAATACTACTAAGCATCTCCCGTTAGAGGCTCTCTGCCACCTCATCCAAGACACTATTATGGAGAACAAGTCTCTTCCGCCTGCCAATTCTCACCCCCACCCACCAACCTCAGATCCCTCCTATCTTCAAGGTAAAACTCAGCTGTGCTCACTACTCCTCAAAGAGTGGAAAGAAGGGCACCTGCCACCACCTGGATATGGCTACCCTCCCTCTACCACACCTCATGCCTGTATGGGACTTTCTCACTTTATGTCCGGCTGGATCCACCAAATGCGCTCCAGTAAAAGCTATCTTTTTTCCCACACTTCCTGGTTCAACAAGGATACAAACCCATTATGCCAGTACTGTGAGGAGGACGATGAGAGCTTTGAACATGCTATCCTTCACTGCCCTGCTAAAGCTGAAAAACGGGTCTCCTACCTCTCAGGGATCACCGACCTCAGCCCCTCGGCCCCACTATGGTCCTCAGTTATGCTCATCCAAGGATTGGCAAACTACATCTCAGCTACTCATACAGGGTTCCCACCCTCAGCCTTCAAGGCTCCGCTCAACCCCAAACAGGACAGTCTAGCCATAGGGCTTCCTGTTCACAACCCCACAAGATCTCCTCACTCAGCTTAAGCTGATGAGGTTGTTTTTCGTTACTTTATATTTCATAGCATGCTTAAGAATATGGTGTATTTTTCTTAAATTGAACAAACGGTTTGCAAAGTTTTATCTTCCTTGTTGTAACTTGGAGGTGTTGATTTTGAAATTCAGTACGATACTGCACTTAATTTGGAATAGGTCAAGGACTGACAGATAACAAATGTTTCTTTACTGCTAAAAGTTAGTCATTGTATGTGATGCGTTGGGATTGAATTTTCCTAAATTAGGAGAGTACTACAAGCTTTATTTGGAATTTTGTTTTTATTTTGTTAAGCTTGTTTGGAATTAAGGTTTTTATTTGCCATAGCGCGAGCTGCATGCATGTATTTTAGCCAGAAAGAAAATACACATGATATAATAAATAAAAAATAAAAGTGCATCAATGGCTCTTGGAGAGTGGCTGTACTGCACACGTTACTAGTACACGGGAAGGGTTTACATCCTACGTACAGATTCCCGATGGCAAACACAAGATTTGTGTCACCAATAATACAGAGTTCAGTGCTCTGGAAAGAGGCGACGTGGCTTTAGATATTTGGGACAGTGGGCGGAAATGCAGAACGAAGTTGGTTCTCAAAAATGTCCTACACGTACCCGCCTGCCGCAAGAATAGCCTACTTTCAGTTTGACACCTATGACATTCAGGCATTTTTGTCGAGTTTCTGCGAGACAGGGGAGTATCTCTCAAGATAGGCAAGGGGTAATGGGTTAATGTGATGGAAGCAAATAGGCTCTACATCTTACGGACAGTGGAGAATAAAGTATCCAGAAACCTTGGCACCAAAGCATTTGCGGTAGACACTGGAGAAGCAGCTACTAGAAAAGCAGCACTGTGACATTATAGATTGGCACATCTAGGAGCGAATGCGGTACAGAAACTATCACTAGAACACAACAATATACGAAGTCTACGAAGAGTTCCGCGATGCGTTTGTGCGGGCTGCATCTATTACAAGATGGCAAGGAAACCGTTTCCATCCGTTTCATCTTCCTCCCGTGCAACTCAACCTCTGGAATTGATCCATAGTGATATAGCTTGACCGATCAACCTAAAATCACTTGGTGCAGCACAGTATCTTCTAATATTTACGGACGACTTTACAAGATATAGAGTAGACTATCTACTCAAGCGCGACTCTGAGGCATTTACACGTTTCAAGGAGTATAAAGCTTTGGTCGAGAAGCAGCAAGGCTCGACAATTAGAAAGCTTCATACAGACGGAGGAGGGGAATATACATCAAATGAGTTTTCTCATCTCTTGTTGCAGGACAGAATAGAAATACAATGGACCACTCCCTACACTCCACAGTCAAATGGTTTTAGTGAACTATCAAACCGTACGATCATAGATACTACTTGAGCTCTAGTTCATGCCGTGAATGCACCAAAACACTATTGGGCAGAAGCAGTAATGAGAGTGATTTATGTCCAGAATAGGCTTTCTACAAGCGCAATTTGGAATGGTTTTATACATTATGAGCTATGGCATCAAAAGAAATCTACTTATGATTATCTGCATGTATGGGGCGGTATAGCCTATGCACAGGTTCCTAAAGAAACTCGCAAGAAGATAGACAAAACAGCACAAAAATGGATGTTTGTCGGATACACGGAAATGGCGAGTCAGTATGGCCTGTATGATTCATCTCAGAAATGTTTCTTCATTTCACGGGATGTTGTCTTTGAGAAGTCAACATCATACCACAATACCAACAATACAGTGGGTCAAGCTTCAAGAAACTACTACATGGCACCGATTGAACCGTGGGCAGAGCAGCAGGCATGGGGAGACGAGTTTGACAAGGAGGAGGCACCAAAAGCAAAGAGGATGCAGAGAAAGTGGAGGGAAGAAGAGCAAGAAGAAGAAGTACTCGACTGGGGGTACGCCGGGGAAGTATTGGCACCCTTTCGACTACGGAAACCTCAGAACTCATCAGCTTCTAAAGGTGGTGATGGTAATAATGATAATGATAATGCCGTGGAATGGGACGAAGTCCCAGTCGTCGAGAAGAAGAAGAGGAGAGTTTCAGACACACCGGGTATGGTGAGAAAACTGAGAGCTGACCATGGAAGCTCGTACTGGGGATCATGACCCGGGAAACCGCCAGCCACAGAAGAGAGGGGAAGTCAGTACTCAAGCCTGGGTGATTTCAGAACATCGGGAACAAGTAGCCTGATGGTATCAGCCGTCTATATAGTTGAAGCTGGTCTGAGTACCTATAAGTCTGCAATGGACTCCGATGAAATCTGTCAGTGGCAACAAGCGATCAATCCGGAGTGTGCATCACTCGAAAAGAATAAAGTATTGATGTTTGTCTACAAAATACCGAATACGAAGAAGGCTATCCCTACCAAGCTGATCTTACAGAGAAAGCTGAATGCAGTTGGACAAGCCATTCAGTATAAGGCAAGGTTAGCAGCTCAGGGTTTTCGCTAGGTGGAGGGACTTGATTTTACAGATACCTTTGCACCGGTAGCGAGTCTAGCCACTCTTCGTGTTGTGCTATCGATTGCGACAGCCTAGGGTTTTGCAATACGTCAAATGGATGTAGTCACGGCCTTCCTGGGCAGTGAACTACAAGAGGAGGTTTACATTACACTACCAGTGGGAGTCTTTGGTGAGCGCAGACTCGCCTCTCTAAATCAGAGTCTCTACAGATTGAAGCAGTTACGACACTGCTGGTATACCACGATTAACTCCTTCTTAATCGCCAAGATGGGTTTTTTGTCCCGGTAGATGCGAATGCTGTACCCACACTCACGATAACGGCACGATTCTAGCACTCTACGTTAACGACATGCTAATTGCCGGAACTTCGAAGGATGTGAAGTTTATTTGAGGTAAGCTTCAAGGAAAATTTGAGATGGTAGATCGCGGTCCTGTTAGTCACTTCTTGGAGATGGTAGTGTCGCGGGATAAGGTGACTCGAATAGTCTACCTGACACAGGAGGGCTACATCGGTCAGATAATGGAAAGATTTGGGATGAGTCATTGCAAGCCGGTGGGTACACTGATGGAGAAAGATAAAGACATCAGGAAAATGTCGGAGCATGGTCCACGGTGGTCCTGAACACTCCTGGTCCACCAAGGGGGGTTGTGGTCCCTGTGGTCCACCTGGTCCACTCCGATCCATTCTGATCCACACTTTTTGAAATTTTACCGAAAATGTAGACCAGGGCGGATCAGGGTGGACCAGGAGGACCAGGGGGACCATAACCCCCCTTGGTGGACCAGGACTGGTTTTTACATTTTGCTGATGAACCCGGACCGAAAGGAGGGGGAGACAAACTGCCTGATTGCACACGTTTCTTGCAGTTAATTGGGAGTCTTGAATGGATTGCCACAGGCACCCGTCCAGATATTGCCTTTACAGTTTTGTACTTGGGGAATTTAACTCTGACCCTACCAATCATCATTGGCTGTGTGCGAAGAGAGTTCTTTGATATCTAGCAGGGACTAGAGAGCTCCGACTCAGTCTAGTGGGAGAAACGCAAACGGCGATGAGTTTGTCTGGCTTTATAAATGCAGACTTCGCGGGCGACGCAAGTTCATTGAAATCAACCTCAGGATACATGTTCCTTCTAGGAACTGGAATGATTCAATGGCACTCGAAACGTCAAGCTATTACGACTACAAGGACAGCAGATGCCGAGTTCATCGCCAGTGCATCGGCAATTCAGGAGCTTGTCTGGTTTCAAAAATTGATAAGAGAAATCAGGAGATCCGAACTACCAGTCAGTACTCTATATAACAACAATCAAGCTTCACTTTCTACGTTTAAAGACACAACTTATAAACCTTACAGCAACACATCGGTGTTTGTATTCATCAGATCAGGGAGTTCATAGAAGATGGGAAGGAGGTTACCCTGGGTTACTGTAGGACAAGCGACATGATTGCAGATGGGTTAACCAAACCCCTTGTACTTAGCAAGCATGTGCAGTTCGTACAGATGTGTGGATTGTCTTAATGGCTTTCTACAGTTGGCTTTTAACTTTTTTTTTAATATACCCTATGTGGTTCGTATAGGGGGGATACTTATTAGGGAGTTTATTAGAGAGTTTATACGGGCATGTATACGGGTGGCACCCATAGGGGGAGTGTTGAGTGTAGTAGGGTACAGGTAACCACCCTGGTTGAGTTGTGGAGAGTACACGATGGTGTTGAGGGTAAACCATAGGTTGCGCACACACATGTTTGTTAGTCCTTTTTAGTTAGCAGGCGCCCACCTGAGAATAGCAAGATCCTTCTCTCTCTTCGACCACGCTCCTCACATCGAACATACCCCTCCTTCTTCCTACCCCCGCCCACCCCTCCATTTCAAGTTAAAGTGTTCAACAATAATCACAAGTTATGACTCAAGAAGGAAGAAGTGTTCAATAGTGGAATGGGTTGTCTGATGTTGTCAGGACAATTATCATAGCAATACCTTGGTGATAATCATGAACTTTTAATCAATAACAGACTCGGCACTGCTGGAGCTTATGCATCCTTCCTTTTGCAATAAGTATACTTTGAACTTGTCGTGAGATCTTGCACACATGAGATGACTTCAAATCAGGAACATTAGGAAATGAGGCATTATATAGTTTGTGGCAAGCTACTAACAATTGTAAAGCGAGGTTTCTACTCATTTTTGGGCCCGAAACGGCTGAAATCACCCAAGCTTTTCCTTAGTCACTTGATTATACTCTTACACTACAATCCGATTTACTTGACCATTACCAACCTCAATCATCGCCTGCAAAACTCCAATGAAACCACGCATAACCCAAGTCTAACCAATCTCAGCCAAAACCACGAAAACCATCCGAGGGTCACCTTGTAACCAGCCCCGGTGTACTGTATGGTGCATACTTACTAGTTCTATCTTACTTTTCACAAAATCGTCTCACAGAGTAGAGTAGACAAGTAGTACCATCACTTCATGACCACTCCCGCTCCCATTCCCGATACAAAGGCTCAACCTCAAACAGCTCGCCACTCGGTGCCCCTTTCGTCTTGATCTCCATCTCTTAAATAAAAATGCACCGTTATTTAAAACTATATATATTTATACACCATCCAACCAGACCTCTAGCAGGAGAAAGGAAACGTCGATGCCAAAAACGGTGCCCTCGCCAACCTCTCACATGCTAGCTCCTGCAACGACGGCAGCACCTCGGGCAGATACATGCGATAACTCCCCACAGCAGCCCTCCCTCCATCACCACCCCACCACACTAATACAGAGAAAGAAAAAACTATTTTATTGGAACGTTGCTACAAGTAGTACCCTACTGGGAGGGCCCGGGATTGGCTATTATAATAGGTTTTCTCCACGAATGCCACCACTCCAACCCTCCCCCCCCGAACAGTCTAATGCATTGGCCGCAGATCCCTATGCACAAACCTAGGAACAAGAGCTTGGTACCTGCACGATATTCCCGACATCAAGGCTAGTATACTCCCCACCCACCTACTGACCTAATAATAGGGGATATAACATCCCTAACCATCCCCTCAAAATACATAAAAACCCTAACACCAGCGATGGTAGACAAGTCTGTCAAAAGCTCCAAGCTATGACATCAAAATTCGGACCTTTACAAGCATCACTAATTGGTAGGTAGGTATAAGTTAAGAAGGGCCTCTTGGGGGGGAGGACGAAGACTTACCGAAGATCCAATCGGAAAATGTCCTTTACTGGCTACTCAGTGAAGGTTGACGTGAATCCGAGCAAGCCCTAGCCCTGTGAGCGGTTAGAGAAGGTTGGGATGATGCACATAACTTTGTCCGTCTCCTTTGAAGGGGGAGGAGAGGAATGCGGAGGGGGCTGGAGGACCCGGGCTTTAATAAACTTATTTATAGCTCACTAGAGAACGCCACCGATCCGGCGTACTGCCCTTACAGTATTACATTCAAGGGGTGAGCCGACGAGGCCTAGGAAACATGTGAGGACGGCAAGGGATTTAGGTTGTTTGGCTTGAGCGTTTTTTCGAGGCGGGCCGTGGAGACGCACTGGTCCGGGACTCGGCAAGGCCGAGTGAGCGCCCGTGATAGCAACCCTGGTGGTTGAGTGTTGCTTTCTTATGTGGTAGGTGGTGGATATTGGGTTGTGAGACGGGTACTTCGCCGTTCCTCTTTAAATTTGTTTTGTTCTGTTAGCTAGTGGAAGCCTAATTGATAGCTAGGATAAGATTTACTGAATTAGCAAGGGGAAAGCCAGGTCCAACCCACCTATCTTGCAGTAAAATGCGGAAACCCCCACCCTCGCACCGTAGCAATGAGCGGGGGACAGGCCGATCTGGAGGTCCCAGGTGTGGGGGTATAAAGGCTCTGGGGAAATGGAAGGGAGGCTGGAGGAGGGGTGTCCAGTCACTGGCGGTGAGGTTAAAAGACCGATCAAGAGGGTTAAGAGTGAGGCGAGTGCTAGCCGGTAGCCTGGAATATTAGGCCCTTGTGGAATGCTTCTATCAGGATCATACCTTCTCATCATTCTCACAATCAATTTTCGTCCGTCCCTGTCTTTGGGAGTTTGTTCCCTACCCCCAGGATACTATATCTGCTACTACTCTTACAATGATGCGATTGAACCTTACTGCACAATCATTATCATCTGACACACAGCTGTTACTAATTACGACCACTGAAGACTCAAGAATCCCACACTTTGCCACAATAATTATTTAAACTGCTCGGTTGCCGATACAGGAAACCGAGTCTGTAGTTCACATGGACATTCACCAGTCAAATATTCGGTCCTTAGGCACACCCGGCCCCTACCCACATTGTTTGGTAAGGAGGGAGCGAATGTAATATCCACAACTATTATAACATCCATCACTGCACAATGCTACAAGATCCTGATGGAGGTGGCACAATCGTGTGCAAGTGTGTTCGACGGGAGATGTCGAGGTGTATATTCTTCTATTGGAGGTTGCTAGCTAACGGCCACTTGAGTAGTGAAAACTCTGCTAGTACATGTATAGCCCTATGTCTCCGCTCGTACCCTATATAATCGTTCATGCCCTAGTGTGCCACTCGTCCACACTTCTGTGTTCCTCTACTATTGCGCTTCCTATTACTTGCGTTCCTCGGTACTGCAAAATACAACGTTCTACTACTAGGATTATTATATCATCAGATCCCAGTGCCAGACAGGAACGAATAAGGACCTGAGAGGAGAGAGAGTCAAGGTAATTGGGGAACGATGAAGAAGGAAAGGTGTTTTCAAGTACTAGTACGAAGCAGCAGTCTCAAGAGCCGACGCTCACACAAAGTCTCTAGTAAAGTGATCAACGGAGGAAGGCTCTGCTCCAGCTATACAATGAAGGTCTGTAAAAAGAAATAATAGATAATTAGTCTGCGTTTCTGAGGATCACAATAGAGCTAATATACGTTCCATGGGTACACTGGTCTAGGAAAGGGTGTGAAGGAAACAACGGGAGATGGGTAAGTGATATATCATGCTACTTTTTGAGAGAAAGAAGTCCTGGAGGAGATTCAGAGGCCTCTTTACTGGGTTATATAATATGTTTCCTCAGCAATAGGGTGGTAAATGTGCCTGATACTGGTTCTTATTTAGATGTCTGGTGACTTTGATATTATGAATGCCCAGAGATGATACGGGTAAGTTTATATAGTAAACAGAGGTAGTCTAAGCAATGATTAAGCTGCTTTTCTGGTATTTTCCTCACTTTGGATCAACTCGTTTCTTTCCCCTTTCGCTTCCTCTTGCTAATTCTGATGTTGTGTATCCCGAAGTTCTGGGGTTTCAACTTATGACTTCTATTTATCTTATCACATATGACTAATATATCTTTCAGCCACGCTTGCGCTCTCTACTCTACTCATCCCCCACGCAATGAGGTTGATCATCTTTCTTCGATTTTTGCATTCCCCAGTACCGGGTATCAAGGGTAAGCTTGTTGAGCCCCTCTGGTTGGTCCGGTTGCCTCTCAGCTACTCAAGGAATGAGATTCCCTTTAGCTACTGATTAAGAGTTCCATATACTTTTTTCATCCACCAAAAATTCGTGTAGATCGGCTGGGTAGCTGCTGAAAAAAAGAAAGAAGAAAAAGAAAAAAAAGAAAAAAAAGACGGTTACACCCATAGTAATTTTGACCACTGAGGCAAAGTTCGACAGACTACGGTAATGCTCACACCCAAGCACAGTCGAGTACATTGGATGAGTTTTTCGCATTGGCGAACGGCACACTTGGGGCATATCAACACACATATTTCCTCATTGCCATGATACAAGTGGCAGCAGCTCATTCGTTATTGGGTGAAACACCTACCACTAATGAGGAAGGGTTCGAGCGAGTCTCCCACAATCCCCAGTTCCCATGCGCTCAAAAGTGGTCTAGCGAGCGTGGTTGCGGTCGAGGTTTGCGCTGATGCTGAAAGTTAACCTCGGCATTCTGCTGGTTGACCCCTATCCTCCATCGCATTTGAATAGTTCCCTCTAAGCACGATTCTCGAGCATGAGATGGCAAGTTATAATTACCCCCCCGCAGTAAGGTGCTCTGAATTTTCATTCTTTTTTTATCTCAACCGAAGGCTGATTTTAAAGTGATTTCTTTTGCCTAGCTTCACCCTGCAGGGGCAATTACAACCACCAAGTGCCAGTCGCGAGCGCTGGTCGAAGCGGGCCATCCACCCAAATGCGAGACAACTAGCATTACTATTCCACCCGAAGTGCAACCAATTGTATTCCTCGAACTTGCATGCGGGTTCGCTATGCCGTGGGATACGTCAGCGGGGCTTACCTAAGGTGCGCAGGATAGTACTGTGCCTTTTAAGCTAACCTTAATTGAGAGAGAGGACCGCGAACCAAGCTACTTTCCTTTTCCAATGCTCTAGCATCGTGCTCGAGTCCCGTATTCTCTTGAATAAGAGAGAATTGTCTCAGGACGTCTGAGTTTCCTATTTTGATGAGGGCGGGAGAAAATGCCAGCAAAGCAAAACGCCGCCTTACTTAGAAGGGATATTTAGACGACCTGAGACATTCCCTCTTCTTCAAGATTCGGTAATCAGATACGGTACCCGGAAATCTTTGCACGGTTTGAGCCAAGGAAATGCCAAGCTTCCCGGATACTTTTGGGATGGGCGAGTGCTCGAGTACCCAGCCCCTGTGGCGCGAGACTACAGACAGTACTCCACACTATTTTGGAAAAGGAAAGTGAAAAAGGGAAATATCGTACCCTTCGATTCTTGCCCAGGCATTCACCGCCTGTGGATGCTTGTGCCGTACAATTGCAATCATCCTTGACGAAGATCTTGCGCCCCGCGGGTTGGCTCTACTCTAATCCTTGTGCTGTGTTACGATAAGGCCGATAGGATATGATAGGAGGGAATAAAAACCATGCAGCAATTCAAGTGGTGGTATGCATGGTTGGTGGGTATTCGAGCGAGCTCGGGGTGAGGTGAACCGATTGTGGGCCCCTTGCTCCATTTATTTTATTTTCTTCAGCTGGGCCTTTTTTTATTGAGACATCGTGGTGGGGTTCTAGCGCACGGTAGAGCTTTACTTATGGTCTTGGGCTCTTGTATTGGGAGGTTTTTTTTTTTCATATATTTGGAGCGAATGGGGATTAATTGCTTTCGGTAGTCTACCTTTCCTTCTAGCTCTCGCAAGAAGCTGAGTGAGTTATTCTTGCCCAACAACTCACCCTGACTAGGTGAGGTGCACTTTCATACTGGGTTAAAACGCCAAGGGGAAGCGCAATACCATAGGGTGGTCGTTCTGGGCGCCCATGATGCGACTACCGGCAGCCGGAGCATGCTAGTGGTACGGTAGACCGAGTAGCTACTATACCGTACGAGTGATGACTGGTGAGATTCACTTGACCTTTAGGCATTTGTCTTGTAGTCAGTCAGGCGGATGTCATAGGGTTGCACGTGTCTGATACCGACCTAGAATATTTCTCACTATCGAGGCACTTACGCTTCGAGTCTTCAGTTAGTGGTAAATCGGGTGCTTAGTAGACACAAAGTGCACATCTATCAACATGTACACTAGACCTAGTCCGGTATCGCGTGACTTAAACGTGTGATCAAAATGATTACCGGAGCGATGCCTCCTAGACTCTCAATCGTAGCCGAAAAATCTCGAGATGATACCATATGTCCGAGCAGTAAATTGCGGTAACGACAAACTAGGAAACCTAAATTCGGTTCGGGAGGCTTCAAGAGTTTACCAGGTTTCATTCCTCTCAACTGTTATTGAGGGCATGACGAGAATAGAAAGGCGATACGCCTGAGCTTCTCCCCTACCCTAATAACCATGCAGAGAGTTGGCCTTTTGTCAGCACTTGAAAGTGATGTCTCTGCTGTTCACAGACTCTACGATATCCAAGAGGAAAAACGATGCGTACAAGTGATCATCCTCCTACTACAGCTGACATTTCATCCACTTTTGTCATTCACACAGCCCGACGTTTATCATCCCGTTTCATGGTATAACTTCCGAAGCTGAATTGAAAATGCACTATTAGATTTAGCTTGTTCCACAACTCGTCCCCCGAGCCGGCACCTGACCCGAACCGACCTCGAGTTGCGGATAGAGAGATCTATGGATCCGGATAATAGGTTCAACGGTGTTATAGCAAGGTATTATTCGGGTAAGTAGGATGTTGGGGTCCTTCAGTAGTATTATACTGTGGTCTGGGCTCTGGTTCTGGGGCGGAGAGCGGTGGCGCAAGAAGCCTTCTTGGCTTCCTGGCGAAACGGCACCCAACACGGTGAAGTTGAACCGTGTTTTCGTGGGAATGGCTTACCTAGGAATTTAGGGTTAGAGAAATTCAACCTTTCAAATGGTTCACCATAATATTTATGTTCTTGAATACCAATAATCCTAAAAGAGAAAACTAAAACGGCCGGAAATTTTAGTTCGTTTTGGGTCTTGACCGAAGCTGAGGGGAAGTGGTCAGCCCAGTATTCACGCGAACCATTGCCTGTTTGAATCCGGATGGAAGCGGATATGTGGAAAAAGTGTTTGGCAAATCAGTGTCAGTATTATACACAACTAACACTTAGAGTACCGGTACTGTGCTATTCACAAAATTCGGTCACAATTACCTAACTAGCTGCACCTTGAATAACTTGGGCGGGAAACGAATTGTCCCGTTATAGTACTGTACTCGTAGGGATATCTCGTACTCTCCTACCTCCTCAGTGCTGTACTAGTGCAGTACGAACCAATGGCAAAGCTGTCCTCTGAGGCCCTTAGGGATGAAATATTCTGCTTCAGCGAGGGCATTTCAAAACTTCAAGCGGGTTCAATCCAGCATAAATAACGTACTATTTAGAATTCCACAACTGATAGCCTCCACTTCAACCCCACCACAAACCTCCCCCCCCTCATAAGGCCCCTTCGTGAGGACACTTACAAGTACTGTAGCCGGACATGGGGTCTGTTTGAGGACTTCATCTCCAGAAGCGCTGATCCCACTCTCAATAGTGGCGTCAAAAACAAACACTATGAATATGTCGTGCCTGCCAGTGCACCCCTGACGAATTTCCGAGCGGCTCGATGATCTGGTACGGTATCCGCCTTTCCCTTCCGAGTGAAGAACTCAGACCTCCCTCTCCCCTGTATGACCAGGGCTGGATTTACACTTACCCGGATGGGTTCAGCAGCCCAATTCCCCTTGGCGTACTCCATTGGATTGCCCAAGAAATTCCCGTCCTGCCTTCCTTTCCAGCCAGACCTTACTGTTCTTGAACTTCCTCTCGCCCAACACAAAACCTGAGGTCCTGGTACCGAGTGCTTCTTATTTTACGCCGCTTGAAGAAAACTTTCATCTTGAGCCTTCAGATTACTATCTCAGAGCTTCTCTTATTCTCTCCGCCCACTCTGATCATCTCCATTCGTTAATTGGGCCTTCTCTTGACTTCTCCAATTCTTGCCTGTTGGTACCCTCGCGCACGTCCTCCCCTGCACAGGTCCGCCTCCTCACGTCACCTCCACCGCCTGCTATCATACTGTACTTCCACAGTCTTTCATAGAAAAGGGGGCATTACAAAAGCTGGCAAGGGTTTTTTCTTTCTTTCACGAATTTCTCTTGGTTGGAGAAATTCGGGTCTGTGAGAACATCCCCGCTGTCTGCGTGCTGGGGCCTGAGTCTCTTTTTTCTTTCTTTTTTTCTTTTTTCCACAGGTGCAGGTAGAGCAGAAGGGAAAGAGACAACGAGGGAAAGCTTCAGCGGTTGGTGGATCGTGTTATTTTTGGTTGGGTGAACAGCACCTGTAAGTTACTCCTCTGAGCCCTGGCACCAGTGCAATTACATTCCCCTTCCCAACAACAATCAACTTCGTCCCTCGATTACTATTTTATTCATTCAACCACTGCCCCTCTTACCTCTTCCCCTTTCACAACCACAGGCAGTTGGAGGGTCGCTGTGGAGAATAGAATCGGTAAGAAAAGAGATTCAAGAACCGGCTTCCCTCCCTGTCCATTGAGTTATTCCTTGTCTTCCGGCTCGCTCCACACACTCCCTCAGCTGTGTAACAACTTCTTGGTTGCTGACACCTATCTGAACCTTCGTTCTCCTGACCACAATTATAGAGCTCGCGGATGCTTTTTTGTGCACATTCAATTCGGTTGCCCTCGTTTTCAGCCACCACTCAATAGGTCCTTTCCCCTAGAGTAACCCGGCAGCCAGCATTACTCTTAAGGGTTCCCATACCCTGGACTTGGTACCTTTTCTATCGATACTGCATCCGAGAGCAGTTCGCCGACTTCTCGGCCCCTTCTGCCACTCGCATCAACCTCATCTTAATACGCCACTATCGTTCACAAATAGTTACTTTATCATCAGTCAGCCACCCGAAGGGCATCAGCTCACTCTCCTAGCACCTTCTCTTTTGTTTTTTTTTTCTTACTAGAGTCGGTACGGTGGCTACCACCTTTAAACCCCTCCCCTCCTGCATTCCTTCTTTTTTTATCGATCGGCACAAAAGGTATCTCATATGCCTATCAAATTCCCCAAATTCTCAAGAAGAAAATCCGTTGGGAACGCGTTAGAAGCCGGTTACGAGCCCGCCAATCCAGACAATCGGTTCACTCCTTCCCACGACCCTGACGAAGGTAAGTCCACCACGTACGGCGGTGGGTACACTGGTGCTCAGCATCAGAACCGGTATGAACAAACTCCTCCGCTCCCCTGGCTAGGGAAAGCGAAAACCTTACTAAAGGCAGGCTTGCATAACAGAGGAAGCGGATACACAAACGGCTCAGGGTATTCAGGTTCGGAAGATTATGCTTCTACTGGGTCGGTGAATAGATTAAGTTCAAGCTCAACCCTCCCATCTTCAGACACCCCGCGTACGCCAGCATCAGTCGACAATCATCGTAGTCAGCCAGGGGTGGTTCATAATATGGCAAAGTCACCAAAATCCATTGGTGCATCGTCTGGGAAACGCTCCTTTGGCGGCAATTACGGGCCTCCTTCACCTGGACGAAAAGACAGCATGTCGGCAGCGACACCCCCGAAATTAGATACAACCCTTGATACATCTTCTCTGTTTGGAGAAGAGATGTTCTCCTTTACGTCATCTAAAGCTACGGCTCGTCTAGAAAGCAGCGGTGGAATGGGTCACACAGCACCAAAATTGGCGTCCAACAGCATCATCACCAGCACTGTAATAACATCCACGTAAACACTTTTTTTTTAACCTGGAAGGCTGACATTGAGTGGCAGAGTGATAACCACAACGATATCCCCCCAGTGCCACCTCCGAGGTCGTATAATCCAGCTACTTCGCCGACTGGATCACGGTTTCCCTACGTGGCATACAACAATATCTACGCTAACCCCTCCCATATGGATGGCGATCGACCCGGGGCTAATGAATACTCCCCCTACGGTTGGGATGCCAAAGATTCGGACGAACTGATTACTCCAGCGATGCCGGCGGCGAGTAATAACTCTCCGCGTAATTCACGGAACCTCACCCCTGGCCAAAGTATACCGACACCCAGTCATTCGCACGCGGACTCATTAACCACGCCATCTGCACTGCAGGGTAGGGGACCTAAGCAGCACCCTTCAAGAGGCGGAAGCGGTGATTCTTTCGGGTTGAAGCGGGCCAGCGCCGTCATGCGCCGACAATCTTTCCCAGAAGACGAGGATGCTGCATTAGTCGCGCGAGGTGTTGTTTCTCACAAACACCAGCAATCCCAGCTTCATGGACGCCCTCAGCCCCAAAAGTCTAGTTCAGCTCCCCTGTTGGTTGGCTCAGCCAAGGGTTTAACAGATAAAGTCAAGGATAGAGACAGTGGGTGGGATGAAGGTGTAGCTTCTGGTTCATCATCACTTGATAGTTACCCCGGAGAAGGCTCGCCAATTGCATTGCATGACAATCGGGGAACCAGCCCTCCCGCTTCAGGAGGAAACGCCAATGCCGACTACCCGGAAGCCGATATCCCACCTCGAGTTAAAAAATCGACAGCTGGATTTTCGGTTCAATTGAGTGATGGCAATGATATCGATTTTGATTCGTCCATCTCCGCTTCAGCTGCCCTGGCCGCAAAGTATCAGGAACACGAGGCCACCAAACCTCAACAAAACAAGGTTATGACCCCGGCGCAATTCGAACGCTATCGCCAACAGCAGGATGAGCAGCGTAGGTTGTCTGGGAACCAGGCTGACCCTGATGACTACGATGGAAGTGATAGCTCGGAATCTGAAGAAGAGTCTGAGGCGGAAAGAAATCGTGAGGCCGTAAAACAGCGACAGAAGCAGGAGGCACATCTTGCTGTCTATCGGCAGCAAATGATGAAAATTACAGGATCTCAGCCCGCGGAGCAGCCGCTTGGTATGAGCTCAAGGGGTGCTTCAATGAGCACATCGGCTCTACCGTTGAATACCTCGATGCCACAGTTGAGCCTTTCCGGGCCTGGTTCCAGCGAAAAAGACTCTGAGGAAGAGGACGAGGAAATTCCTTTAGGAATCTTGATGGCCCATGGTTTCCCGAACAAAAACAGGCCACCAACCCGGCTCTCAAATTCTAGTTCACAGCCTAATCTCCGGCAAGCGGCTCAGAATCAGCAGGATCCCAGATTACCGCCATTTGCTCGAGGCTTGCCCCAAGATCCTTACAACCTTGGAGCAAGCATATTGCATCCTGCAACCAGGATGTCAATGGCTTATGGTGTGGGAGGCTCGTCTGGATCTGTGGCTGGGTCAGTCTATGGGGGTCCTTCAGAGATGCCTGGCCCTCGACGTCCTGGTGGGTTGATAGGTGAAATTATGAGAACTGAGGAGGCGAAAGCTGCGAGAAAAGGCGGTGCTACCTCAATGGCATTCCCCACGCAGAGAAACTCTTTTCAAGCAGACCCCTTCAGACCTGTATCGCCTGGTGGTGGATTACTAGGTTTGGGCGGCGGCTCACAACATGGTAATGCTGGGATGATGGGTATGGGTGGAAGCCCGGGCCTTATGGGACAGATGGGTATGGGCGGTGGTATGAATATGGGTATGCCTGGGATGCCCAACGTGGGGATGATGGTCCCCGGAGCTGCTCCAGCTGGCCAAGGCGATGCTATGCAAATGCAGATGGCCAACCAGATGCAACAAATGATGAACATGCAGATGCAGTGGATGCAGATGCAGATGCAAGGTCAACAGCAGCAGCAGCAGCAGCAACAACAGCAAATGCTATTACCTCCAATGATGGGCCAGCGCCCAATGAGTATGGCTGGGCCTACCCCAACTGGCCCATTTTCGCTGGGCGGGCAGCACCAGCGCACCATGAGCATGATGGAGCCCCCAAACATGCCATTTCAGCAACCGGGACGACCATCCTACACCCCGTCAATAGCTCCTAGTCAACGAGGGCCAATGATAGGATCTTTACAGCCACCTCAGGGCTATACCCCTTCCATTGCCCCGTCGGAACGAAGCACTGTTGGACTGCCGTCAAGATACAGACCTGTATCGTACAACCCTGCTGTCGCTGCTGGCCCTGCTGGCGCCAGAACGTCAACTCTGGTCTCGGGTGCTGGCCAGGATTGGAAGAAACCACATGGGCCATCACATCTCAAGAACTCGGGTGGAGAGTCGGATGACGATGACGAAGGATGGGAGGAACTTGAGAAGAAGCGGAAAGAGAAGAAGGAGGGATGGCGGAAGAAGAAGGACACCGGATTCAAGGGGATGCTGAATTTCGGATCGACATCCACCTAATGAGCACGACTAGCCACGAAGGAAGTGGTTATGAAAGCGTTAATATTTTTCTCGCCTTTCTCTCGTTTTATGACGTTCCCCGCCGGATTTTCTGTATTTTTCTTTATTCTTAGAACAAATATTTCGGGGAGGTGTTGATGGCTGGAGTTCGCATGGACAATTGCATTCACGGGTGCGGAAACATAGGCAGAAACACAAAGATGCCGGTGGCAAGTTTCGATTGGCCTCATTCTCACCATTTATATACTTGGTGACCTCTTTAATTCCATGGGCCTATCTTTCACTACCTATCCGAGTTCGATTGTGAGAAACTATATAATCGGGGAAGAGGAAGGCACGGGCGATTGGAAGAATCGCTCTAGTTCTGGATGTGCCCCTGTTTGCCTTGGGCGAGGAGTGAGGCCTTTCGAATCTTTGTTTTCAGCCTTTGATCTTCAGCGTCGATGTTGATATTATCTCTCTTTTTATTTCCTTTTCCCTTCCCGCTTTTTTCTTTCCCTTTTTCCTTTTTTTTGTGTAAATGGGTTCCTCAAGTCCTCACCAGTTTTTTATGGCGATCAGTACTTGATCGGAATTTTAGTGGGGCAATGAAGTAATGACCACAGGTTCGGGTGTTTGACTGGTTGGGAGAGGTGGAAGGGGGTATTGACGGGTACGTTTTTTTTTTTCGTATCCCTTCTTCCCTGGCCCTTCTCCCCTCGTTCTCTATACCTCGTGGTTTGATTCGAATTATCTCTCCATCCGTCATTCGTTACCAACTTTTTTTTCCTGCTTTATGCCAGTTCAGATTTTTTTTCTTTTTCCTTTCTTTCTTTTTTATCCCTAATGTTCACCGGAAAAAAGTTTAGGACAATTTTTTACTTGAAAGAGATGAGAATTTGGAGTACTGCTTGTTATAAAGCATCGCCCTTTAGTATTTTCTCCTTCTGTATGAAATGTTTTTTTTTTCCTTCTTTTTTTATATAATGCAGGGACAAAGTTGGATATGATAAAAGGCCAGGGTGGTGGAGGAATTAATCGTAATGTAGAAAAAGTGAGAGGGTGAAGGTGGTGGTAGTATTATAAGGAGTAAATTACTCATAGGGGAGAAAAGGGGGAAATGAGAGGTCTCTTCTAATGTAGTGCCGGTATCTACTGAATATGATTATTATGCATGCATGTCCAATTGGTGCCTTTGCGTGGATTTTATATTAGGAAGGAAGCTGGAAGGAGAGGAAGGAAGGAAGAAACGACGCCGAAGGTGCTCGAGTACAGTACCAGTATAACTTAGTGTCATAATCAAAAGGGCGGGTTATGGGTGCAGCATGATATTGTTATATGATAGCACTCGAAAACCTCACTCCATGTCACTCGAGGGAGGGACTCTCCTGAACTAAGTTATCACGAAGAACCTGGTATAATACCCTAGACGAGTTCTAGGCATAAGGTTCGTCTGATCACTGCATCTCGCATGATCTTCGTCTCGTCTCGTTTACGAAAGTCGAGCCTTCTTCCCTACCGTAATTGCTTATACCGGTACCTTGACGAGTCGGAAAAGGCTTAGGAGGTCCATTATAATACAAGTACTGTACTTTATGCATGTCAGTGGGAAGGAAAAAAGTATTCCCTTTTGGCTGACTAATTTAGTTTGGGGCAAGAGAGAGGGGGGGAGGGAAGGAAAGGGGGTGGGGGAATGATGGAAGGATGGAAGCTGGTTTCCTTAACTTATAATACCCCTACTCTGGTACAATATCATAAAGGGAGGAGAACGATTGTAATATTCCTGTTTTCTGCTTTGTTTTGATGGTGTTGTATGATAAATTTAATATAACTGAACTCACTCGAATTTGAGCGATCGTGTGATGCTGCTTCGTGCTTTCACTGTATTGCACCGGGTACTGCATTATCATAATACAAGTATCAAGTATCATAACCTGATTTCTGGAGATTTCTTCTGGGAAAACTTTGGAGGCGGGACAATTCAAACGGGGTTTTCCTTCGCCTATACTAGCACGATACTGTACAGTACTGTACAGCGCTGCACTGCACTGCACTGGATTGGACTGGACTGGACTGTGTAGTACAGTACAGTACGATCGCACAAAAAAAACTCCCTAATCTTTTCTTCTTTCCTTTTTTCTTTTTCTTTCCTTCTCCCCAAACTCCCATCCTTGCCATACTTTTACCATACCAAAGTGCCACTCTTTTATCCTTTATTCCTATTCACAGTATTCTTTTCTTTTCTTCCTCTCTTTCGTCTCCATTTCACAGCCACCAGTCCGCCAGCCAGCCCGCCAGCCAACAAACAGGTTACGCATCATACGTCGACAGACAGACAGCTAGCAAGCAAGCAAGCAAGCAAGCAAGCAAGCAACCTTCCACTACTAACTAACTACTGCCTTCCATCACTCTCCTCTCCTCCTCGCCGCCTCTCTGATTCCCTTTCCTATCTTCTCTCTTTTCTTAACTGTTTTGCATAATCATTCTGGAGCTTCAAGGTTGTCGCTGCCCCTCAGATCCTTAAGTTAAACTTGAACCCGCTTTTTCCCCATACCTACCGATACCATACCCACGTTCGCAACCTATCTTCCTCCCTCACAGTGCTATTCTCTGATCTGCCGTTTGCTGCTTATTGTTTTGCAAAACAAATTCGGGCTTTCCTTTTTGGGAAAAACACATCCGTCAAAAACCGTTTTCGTTTCGTTTCTCTTTTTGTCTTTTCTTTTTTTCCCGAAATCCCAAAATTCACTTCTTTCACTCTTTTTGGGCGATGCCCCCGAAATCTAAGGCTGAGGTACAGAAGCAACGGGCAAAGGTAGGGCTCCTTTTGTCCCTAGCGGAGGTGGAGATAGAGAAGGAGAGGGAGAGAGAGGGAGAGTGGTGTGTGTGTGTGTGTGTGTGTGTATGTGCGGAAAGCTGATTTTATGGGGAGCTTGTAGCTAGCGAATTCTTACCATGAGCTCTTGAGGTATGTACTCTTTTGAGTGAACGAGACTAGGAGATGAGAGCTAATGATGGAATGACGGTGGTGGTGGTGGTGGTGGTGGGCAGCGAATTTTCTTCAAAGGACTTGAGGACGGTGGGGAATTATAATCTAGGGAGGTTGATTGGGAAGGGGAGTTTTGGGAAGGTTTACCTTGCCACGCACAAGCTTACCAATGGATCTAAGGTAATCTTTCTTTCTTCACCCTTGAGCTAATGATCTTCCCACGGAGGAGGGGTACGGCGAATTGATTTTAAGATGGTGTCTCTTATGTGTCTGTGTAGGTCGTGTTGAAGTCTGCGCAGAAGGACGACGCGAATTTGGCCCGGGAGATTCATCACCACCGACAACTGGTACACCCACATATTGCGAGGCTCTATGAGGTTATTGTTACGGAGAGCTTGGTTTGGCTAGTGTTGGAGTATTGTTCCGGTGAGCTCCCGTGCTCATTCGAGGTTATAGGTCGGAGCGTGGAGGCTACGGAATTGCTAATGTTAGAGTAGGGGATGAGCTCTACAACTACCTCATCAAGAACGGGAGGTTAACGGTGGACAGGACGAAGAGGATATTCGCCCAGCTGGTTGGCGCGGTTTCGTATGTGCATATGAACAATTGTGTGCATAGGGATTTGAAATTGGAGAACATTCTGCTGGATAAACACGAGAATGTACGAAAACCTACTACGGCTACGGGAATTGATGATGGCGGCGACAGTGGCGGCGATGTTGGAATCGTCGGGTTGTGCGCAGGGGACTCGGTTGCTGATACACTACTCTGGATAGGTCAAACTGTGCGATTTTGGTTTTACAAGAGAGTACGAACGTCAGAAATTGCTTCAAACCTTCTGTGGAACAGTCTGTTACTCGGCCCCGGAGATGGTCAAGGGCGAGAAATACATGGCGCATGGTACGAGATCGATCTACTTCTCTTCCTTTATATCTAATCCTTTCCACTGCTGTTTTCCCTTGGCGATGCGACGCGATATTAATACTTGTTTGAATTCGGCAGCTGTGGATGTCTGGTCATTGGGTGTTATTCTATACGCATTGCTTTGTGGGGAATTGCCGTTTGATGAGGATATCGAGGACGACACCAAGCTTAAAATTCTCAACGACGAGCCCAAATATCCTGATGATCTGCCCGAAGGTGTGTTTTGCTGAAGCGGGGAACCGAGCCGCGACCCCCCCTCATCTCGTATGTTGCTTTTTCCGCGGCTGACAATCATTGCCCCATTTCAGATGCCGTCTCGTTATTAAAAGCTTGTCTTACGAAGAAGCCGGGGTTGCGGCCTACACTCGACGAAGTCCTGTCACATCCTTTTCTTGCGGAATATGCTCCAGCACAGAAGGCCATTCTTGTTATACAGCCATCACCGGCCTTTTCGACCCGGTTAGAGAAGGACACATTACATAGGATGAAGGCTGCAGGGGTTGACATAGACCAAGTGATAGAGAATGTGCTCGCCAAGAAGTGCGATGGTCTTGCTGGATGGTGGGCACTATTAATAGAGAAGGAGGAGAGGAAGGAGAGGAGACGGCAAAAGCGCAAGATTGAGAGCAGGAGAATGAGTGCGGCTTCTAATCTGGATCCGACGTTGTTACCTCTGAATGAGGAGTCCGAGGACCAGATGAGGCGACAAAACCGTAAGTATAATGCTTTTGTGTCTTCAATGCACGAGATGCTTACTGCTGCGCCAGCCGTGATTATCTTGCCCGAGCGAAATCTTGGAAGGACCCCCAGGGGGCAGACACCCCCGTCCCCTACCCCGCCTCCGCTAGTCAATAAGGATGGGGATTATGGACCGTACTTGAAACCGCCGCAGCAGGATAGGCAAGCTATGTCGTCCCCGGATCTTCACTCGGAGGCGAATGGTGGGAAAGGGAGGCAGAATAAGAAACATGCCCTAATGACACAACTTGCGTCTATAAAACATTGGTTTCTGGATTCGGCCAAAAGGGCAACTTCTCCGAATTCCAAAAACAACTCGAATCAGAATTCGGCGAGCCACAATGGCAACCACCTTTATCAACAATTTCAAAATGGACTGGGTTCACGTTCGGGAAACGGCGCGCGAAGGAATTCGAGGGGAAACGCAGCGTATAATTCTAGCTACCGCGGGACCCCACCACCAAAACGAAATTCCCTCTCCCCGGGTCCGTTGACACCACACACATCGTACCGTCGGCCATCCGGTCGAGGTCTTGGTGGGCGAAACTCAACTTCGTCGTCAGTGTCCTCCATTCGTTCCTTCCACAATAAAACACACTCGAAAGCCTCCTCCACATCATCCGCGTCCATATCGAGCATAACGTTAAAGTCTCCGCGCTCCCCCCGCGGCTCGATTAAAGTCTTGCCTGCAACTCCCACTTCCTCCACATTCCCGTCACACGTTCGCGTGGTGCGCTCCTCGTCCAATGGTCAGGGATATAACGAGGCAGCAGTATTAACACCGGGTGTGGCCTTTGCTAAGCGGAAGAAGAGCCCATTCAAGGGACCCATGCTGAATCAAGCAGCCCTGCACGTAAAACGTGAGAATGCGGGCGTGAGGGTTGCCCAGAAGCGGAGTAGGGGGAATATCATTGAGGAGGAAGATGAGGATATTGAGGAAGTGCTTGAGTTTATGGGGCCGGAGGAGAGTGAGGATGAGGATACGCTTAGGGGTAGACATAATTAGACTTTTTCCCTTTTTCACTATTTCATATTATTTTTGTATTTTCTTAATTGCCAGATCGGATCACATCGGCTGGTGGTTCTGCGGGGCTTTTCCTCTTTTTCTTTCCTCTCTTTTTCTCTCTCTATCGTCTTGTTTTTGTTTTGTGTTTTTGTCTTGTTTTGCTTGTTTTGTTAGGTAAGTCGGGTTATATCACACTGTGTGCTGGGCGCTAACTAAGGTCTAATTTTACTTGACTAACGACCTGCGAGTTTTCCTTTCCTTTCCTTTCCTGCTTTGCAGAAAGTGAGGTTTGGGTTCGCGCATCTTATGATGGCTTATTATATCCCTTTCTTTCTATCCATTCTCTCGTTCTCATTATCCATTCGTGGCTAGCATAGCACTAGCGCTTTTGGTTTTTGTCAGCAAATTCATATACCCATCTCCTGGTGCGTTGTGGGTGGGGGCGTGATATAGAAGTGGTTTTCTGGTTGCTGTTATTATTGAATAAATAAACTTTTTTTTATGCCATTACAACCTGATTATCTTTTTTGTATATCGAAGTGGGGTTGTTGTATTTACGTGGTGATTTACGTCTGGGTTCAAATTGGGGTGTGGAGTGGGCCAAAGGGGGGGGGAGAGAAAGAGGGTGGAAATGATCGGGAAAATATTAAGTGGTTTTGGTTGGTCAATTGTTTACTCTGTCCTGTCCGTACTATTGGTGGCGAGGTAAGAGTGGAAGATGCGCAGGCTAGGGTAGTGCTATTACTGTTCTCTTCTTTACCTACTCACTGAATACTCGTGCAATACTAGGTCATGTATTATACGGTAATAGTATAATGTATGCTATGTGCATGTCACTTTCCAACTCCAGGAATCTGCCGCAGCCCCCCCACGATCTGGAAACGAAATTTCTTGGAGGGGAAATATAAGTATGATAAGAGAAAAATAAATAAAATGAGGGATTCGTGTCGGTAGAACCTCCCCACCATCGTTATCCCGGAGAAGAGAAGAAGACAAGGACAAAAAAACCAGAAAACCAGGAGCGAGTGAGGCTTGATGATGGTGGTAAAAAGTTCTATGTTGGCTAGATTTAGGAACCCGGGAAGGATAATGATAAAAATTTAATAATATCATAGTGGTGATTTGTAAGGTGGGTATGGGTGTATGAATTGTGTTTTATAATTTTTTATAATAATAAATGAAAAAATAATAAAAGTATAATATTATAGACCCTTATTATAGTATTTCTTATAAGAAGATCTCCATTGCACTATGCCAGCCTAGTGAAATGTCTGATTTGATGAACCCATATACTGATTATTTGATAAGGGTAGAGGTATTCTCTATTGTGACAGTACAAATTACTAGGCCTATACATAATGCTGATCAACCTTGTTTAAAAAGGAAAAAGCTTTGCATTGCAACATGAAATGTGTGTTTTTATGCGAAAAATGTACGAATCCACCAATGCAACAAATATGACTCAACTCATATGAAAGTTCTTCAGCCTCTAGAGTACCTTTGGGTGGTTTCAAAAAATATTTATCAAGAAAAATAAGCTCAGGGTAGGCAAGTTAAGTGAATATTTGCAAATATCTGTTTTTTTTATTATTATTACATAGATAGATAGACAAGATTAAAGTCTATTAGAAAAATATTTATGGATTTGTTTTAGGAGTAGAATTGATGGTTATAAGAGATTTTGTCATTGTATATTCTGGTAAACCTGTAGTAAACATTGTATATGCAATGTGATTTACTAAAAGATCTTAATTATATACCATATTTTTTTAATCATAAGTCTATGTAAAAATAAATTTCAAGTCTTTCTATCCTATTTTCAGGAATATTGGATTACTAGTTGGATTGCTATTATGAAATTTATGTATTGAATGTGTTTTTACCTTTTCTTGTAATTTACTTGGTTGCTATGCAAACTTTAATCAGGAATAGCTCAACACTCACTAAAATGCAACTGTACATTTTTCGCATAACAACACCCAAATCAATAGTAGAGTACATAGTGAGGTCAGAATTGAAATTCTGTTAATGGGCTTAAACACCTTGAGAGCGAGATCCCTTGTCAGCGTTCGTACTTATATTATAAATGGCGACGTTTTCTTAGCAGTTGTTGCTAGAGAATATCTGGGGACTGGCTATCGCATACCCTCTAAAGGGCTGACCCGGGGGTAAAAAGCCCGTCTGCTCTTAGGGTGGATGAACCATGATACCCATTGCGAACACTCGCCAATGCCAATCTAGCTAGTTCCGCGATAGGCGATTTGGCGTACACACCCCTTGATTCTCGCCTCGGGTGTGGCCCAAGCACGGAGGTGAAAACTCTTCACTCCCGATAGCGCCAAGAGGAGACTGTATAATAGTTGTATTCGTCGTTGCTTCCATAGAAAAGTCAATCAACTGACTTTTCTAGCTACCAAATCTATATTATCTGGCGGGAAGCCAAAGAATCCACCCGAGTGATAGATAATGATCACCGCTGAAGAATCTGCACACGGCACCGTGTGTGGGGATACCAGCCGAGAGCGGAATGTAGAGGTTATCAGCGTAGTAGGAATGACTATTATACGAATCTTGATCATTCCACTACCATCACTATACTGGGGACCTCACATGGTCCATTCAATAGTAGCGGCAAGTATAAGCAATAATAATGATAATGATAATATTATTATTGACTAAAAAACGAAAACCCAGTTTCACTTCAGTAAACTCCTAGGGTTAGGGCATCGGGCTTTAAAATATGCCTTTTTTCCTATGACATGATAATAATTGTACACCTAAGCGTAAATTAAGCTATCGTGCTGATCAGCAAAGAGGAAAACACGGCGAAATCTGAGACTGACTGTATGAAGACTTAGTTTGTGCACAAGTGTAATATTAGTGGTAGTATAGGAATTAAATTATTCTCCTCTGGTTACTTTCTCTGCACAAGATGTACCGTACAGTAACCATTTCCCTTCATGTAGCATCTCCTCTTACCCCTTCCTCACCATCCTCAACTTGTCGTCATATTATCACCTCTGTATCATATTTCCACCTCCCGTCTTTGAACGACCATCCTTAGCTAGAATAAGAGCAATGAAAAGTGGACAAAATTCGGACTCTATAAGCAGGAAACAGGGACCAAGCTAAAGCTAAACCCCGTATTGTCATACGGAAGGAAGGAACTAAAACCTAAAATGTAAACCGAACATTCCCGTTGGAACCCCAAGAATAACAAATCCACACCCGAGGCCGAACTATGCTAGGACGAAATCGGAATCTGGAAGGGGAGGGGAGGGGAGGGGCAGTAGTTCCACGAGCTTGTCATGCACTCTAGGGAGGGGGGTGAAAGTGGTATTGAGGAGGAAGCGGCCGGCGAAGAATATAAACGTGTTAGTGGGGACCCTGAGAAAGCGGTGCCTGATGGTTTTTGAGGAGGTTCTCGGGCTTGCAGTAGCCGCACCACTCCCTCATAGCCATGCTCGACGGCCCACGAGAACGGTGTTAGGCCACCACCCTCTAGCATATCAGGGTTGACATCTCCCCGCTCCAACGGTAGCTTCACTACTCCATCGTGCCCATTCAGACAGCCCACGAGAGCGGTGTTCGACAAAACTACGTTTCTGGCCTATCAAGGTTGAGGCCCTCTAGTCCCAAGAGTATCTTCATTACCTCGTCATGCCCACTTGAGGTAGCCAACGAGAACTGTGTTAGACTATTCTCCTCTGGCGAATGGGGGTTGACATCTCCTCCGAGCCACTATATTTTATTTGATACATTAGTTAGAAGACGTTATACCTTGGGGATGGGGAACCTATTATATTACCTATGTTAATCGTTCCCCCGCCACCACCATATGTCTATAATACCTCACCATTACCCTACCCCACCGAGGCACCGGATTTCTCATAAGGTATGCCTAGATATAGGGATTAGCACACATTATAATGGAACATTTAATACTCTCTCATCTTACCTCCATAGTCCTCCCCTTAGACCTATCTCCGAAAGACACAGGGTTCCTCACCGGGCGTTTCCAGAAAAAAAAACTTCCCTTAAGCTACCCTGTAAACAGCCTCGTACCCGTCAAAATAGACGTCTCGAGAGACCAGTCCGTATTCCGACGAGGCGGAGGAGGTATCCGAATCCGCATTCGGCTCCAGGGGGGAGTGTGAGGTATCCGGGTTCCAGCGGGCTACAGCAGCGCCGCTGGAATAAAGATCCCTCGAGAGTTGACCATAAGCTGAGGATGCGTCGGATGCGTAGTCATCGAAATCGACCCCCTCCGGATACTCCTCAAATGCCGAGTTGTTCAGCGAGGGACGAGGGAGGAGAAACGGTGGAGATAGGAGAGGGGGAGGACGAGCAGAGGGAAGAAAGGGATTGGAAATGGTCACCAGAGCAGGATCCTGCTGGTGAGCAGAGGATCGAGTAGTTGTCCGGTGGAGCTCCGGACCGAGAGGTGTCAATGGTCGTGGCGTCGATAGACTCTGACGCAACGGAGTCTATCACCACGTTATCCAGATCTATTATAACTGACGTTAGCAAATGCCGGACGAGGTGACATAAATTGAACAGACCATTCCGGCCACTAGGCAACAAGAGCAACCTCCGAAGGAGCTCGCCCACACCGCCGGGTACCAGTACGACTACCAAACCCAAGAGTCCCAACGCAAGCGTGGACGATGCGATGCCATCGAAAGGAGGAAGGAATAAAGTAGCCACCCGAGGGTTCCCTCGGGGGTGGAAATTGTTTGAATCAAGATCGATAGCATGTTTTTGTGATGAGAATGAATTGGTGATGTCGATGTATGGAGAAGAAGAAAGGAAAAGCAAGGAGGTGGGGGGGGGGGCGTGAGTAGTTTATGCAGCAAAAAGAATCGTTTTCGGGGTAGTCGTATGTCGACGGAGTGAGCTTGTTTGCATCCTGGTTCATACATTTAGTCACGGCTCCCACGTAACCCCCTTTCCTCCTACGGTAGGTCTCTTACTCACATTATATTTCGCTTGCGTAGGCAACAACAGTGGCTCTCGTTACATCTCTAGTAGCTCACTAACGATCCATTGTCCCTCCGAGTGAGGTTCTATGATCCCTAAAAGTGTTACAACTCTAGTAACAAAACTGAGAAAACGGGTCAATCTAGAATAAGCACCGTATACCTACCTAGTCTAGCATTCAGGAATTTGGTTGTGATCTGATTGGATATCGACAACCATCGGTTCTATCATTACAGCTTTTTCAACCGATATTTTCCCTTCCACTCTCACCATACTTGCCACTCCTTTTTGGCAAGGTTTTAGGAGAACAGGTTGAAGAGGCACTCCCATTCCAAAAGCAAACCCTTCACTGGCTTTCCCGCCCGAATCTCCTTCTTTTGGGAATCAAAACTTACCTACACCCTCCACCCCAAATTAACTACGACCATGATGAGCAGGCAGGGCAACTTTTAAATACTCCGTACATGACAATAGGAGCCACAGCTCCCACATCATTCCAACTAACCAACCAACCAGAACTCCCCACACCATACCCCAGTATTACACCCCCTCCTGCTCACACAACCTCCTACTCGGACAGCCTCCCCTTCTAAATACCAATACCGCTTCCACGCCGTACCTCCTCTAGTAACATACCTCAAGCTCCCCTCAATCCCGAAAACGCAGCCAGGGCAGCCCTGCCATCCCGCGACTTGCACAACCTCTCCTACCATTACTTCCTTCTACTCCCGGTATCCCAATTTCCCCCCCCCCCCTTTCTCTACCTGGGTCTTTTGAAGAACAATGTAATAGCATAGGGATTATATCCCCCAGTCCCAAACAACCAAAGCACTTGAATTCAACAGGGAAAAACCGGTTTCTCACTTGAACCTCTTTTCTCTTTTTCCCCCTTCTTTACACCCTCTTTTTCATAGTCGGATGGTTTGGAATGCGTGCCGACCTGCCCCCCTCCAAAAAAAAAACCGCAAAACCCCCTCCGCACTATCGTAATAATGCCCGAAATATTAAATTTTAGCGATGACTTGTCTAATAACACCTATAGTACCACATCATATAGCATCGCACCACGCCCCGAAAAAGAACGAAAGAAAACCACCCGCAACACAACTTCTCACTCCGTCATATATACTCACTCGTGCTCCGAGTGATTCCAATAGAAATATAACCCCTCACTCTTTCACTACCTCCCAACACCCACGCAGACCATTCCTCCAGTCAATCCACAATCACAATTCTCAATGTTATACACAAACTGTACGGTATTACTTCCATTCATCACATATATACACCGCCCCCCCCCTCCAGGCAGTTAACAAGCCAGACTAGCCGACTAGTAAGCCCCCCTGTGCATAGTTACATGAATGAATAAACAAATAAATAAACAAATAGATGCTCACTCACCTATACCCTCAAGTTTTCTTTTGCCCTAGACTTAATCAGGGAGTGTAACTAAGAGGGTAACAAAAGAGAAACCTCCCTTCGAGAGAGAGAGGGAAGAGAAAGGAAAAAGACAGACCGTAACGCCACCGGATTACATAATGAGATAGAAAGATGGAAGGAGGGGAGGGAAGGGAAGTGTCAAAATGAAAAATAAATGCAAAATGTGTCGTTAGAAGGTTAGTTTGATAGCTCAAATAATCGGGAAAAAAAGGAGGGCTGTATGCGTCTATACCACCAACCACCAGGAAACCAAGAAAGAGAGCAGACAAGCGGCTCTGCCATGAAAGACGAGGCAAGACAAGACAGACAAGAAAACTCTTTACCAACCAAAGTCAAAGTCGAAACCGGAGTCAAAAAAAGACAAGGAACAGAAAACATCCGCCATGCGGCGCTAAAAACACCCGATTAGAGATTACTGCTCCCCATCCGCCCTACAAAATTCCACAATCAGTCTCTCCAAATCAACAATCTTGTACGGCTTCGACATAAACCCCTTCATGCCGACGCTCGAAGTCTTGACCATAGCAGCCTGCGTCGCATCCGCCGACACAGCCAGTACCGTAACCCCTGTAGCCCCATTCCCTCTCCCTGGCCCCCTACTCCGTGACTCCAAGATCCGCTTTGTAGCCTCGTAACCGTCCATCCGCGGCATCCACAAGTCCATAAGTACAACATCTATCGGAGGATGGCGCGGAGTCGACATAATCTCTACAGCTTCCTGCCCGTCACAGGCTTCTGAGATGTCGGTGTATCCGAGCTTCCGTAGCATGCTAGTTAGCAGTTTTCGGTTAATCTTGTTGTCCTCGGCGACCAGGATCGAAAGGGGGATTTTCGTCGCGAGGGTTTTGTCGTAGGGCAGCTTTGGTGGTGGGCGGTGCGGTGCCGTTGGTGTTGTAACCGTTGCAGTAATTGCAGTTGTTGGGGTTGTGGTTGGCCTTGTCGGGGAGGCTACTGGGTTGATAGGTTGTGGGTCTGGTGGGAGCTGCGGGGTTGTGGATAATGAAGTAGAGTCGGAGGTTGGGGGTAATAATGGCTGGAGTGCTGGTGGCGGTGAAGGGAAGCGTTCCTCATGCAGCGGAGAGGGGTTAGTGAATGGGCTTTGGCGAGAGATGTCTAATGACCAGTTTGACAATGGATTGGGTAGCATGGATAATGGCGGGGTTACTGCTGGAGTATTCGGGTCTACCATTGGTGTTCCCGGCGTACTCGAGGCGTCCGCAAGTGTTAACGGCAGTCTGACACGGAATTCTGAGCCTTTGTCCGGCCCGCCCGTTGATGTCCGATAGCACCATAGGTCTCCGCCCATCTTACGGGCGATACCCTTCGCCACCAATAACCCTAATCCCAAACCATCCCGTTGCCTCGTCATGGAAGCATCTTCCCGGGAAAATGCTTTAAATAAACGTGGCAAGAATTCCCCCGGAATACCTTCTCCAGTATCTGTAATGGAAAACAACACCTGCGGAGCAGTGGTATTCATAACCCCCACGGCGACAGAAACGCCTCCATTCCCAGTAAACTTGACAGCATTGTGAAACACACTCGATAGTAGTTTCGTTAGGGCATTCCCATCAACTACATCCACCAGTTAGTAACACCCCCGAAAATCCAACCAAAAACAGACATACCAACGAGTGTTTCCGGAACACGCTCATCCACCTTCAACTCAATCTCAACAATGCTCTTCACCTCCCCAGGGCCCATGGTCGAAACAATAATCCTCTCCCCTTCTGGCGTTAGTGAAGACTGTGTGGAATCAGGCCGGCCGCCAGACCTCAGCGTCTCGTGGAGAATCTGGCTCAACAATTCCCGAATCTTTAAGGGGCGGGAATTCAGCTGTATTTTCCCGGCCGCGTCGAACAGCCAAGTACCAGACGGTGATGGGGAGGCAGCTGACGCCATGCTGGGACCCGAACTGTCCTGCCGCTGTATGTCATCGGGCATCAGCAGGCGTGCGGGGGATCCAGCGTAGCTGGATGGTGAGTGACTTCTTGACCGTGGTAATAACGGCGGGCCAAGTATCTCGTCGCCATCGCCATCATGATCTAAACCCTCGCTGCGGTGCCGCACCTTATGCGGCATCATGTCCTCCGGCGACCCAGATTCTCGCCGCCGTTTGCTCGATTGTCGAGGCGTCACCCTCGGTGTTGACGGGTCGAAGTCGCTGTCCTGCATTGGCGTTAAGGCGGCATCTGACTCGCTAGGTAAATCTGGAAGCATCTGGCTAGCCATCTTTGGTGTCGAGGGAACCTCCATGTCCAAGTCGTAAGCATGAACCATGTTGTCGGCGGCGTCAACAGCCCGTTTTGAACTGTCTAGGCATGAAATCAACATTGCTCACGCAGAGTTTCAACATCAACGAAACAACCAAAACAAAAAGTACCTTGAGCAACCTCTATACTCTCCTTGAGAGACTCTACCATGTCCCGGATCTGCCTCATATCGCCCGCCTCCCATTCTGTAGCCTCTAATACCGAAGCGTACATAACATCCAGCATCCCAACCACACCCTGCATAGGCGTCCGTAATTCGTGTGATAAACTTCGAGCGTAGGGCTTCAATGACTGCCGTGAAGAAATGGCATCATTAGGAATAACCTCATTATCCATCTTAGGACCAAACCCTTCTCCTTCAAGTATCCTCGCAGTAACCTGATCCTCCAAAGCATGTAAAAACATTTCTAGCATAGCCCAGCTAATGGGTGACCTCTCCTTCAAGCCCTCCTCCGTCCACATAACCCCCATATGAGCGAAGCATTTCCCCTTATGAAACAATGGCACAGCAAGATAACCCTCGGGCAGAATGGGAAACGCTCCAGCATTTGGGTTTTCCGGTGTGAGTGCTTTCAACCCTTCAGGAATCAGTAGTACCTTGTCATGCTTCATCCACTGGCAAGGGCATCCGTAGACTTTGTACTTGAAATCCCGATATAACCCCGAGGCACCTTTATGATCATCAAAATAGAAAGCCAACCCCATAAGACACGAACCCCTCTCGCCGTACTCGGGCATCTCCACAGCCGAGTACTCATCATCCTCTAGCACTCTCTTTGCCACAAACGCATACTGAGCCCCCGTGATCTCGGTCATGCCCTCCATCAATATCTGCCAGAAATCGAAAGTGGTAGCACTCCGCAGCTTCTGCTTGAGATTGAAAGTCTCCTCTAATCCCTTGCTATCAGCCTCGACGAAGGCCGACTTTAGAGTGGCTCGAAAGCGTGGATCCCCGAGTTGTATGACACCCTCCATTTCTGTCGTCCCGATACAAAAAGATGAACGATCGAAAGGATCACTCATGTCGATGGCCTCATAGGATTTAAGGCTCTTTTCAGACTCCATGGCAGTCATTCAGTGTGGGTGTGACAATCAGTCACCCCAATATCCGAATAATATAACTCCTTAGTCCCAGGGGGAATACGACAAACGGTTGGCCGTGACACACTAGGTTGTATGCACGCAGGATGGTTAAGTTATGGATATTATAGCTGATGTACAGTGACTGGAGAGAGCGTTGCCTAGTCTCTGGGTCCAAATGTGACAGATCAATCAGGGGGGGTATAAGTTAAGACAAGGGATTAATCCGCAAGTATAATTCTTAAAAATGGATAAATACGTGGAGGGTGGATATTTCTCTTTTTTCCTTTCTTCCCTCCCCCTCCCGCTTGTAGATCCTGGGCGTGTCTATATTAAATGTTGAGTCGGGAAATGATACACGTTCAATGACGAAAAACGACTGACGAAAGGGAAGGCGGTCAACAATCGACTGTTAACTACACTCTTCTTTTCTTCTTTTTTTCTTCCTTTCTCCGTCCTTCGAAGACCTAAATGTTCGATAACGATCAGAACGGAGCTCAGAAAGAAAAAGAAAAGAAAGAAAGAAAAAAATTAACCAAAGGAAGGAGAAAGGGTAGTAGGCAGGTAGGCAGGCAGGCAAATTGAAGGGCAGAAAAGAAAAAAGAAAAAAAAAATAGAACTGTCAGACGAAAACCTGGGCCCAAACAGTTCGGAGAAAAAATAGCCCAAAAACCCACAGAGAACGTGGAAACAAGTACAATTAAAACCACAGGAGGAGTCCTAGCTCGAACGGGGAGCTTCTTCAAGGGGACTAACCAGAATAGCAGACCACACCAGCCCCTCCAGACCAACGGCAAATCCGTAGTAATAGCGGGGGCTTCGAAACAACTTTTCCTCGCCCGGGCGGTTACTAGAGATACCGAGGTTGTCTGCTGCTCCTGTTACGCCCTAGATGGAGGAGAGCTATACGTATGGTGTTGATGGCGGCGAGCGGGAGTGAGGAGGAAGCTGCAGGAACTGGAAGTCGAAGGGATCAAGCGAAATACGAAAGCCACAAGTGGGATTAATCGATAGACGAGCTGTCTGGTCAAGCACGGATGCATGTCATTTCTTTCTCTTCTGGTGGCCAAGGTTAGCCTGGGGCTGAAATTTTCCTTTTTCTTTCTCCTTTCCCCTCTCCCTCTCCCTTCCTTTTTTCTTTTTTTCCTCCGTTCCTGTTAAAGAACTTTCTTCCGCTTATTCTTCTTCTGGGGCTTTCCACAAACCCTCCTCCTTGGCTATCGAGGGTATGACCGCAACGTATAAGATCTGCCTCTTTCCTCTATATTTTCCAGCACAGTCAGTAGCACGGTAGTGGACCCTGACTGAGGTCCGCTTCCTGCTGCCCTTGTGGGTAATTTTTCTTCTCCCTGGCCTATACCTCTTTTTTTCTTTCGCCCGCAAAGAAAAGAGCTCCCAATGCAAGATCGCCCTGAAACTTAAACCTCTCTCCCACTCTTGTGCTGTCCTTTCCCCCACCGACTTTCCCTTTCGACCTCTCAGCACGGCAGCCCACCAAGTCACTGCATGTATGTAATACCGGTAGCCTCCCTCCTCCTCTCTTCCTCCCTTCCTTTGCTTTCGTAGATTTCCAGGATCCCTACGTCTCCTTTCTTTCTTTCTTCCTTTCGTTGAGCTGCCGTAGGTGCGTGATTGTGCTGCTCCGGCCACCTTATTAGAGCGACGTATAAGGACCGTTAGACCCGTGGATGCCGTGCCACAGCCGCTTTTAACGTGGGGTGGGTATGATACTGTAGGTGAGTGAGCAAGATGTGAACGGCGTTGAGGATGACAGAGCCGCGCAACGTAAATGGGAGGTGGGTATGGGGAGGGATAGAAAAAAGGAGTTGCTCAAGCCAGGCACGAAACAACGATCCCCACAATGTAGAAACGTCAAGGGGCAAGAGGGGAGGGGAGGGAGGGTAGGTGAGAACTGTAGGGGTTGCGGCGATGATTGCACGATTCAACAAAGATCAGCTTGTGCGTGTGGGTGCGCGTGTGTACCGGTATGTGTGTCTGGACCTATTCAGGACTACGGTACCTTACCATCGTAAAGGTATGACACAGCAGTGCTAGTGCCGGTATTAGCAGTGTGCCGCCGAAGGGAAGGGTGGGGGGGGAAGAAAAAGGAAAAAGAAAGCGTTAAAAGCTTCGCCCAATTGTGCTGCCGTCAACCGAGAATCATTACTCTGCTTCGGCTCGATGGACAAACAGATATTGTGCACACGGGTACAGTACTGTACCCTACCGGTATGCCAATGGATGGAAGGAGAATCAATGAACGAACCGACCACCAGCAGCCCAAAGAGTAGGACGAGGAAAGAGAGGTGAACGAACCTTGCGAAGGCTCGCGGGTGGTATACTGGTGATGATAAGACACCAACAGCCTTCTCTCCTCCACAGATCCTTCTTGCTTCTTGCTTCTTGCTTGCTCTGGCGGTTTGTACAAGTTATGCCTTCAGCATGCGAACCGTGGTATCAGTCAAGCAGTATCAGTTAAAATTGAACTCCGTCGAATGGAATTGCTCTGGCCAGCCCGAGCCGGACCTCGGCATGCTTTCTTCTCCGATTTCATAAGTACTGGTGTCCGGACATCTTAATGCCAAGGCCTTCCAGAGCAGAAATCATTGGCAACAAGGTGTCCGCATATCTCTTAGGATCGCGAGTTCTAGTTTACTCGTAGTGGATAAATTACTGTATTCTCTAGAGTACGAGTACGAGTGCTAGTCCTTGCTCGAGTACAGTACAGTACTTCCAATTTGATCGCGTATTCGGAATCAGGTATTATTAAAGATTTACCTCTTAGTACTATAACCAAACATGGCTAGCTGTAGTTACTATTACTAGCATCGTTAATTCTCGTATTAGGTCAAGCTTCTTCTCTTTTATTATATTTTAACCACACTATTTTCATGGGTTCATGATGGTGATGCCAAAGGGGGTACCCAATCGGCTACATTGTCCTCTTTGTATTAAACACATCATATCTTCGATATTTCACATAATTCTGACACACCTTGCGGCACTTTTATAGAAACCAGATTCCGAATACACGATGAGAATAGAAGTACAGTATGGTACCGGTAGTCTGCTCCCGGCTTCCACACACCTCTGCCACAAAGGACGGAAATTCCATTACTAAAGTTTAACGGGAATAGCTGGGAAAGGCCATCTTGACCCAGCCAACCATTCGAGGAGGATCTGTCGCGATATTCGCCCGTTTGTCTCCTCTCAACCCGTTGGACCAATGCTACTGTACTGTTACTAGTACCAGTACCGTACTCGAGTAACTGTAACTAACATATCGTGCCCCATCCGTTCCCCAACCGAACAGTTCAAGTACTCGGATGATAGGCAACTACATATTATATCATACAATCGCAACACGCAGGAAGGGAATACGATGCCAGTCCCGTCTCATATCATCCGCGGCGAACAACCTACATCATCACCAACCGTTCGCCTCGCCGCGCCCCGGCACCTTTTTTCCCTTTCTTTTTCTTTCTCCTTTTTTTCTTTTTCCCCACTTTCCCTTTTTTCTCTGCCACCCTCGCTTTCGTATAATACTTACCGCAGGCAAAAAGTTCTCGCACAACCCCCGTCTCCCCTACAACCACAACGATTGAAATTTCAACTCCATGTGAGGTGTCATTTTTTCACCATGGACCAGTTAGGTTCCTTGTTTGCTTTCTCACGATTGCTTCAAGTTCAACAATTCCTCTTCTGAGGTTTCGTTTCCTTTGGTTTTGATATTATCCCGCGAGGGATTTTTATTTCCAATTCTATCAGCATGTTCTTCTTCGATTAGTTTTATGGTTCGCCATATTTCGACTTTTCATCTGACGACGGCGGATTTCGCAAGCTTTACTAAGGTGGGCGGGCAGAAGCCAGTAGGACTTCACAATACGGTTTTCCTTGATTGACAGGTTAGAGTTTTTGGAGGGGGTATCGTTTTGACCCCCAAGGATAAGGGATAGGGTTGGTGTGGTAGGCGGCTGGTGTGTTGGCGGTGGTGGGCCAATGGCATGGGCTGGGGGGTTAGGGTTCGGAGGAATAGTTTACTGAGTTTTTGGTGGCTGTCTTTCAGGGTGGCGTATTCTCAGAGTGGCTGGTGAGGCATGAGGCGGTGGCACCCATTGCAAGTGTCGCCTACCAATTGTGGATCCGGTAGTGGTATCCTTTGGAAGTCCCTTCGGGGTACTATTTCCTTTGTTTATGGTTCCTGGGATTGGGAGGACTTAGGTTAGGAGTGGGTTTTGTTTTCTGGAGCGGGAGTGGAGGAAGGTTTTGGGAGGGCACTGGTAGGTGCCGTTACATTCTTTGAGCCTTGCGGGGTTGGGAGATAAAGTCAGACATGGAGTACTGTCATCTCCTATACCCGGAAGAGGGGTTGGATTTTGGGATGAGAGTGGGCCGGAGGAGAGTTGTTGGAGGAAGGAAGGGAGAAGCCAATGAACCTTCGGACGACACAGACGACAATAACCCGATATTGCAGACACCCGACTAGATAAACAGTGTTACAATCCTCTCTTCCCCGGGTGATACTTGCAGCAGGTAACCGATAGTCTCCTAACGATCACTTCTCTCGCTCTTCGATATCTGTTGCGATAGCTAAGTCCTTTAACTCCTATCTAGCAACGTCGATCGCTAGGCTCATATAAGACCGTCGGGTCTTGGTTCGTGGAAG
>Ga0307507_10001979_pt1 | contig 44430 bp, 40 predicted proteins | sample 7_EM_MG_FD_207223 | JGI IMG/M metagenome (GOLD analysis project Ga0307507, IMG submission 207223) | Populus trichocarpa ectomycorrhiza microbial communities from riparian zone in the Pacific Northwest, United States - 7_EM | ecosystem: Host-associated > Plants > Roots > Unclassified | place... | reverse complement strand
GAAACCAGCGGTCCTGAGTTAGGGGGTGGAAGGGGGGGGGGGGGGTATAAATAAAATCAAACGGAGAGTCAACTACTTGTGAGACACAAGGACAAGGTGTACGGTATGTGAGCCCCAAAGCTATTAATCGTCATATAAAGCAGTAGGCAGAGTAGCGTAGCGCCGCCTGCTGAAAAAAGCTGAAAAGGTTGTGAAAAGCGTTAAAGCTACAGGGTACAGTAGAGTGTCGTTGGGATTCGCGTTCATTTGTTTGCTTTCCAGGTTGACAATGCGATACGTTCGTTGGTGGTTGGCTTTTCCATTATTATTATTGTTATTGTTATCTATCTTTTTGCTTGGATATAGTACCTAGTAACAATGCAAATACTGAACGCCCTCTTTAGTTATCACTTTCATGTTTTGTCCCCAGCCGTTTTACAGTGAATATCGTACTGTAAATAGTAGCGACAGTAGAATAATAGCGCTGATCGTTGGTTGTTGCTTCACCTTCTACCACACTATGTTTTAGATTTGTCGATGGATCCTTTAAGCTAGCTATGGTACAGCACTTTTTCCCGTTCTTTTCTTTTTTTTCCTTTTTCTTGCTTTCTTTCTTTCAATCCTTCGCTGCGGCGGCGGCGAGAAGGCTGGCTGCGTCAGATCCAATTTCAACCGGGCAAATGTGCTCTGAGCTCTTTCCAATTCTCTCTCTCTCTTTCTCTGCAAACCCCCCTCCCTCATTCCCTCCTCCTTCCATATCATCCCATCCCTTCCCATCCATCCATCCCTCCCACTCCGGCGCCGGTAGTCCCCCGTACAACCACCACAGCCTAAGTGGTATAAAATATTTAAAAAATTAAATATATATATATATATATATATTCACTGTGTATATATATATTTATATATATAAAATATATACAAAAGAGTAGAGTAGAGTAGAGTTTACTCACACACTAGGCTAAACCTAGTTCATCACTCTGTCCTGTATTCTCCCATTCCTCCCTTCCTTCCTGGTCGGTTTTCTCCCCCCGACTTTCCCTACCAGCATTCCACTGCACGAGCAAAACCGGTACCGGTATGATACGAGTACTCGAGTATGTTTCTGCTCTCTGACCTCCTCCGGCCTTTGTGCCTGTCTTCGTCCAATGCTGCTGCTGCCCTACCGTACATACCGGACGTACATACAGTAACACCCCTACCTATCATACCTACCTACCTCCCCTTCTTCACTCGAGTCTATGGTCACCACGGTAATACTGTATAATAAAACTCGCCTAAGGCACAGCAACGAAAAATGCCAGTCCAGTCATCTATAACCACCTACCTACCTACCTGCTCTACTGCATTGGTTACTCGTATCATCATGCCATCACTCTGGGGTGACCCGAACTTTTTATTTATTTTTTACCTCAACCTGCGGGTAGGTATTGCCCTCCTTCAACTTCGCCCACCATCACTCACTCACCACCACCATCCATCACTTACCAATCATCCATCATTTTCATTATTACTGGTCCGGTCCATCCATCGAGAGATTTGAAAAACAAAATATTACAGAAATAAGAAAGTTTATTATTACTCTGCAGTCTTCCCCTACCACCACTACTACCACACTAGCACCACCCACAGCCTTCTAGAACGTGAGAAAGAAGGAAAGAAGGAAAGAAATCATAAGTTTCGAACTCCAAGCTCATACACACACACCACACACTCACACACACATACACACCAATGCTTCCTACCGCTTACTCGTTACAAGAAAAGAAGCATCAGTCGACATTCGAGAAGGACGTTGAATGACGCAGTTCCCACCCACCGAACACCGATTAATGAAGCTGCAGATGGAAAGCATGTATGCGCCCGTAAAAACGTACCGGCACTCTCGGATCAGAAGACTAGGAAAAGAAAATAGAGAGAGAGGGAGAGAGGGAGATAGAGAGAGAGACAGAGGGACAAAAAAAAAGAAAAGAAAAAAAAAACCGAATTGTTCTTTTGTTCTTTCGTTCTTCTTTGTGCCCGTCCGTTAATCAAAGCATGCAAGCAAGTGATAGCCAAACATCTACGAGTACTCGTACAGTAACGGTATCTTCCCCCTAGATCCCTCATCCCCATCCCATCCCATGCCATGCCATGCCATGCCCATCCCATCACATCCCACCCCGTACAGTAACATGCAAACCCCAGACAAAGTAACTCGTATCATACATTACTGTGCTATTATCTTCCCCTCAACCTCAACCTCAACAAAGAGGAAGAGGAAGAAGAAGAAGAAAAAAGAAAAAAAGAGAAAGAGAAGAAAAGAAAAAAAAGAAACCCCCCCCAAAACCTAGCCAAGCAAGTTACGATAACCTCTCACACACTTCTCCTCCTCTTACACATACGACACAAGGAAAATAAATATCCAGAAGCCAATCAGGATATGGTCCTCTGACATTTTTTGTCACCCACCTTGTACTATACATGGTAAGCCTGCAGACGCCGTGGGGTTTCCCGCGCGCGCGCTCGCTCTCTCGCTCTTGCTTTGCTTATGATCCCGTTTAATTCCCAGTTACGGTAAGTAGTAAGTAATTAGTAGTTAAGTAGTGAGTGAGTGAGTGAGTGAGTCGTAGTCGTCGTCGAGTAAAACTAAAAACTACCGGTAAAAACTAAAAACTCGAGTTACATACCGTACATACATACATTACCGGTACCTTACCGGCAAGGTGCGGTTATCGTATCGTATCGTACATAGGCGACGGAATGTTCGAAGGAACAAAAAAGAAGGTGCAAAGTTTAAAAAGGAAAAGGGAAGGAAATAACGATAATTACGGTATCATATCTTTTTTGCCTAGGGCTTCGGCCGAATGCGTGTCCTAAGGTTTTTTTTTTTTTTTTTTGTGGCTGATTATTTTTCGTTTGCTTTGATCGCGTGGGATCATATCAATGCTTTGTTAATTTACTTTTTTGCTTTGCTTTGCTCTTTTGCTTTGCTTGGGGCTGGCGTGGTGGGGCTGCTTGCTGCTATGCTATGCTGAGCGCTGAGCAAAGGTTCTCTCCTTCTTACCTGCATGACTAAACAATGAGCCTCGGATATTGCAAGTGTGAAACAAATGGCGGAGCAAGCGGGGACCTGCTATGCTGTACTGTTACCCTACAGCACAGCTACAGTAGATAGGTGACTGAATTGTGCTCGAGTATAGGATACGCTAAGGTAAAGTGGAATCAGCAATTTAGACAATCAATCAATCAATTACCGGTAATCAATCAACAACTGCGCTTGCTCCCTGTCATGCCCTCCTCTCTCCTGGTCGTTGCCTATGTCCTGTACCTATGTCTCCTTCCGCGCCAATCCTGAGTCCCTGGTAAACAATAACATAACCGCAATTGCCTTGCATAAAAGATGTGATAGGCAAAGCAAAGGACCATATAAAGTAATACGAAAACAACCACAATTTCAATAATAGCAAAAGATAGTCCGCAGTATTACGAAGGGATGCGTCCCAATTCCCCGCTGACCCATTGTTTACCAGAGCGGTTGTTAGCTGAGACCCCCCTCCCAGCAAAAAAAAAAAAAAAAAAAAAAAGACCCGGATGCCCGGTATTCACTCGGTGATCCCACTGACCCAAAATAGACCTCCCCATCATCGCATCTCCGATTACTAGCTCATCCCTTCCTCTCGGAGCTGTTTCGATATTCGAACATTTTTCCCTGAGGGAAATAAAAATAATAAAAAAACAAACACGGAATAAAAGAAAATAAATAAATAAATGGACCATAGGGTTGCGGGCAATTTGCCAAGTCATAGGGATACGGTAGGAGTGATGATCCAGCCCCAAGTTAACCAAAGACAGAGCAAATGAAACAAAACAGCGAGCGAGGTCCGACACCATGGGCATCTGATTGTCTTGCATCTTGACTGGGTGCGGAGCGGCAGTCTGAGATCCAATGAATCCGGCCTGGTGGGGCGCAAGGTGGGCAAGCAAGGTCCGTAAACCGTTACCAGGACGGGCTGAAGGAGGGAGGGGGCGGAGGGGACGGAGGGGACGGAGAGAGCACAGATTGTCGGCACGATACGCGCAAGTGGACAAGGATTATATCGAGAGAAACGAGCCCGCTCATCCTCAACTCTCCGACTCCATCCCATAAGAAAACAAATGTGCCAGTGCTCAAAGTCACAGCGTAAAACGAAAACGAATCAAGAGAGGCAAGGGGTGAAGAGAGGAAAAACAAAGAAAAAAAAGGCGAGAAAGCCTCAAAGCCAAAAAGGAAAAAAAGGGGTCAGTGAAGCAAAAGAAGAAAAGAAAAAAAAAAGGGCAAAGACCCAAAAAACCACGTTTTTCAAATCCTGAAACGAAACACGACAGGCTTACTGTTTAAGGCGACTTTACTTATTCTAAGGTACCGATGGCAGACCTGGAAAAAGAAGTCTGGCAGCATTTGATAGTCTCCCATGATTCACGTCAGATGCTGAAATTGAGCGCAAGGCTGGGCGAGGGACGACTCGGCCAGCGGACACTCGGAGGAAATCAACGAGTGAGCGGGAGAGAAGAGAGTAAAGCTATTAAAAAACCGGGTCCAATTTCGAAGGGAACCGCCTTCTTGGGACACAGAAATACAATAGCAGTCCGACCGTTCTGCCCGCCATCCCCTTATCGTAAAAGTGTGGGGTGTGATGGTAGGGGACCCTTGATACACTGTAACACCCATCCTCAAATGCGATGAATTGTCCTCTCCGGGGGATATCCTTTCTTCATGATTTTTCTTTTTCTTTTTCTTTTTCTTTTTTCCTTTTTGATGTCCGTTCCCCAGGCTACAGTAGGCGAATTTCATTTATTTTATTTTTCCCAGACAATCGTTTTTTCCCCCTTCCCTCTCATCCCGTAATCCTACTTCCGCCCCCCTGATTCCCGGCATCGCAACGAAGCGAAAGCCACCGGAAGAATCAATCAATTCATTGGAACATTCGACATACCGGCCATTCAAACTACCCACCCACACCACAGACCCTCCCCTTCCTCGCCCCCTCGCCCCGACATGGATGCGAGGAACCACGGCATACTTCTCTCGGCAGCATGGAATATTCCTGTGGGAATGAGGATTCCCAGGAACCAATTGAGCTCACCACCACCCAGCCCAAAGGAGAAGAGGAAGGTGGGGGGAAGTGGACGGGTGGATAGGAACGAAAAAAGAAAATAGTAAAAAGTAATTATGGTAATCGAGGTGCGAGAAATCGGCAGCGAAGGAAGCATATGATAATCATCAAGGCCAACTTCTTCTCCCCTTCTCGTACGAGGACCACAGTTACCACACTCCACTGTGCGTGCTTCTCTGTACGTCAAACCCACAGTAGCAGTGCTCGAGCAGATTAGGACAAGGCCAGGGGGTGGTAGGGAGCAGGGAAAACCCTCAGTGGTGTTGAGGGCACAAGCAGCAGGAGGAGGAAGGGAGGGAAGGGGAGGGAAATCAATGGTGGTAGGTAGGCAGTAGGTAGCAGAACGCACACTTTTGCTCAACTCTTCCTGCGCAAGCACGGTGACGGTGGCACTGGAGGACTGTTTTCCCTCCGATAAATGCAATCACACACAATGATCATTAGCTCACTGCGCAAGCCAAGTTTGATAGACCCAATTGTCGATCACCACGGGTCTGTCTCAGATCATCTTAATCTCTGCAGTTTTCTTCTTATCGATTCGGGTCCTAGCTAGCAAGGGCGAAGTCAGCCCCAAATCATTGGGATTAAAGTAAAAACGAACAACGGGGGGGGTGAAGGAGTCCAGTACTGCCGCTACACTACCGTGCAATACCCTACTAGGGGCACTGCTGTACAGTTGGAGGGGTGGTGGTGAAAGGGGTAAGAGAGGGGGGGCTAACAGCAGCGACCTAACTCTTGTCCCTACTCCTTCCCCCCCTCCTTGACGGAGTCAGGTTTTATTTGACTGCGGACCCTTAGGCAATCAGCAATTAGGTCGTTGGGGAACCAGTTCTTTAGGAAAATCAACCGAGACTGGGGCTCGCGACCCGGGTCCAGAGAGGGGTGAGAGAGAGAGGGGAAAAAAGTTAGGTACAGTGCTAGTACTCGACTTTGTGAGAGAGGGGGAGGGAATAAACGAGGATTGACTTACTGTACCAAGGGAGATAGCAATTTTGGGTCCTTTCGAAAACCCCCCCCCCACAACCAATCGTGGGATTGACTGCCCTGCACTTTATTTGACCTATTGAATTTGATTGGCTGTAAACTGTATCGAATCGGACCCAATTGACCAATTTAGTCCCAATACTCGAGTACCTTCTCTCAATACCCACAATACTTTTCTTTCTTTTTTTTTTCTTTCTCTCTTGGTCCCATTCCCTCTCTCTTTTGACAGATTTCCCTTCTCTCCCTTTTACAGCCGCAACCACAACCCCAACCCCACCCTCCCTCCCGTGTCATGTCCCTGGTGATAGATGCAACGAGCCTGCAAGTAACGGGATTGGCTGAGCCCATGTTAACAAGCTTCTCCCACGTGCACGTGACCACTCCTCCGACTTGTTAGAGTTTGTTGGTTTTGTTTTTTCTTTCTCCTCCTGGAGTATCAGAGTTATCATTGTATCATAAGTTACCCCACAACACAAACGACAGCAGCCCTACCGGCATTTTATCGTGTCCTACAAGTTCGTCAGGCGCCAGAGATGAGATGAACCCTTCAACCACGACGAAAAAAAATCCAACAACGAACGGGGGGGGTACTTCCAACAAGAACAACAAATAACAAAAGTATTTGGAGAAGACAAAAAAAAAAAACAGACTCTGGATGGAGATACTTAAAATTGGCTTTCTCTTCGGCTCTGTAAACTTGGGCTTTTCCTATCCTATAAACGGTTGCTACTTTTTTTTTCTTTTTTTCTTCTTTCTCTTTTGTACTCGTATGTATTACTAAGAAAGAACGTGGTGAACGACGAGACGAGAAGGATGAGTATTTGACGCCCTTCCGGCAGTATATACCATCTATATACATCCATCCCGCCAACAAACGGGAAGAAGAAAAAAAAAGCCTAAGGAGATAAATAATGACATTATTGTTGGGAAAACTATTAGCCGTTTGTCTAGACTACCGTTAGCACGGTAGAGTGCAGGTGTCAGTCAGTACGAATAAAGCATCATAGTGTATCAGTAAATAAAGTCGGTTAATTAAGGATATGATAGATAGTCACACATCACATCACATCAAATCACCCTCCCGGCCAAGCATCACATACAGTATTCACAATTCTCGCTCGAACTTCCACAACGTTCTTTCGGAACGAAAGGAGAGGGTGTGCTCGTAATGAAACTGACGTTTGTAAACACAGCTGCTATTGCATATGGGCAGAAAATCGGCTAGAGCCTCAAGATTTTGGCGATATGCAATAGCGGCCTTGTTCACAACCGTCAGTTTCATTACGAGTCCCTCAATTGCATTCAGAAACACTTAAAACTTGCAGATATACACACACTGCGTGAGTGTATGGTAGAGCATAGCATATATTGCAGCACATATGTGCTATCCGGTAAACCCTAGACACTCATCCTTATCGTCATCATAATAATCGTCTTATCATAGCTTATCACAGCTGGTTAAATGTAGAAGGAAGGAAGGAAAGAAGGGGAAAAAAAAGGAAAAAAAATAAAGAAAGAAAGAAGAAAGGAAAAGAAAAGAAACAAAGTTAAATGCTATTTTGATAATAATATTATAAGTTTGAGTTACTTCAGAACGAGCAAGCAAACAAGCAAACAAGCGAGCAAACAAGCAAACGCTAACTTTCTCCTAATTCTTCCCCTTCCCCTTCCTCCACACCCCCCCCACCACACACACTACCACCACAGACCACCGGTCAGTCAGTCCGGAAGTGAAGATGAGGCTCCTTTCCACGCACACACACACACTCTCTCTTTCTATGATTAGACGCAATTGCTGCAATAGCTAAATTAACCGAATAGCTAACTTAACCGGGTAGAGAGAGGTAAATACGGTAGGTCGAGAAAGAGAGGGTAAAAGTAACAATAATACTTCGGTAAAGGTACGGTAGGACGATGCGGCTGTCGATTGTTGGAGAGGGAGGGAGGGAGGGACATATGAAAAGTCCCGAGTAACACTTCATGTACTGTGCTGTACTGTACGTGTACTGTACACCACTATGGACAAGGCGAATAAACCCAACTTTTTTCCCCCTTTGACATGTTCCCCAGGTTCCCCCATTATTCCTCTCCACGAGGGGAATTGGGAAACCGGGGATGTGGAAGGGAGGAGGGAATTGCAAAAGAAGGCGAAAAGGGAAAAAAAAAAAGCATTGTGCTATTGGGTTGCATCGCTCGCTCAAGTTTGCCCTTGTTTCTTCGCTTCCTTCCTTCCTTTCCGACGATTTGCATTTTCCGCTTAGGTAAAAAACCGATCACCCTTGCGCGCTCAGCATGAACCTGGTACCCGTACCATACTGTGCGAGAACTGTGCTCGTGCAGTACATTACAGCACGGCACATCTGACATCTTTCCAGATGCATGGATGATGCATTTTACACTACATCATCTTATTACCATTTTTTTCCTTCTCACTGTTCAATTACCGCACGCTTCTGTAATGTCCCTGGGGTTTATGCTAGCGTGCTAGATGCATTCCAACATGCTTAATCAGAGGTCTCGAAATTTCTTGGCTTATTGGAAGTCAGAACAAACATCATCCATCGTGAACTAAGGAAAGCATACCAATATGATTTAGTATGATGCGGCAAAACAAGATACTGCACTAACTGGATTTAGGAAACTGCAACATCCGGTAAAATGTAGAATCTCGGGCATTCATATTTCCCGGTAATTCCTTTAGGTACACCACTATGAAAACACATCTTCGGGCGGCCGAGATAGGAGAGAAAAACGCATCAGCTTATGCGCCAACTTGCAGAATTGAGCAAAAGAAATCACAAATCTCCTGCCCAAAATTTTAGATGCTTAACAACACCGTTCCCTTACAAAAAATATCTCGCACGTTGGTATCGTCGATTGACACCACCCAAACAAATGAAACCATGTGACCACCGACCAGCTTCAATCACGTACGTGAAACCATCCCGCCATTTCACGTCATATGTGGTCCATCCATGTACAAAACAGCACAGTATGAGATTGCGCAGAAACAAACGAAAAAATATAGCACGAAAAACGTTGGAGGAAAAATGAGCGAGCAATGAAAAAAGAAAGAAAACCCGAAAGACAACCCACCAAATGGTACAAGTACCAAACGCCTACCTAACCCACCCAATAGGAAAGAAAAGAGAACCGTATTTTCTGTGCGCGAAGTTTTTTATTTTTTGGAAACATAAGCCATGGCAGAGCACGCTGGTGTCTCTTAGAACGAGTGGGTACCATAGACGACCTCAAGCCCTCCGTAACTATCTCCCGGGTCAGAAAAGCTTCCGGATGAAGTCTTCCCAAGGGAGCACGGAAGGGAGTCGAAGACAATCGGGCTGTTGGTATCATTTGTTTCCGTCCTGGATTCAGAATCATCGTCGTCCCGATCCTCTTGGACAGTCTCCAATTGGTCGATGGCAGTCGAGGGTCTCCAATGAGGGGTTTCCCAATCTCCAGGCTTACCGGAACCGGATTGAGGGATTGCCGGACTATAACGATTGTTAAACTCATGTTATATGAATGGAGTAGGAAATCATACAAAGTGTTGCCGGGGCCGCCAGTGGGCCAAACCCTGCTGCTGTTGGACTGTGCATTATGGTGTGGAATAGAGGAGTAGCAGCTATTAACAATGCTGTTGTATTCGTTCGAGCGGAACTGCCTCTTCTTGGTGGTAGTAGCCTTGAGACGTTTTTGGGCGCTGGTGTCGGCGTAGCGGACTTGTAGCGGAATTTGTTCCTCGCCAACAAGCTTCCCATGGAAATTGCGGATGATCTCGTCGCAGATTGAACGATCCTCAAATCTTGTCTTATCAGATGATGCGCATTCTGCTAGAGTGATTTAGAGTTACCTTGCAAATCCTACACCACGACTATTTCCCTCCGGATCTCTCAAGATCCTATTAGAAACAACTGTGTATCCCGAAAAAATATCTTGCATAGTCTGGATTTTGAATTAGCATCTGCATAGCTCGCTCGATCACTCGATCACTCACTTTTTCATTCATGGAACGAGGGAGGTTTGACACATAAACATTCGTAGAATTAGGGTCAGCCAATGTCTTAAGACGAGCATTGAACGATTCCTAGTCACTAGGTCAGTAAACAATTGAGGAAACACCCAGGAAGATGGGGTACCCTGGCAAATCCAGCTTCATATTTCGAGCTAACTAGCCCCCGGATGCAGTCCTCAGCTTCATCGGTATTTCCGTAGCGGGCAAAGCCGTATCTAAGAAAATTTCAGTAAGTACAAGTGACAAGGGGAAGTTCGTTCTATTACCCTTTACACGTTCCGTGATCAGTGTCCATGATTGCCTTGTGAGACACAACTGTACCAAAACGACAGGTCATCTCATAAAGTTTATCGTCATCGGTATCTGGAGGTAATCCACGGATATAAACATTGGTCGTATGGGTGGGATTATCTAGAGCTTGATTGACATTCCTCGCCGATTCAGAGGAGAAGAGAGCCGGAATTGGGGTTGGAAGTGGAGGACCAGCCAATAGAAGCGCTTCGACAGATTTTTTCTCGTGTGGAGTAACCGGTTGCCCATAGACAATATCGTTACTGCCACTATTAGAGACCACCATAGGATGGGTTTCTTCAACAATGATTGGCCCTGCATCAGTCTGTGCAGAGGCCATGAAAGGTGTTGTCGGACTCTCGGAGGCTGCTGAGGAAGACCAAGAACTACGTCGTTGCTCTAATTGCGGGACTGGATTGGCAGCCAGTGCCTGAGTGCCTCCGTGGTAGTTATTAGCATGAGGGGGCGTTGGTGGAAGTAATGGAGCGCCATAGAACTCTGGACCAGGAGCTACCTGATATCCATATGGGGCTCCCGAGTGAGGAGGAGTAGGAGGTGGAGAATTGGCGTATCCTGGCTGAGGATAAACTGCTATAGCTCCTGGAACAGGCCAGCTAGGGTGAGGATAGTAGTAATAAGACAGCTGGTCAGGCCCGTGATTGTACACAGGTCTATAATTAGGGTTTGAAGCACCTATGGGATAAAACTGAGGATGAGGGCCCATAGGGCCAGGATATGGCATTCCACCTGGCATCAGCTGTCCGTAATGGGGCGGTTGGATGGGGATCTGGTGAGGATGCCCAGGAACATGACGATAAGTGTTTTTTGAATGAGCCATGTAAGGAGTATTCGCGTGCTGCTTATAAGCTTCGGGTGAATTCCCAGAAGAATTGGAAAGCACAGCTTTTTGACTGGTTGCCATTATTCTTGTATTTCCAAGTTAGTGATTAGATAAGAGATGGGGAGAGCAGCTCGAAGAGTTGCTAACCTTGTAGAGTAAATTGCTAAGAGCTTAAATTGAGCAGAAGAAATCTACCTGTATCCTGAGCTTCAGCAGGACTATTTCTTATTAGCATATTTGAAGAAATGATACTTAGTTCGGCAAAACCTACTAAAGTGAGATGAGTTGAAAGAGGAAGAGATGTTTTTTTGTGCAAATTTTAGAGCTGACGAAGAAGTGTCGAAGAGAAAGCGCGCGAGATAGCAATCGACTATCCCCCGCTGTAAGAAGAAAAGCTCAAGCAAAAGAAAGGCGAGAGATGTATCCCGTCCGAGACAATTAGATGAAAGATGAATTGGATGAGATGAAAGTAGGAGAAGGGCTGTGATAGGATGCACGAGGGGAAAGGGGAGATGGCTTGAAGGATGACTAGGGATTGGAGCAAAAGAAATAAGCTGGTAAACTTCGGGGGAGTGGCGGGGTTTTAAAGAAACTTGCCGCAACAGGATAGGAGAAGAGAGAAGAGAGGGGAAGGAGGGATAGAGCAGGCAGGGTAGAATTACGGTAGCAAGGTGGGTTTGTGCTGTGTGCTGAGGAGAGTAAGCGTGGGTGTGGTCAGGCAAAGGTTAGTACAGTACGCAAGTAACGGTGGGTGGGTGGATGGAAAGAGAGAAAGAGAGCGAACGAGCAAGCCCATAACTAATAGTTTCACAGAGCCAGGCTACGGGTGCGGGTGCAAATCCTCACACCACGCTGGCGGATTTGCGGCTGGTGTCCGGGAAAGCTTCAGTGGATCCGCTAGATCGGTCTGAGTCCTTTGTGATTCAAGAGCCAAAAGTGATATATTCTCCCTCGTACTTGTATGGTATGCTTTGGGTGGTGAACAAAATGAGAAAAACAAAAGCACCACAACTCCAGGGAGAAAATCCCCCGACTCGGCTGCTTCCGCCTAGTGACACGCAGCTACTGCAAACCACAGTCACGGTTAAGTACCAAACTTCCTCGATCATTGCCAGTAGTGCACTATTCTTTGAAATATCTGATCATCGCGGGAGTTTGTCTTCAGTCAATCGAGTACCAACCAAATTTCCTTGCTTTCCAAAACATTCGCCGATTCAACCCTTTTGCCCAGAATTTGATCCCAGCTAGCTGAATTGAACCTTTCGGTGCAAATTCCAATGAATCCTGGGCATGCAGAACGAGCCAGTGGCGTTGGGCATGGCAGTATCTTGGGCTCAACTCACCTATTGGTCTAGGTTATCTCTTCCAGTGATTGCTCCCCCACACCCGTCGCTTGGACGCAATACAATTGATAGTACCTGAATACGCCGTTCACACCACCCAATCTGTTGACCGAAACACTGGCGGGGCTGTCTCGGGCCGAGCACTCCTGCGTTATAGACAAAAAATAAATCTAGGGGACTTGTACGAAAAGGTTGCTGCTTCAGAAAGGGATTTCGTCGGTGGTACAGTACAATACGATGCCGTACAGTACCGGTACTAGTACAAGCTACTGTTGATTCATTCGTTCAATCCCATCCGCGGGGCTATGCAGCGAGGCCGACGGAAGCAGAAAGGTACCCGCCAGTTTTCCTGTTTACGACCTGAAGGATAGTGCAGGAAAAACAAACTCAGTGCTCTCATCTGACAGCAAATCGATACTGATGTCTAGGATTCCCTGCAAGTCTCTGTGAGCGCTAGAGGGAAAGTGAGGCGAAGCTAGAAGATTAGGGTAACTGTACCGGTATTATGCCCACTGCGAATATGCCGATAGGTTGGATAGCTCTTTTTGTTTCGGCTCGAGGGTGGGGTATGCACCGATACCGTAGACGTGTGGTTGAAGCAAGATGTCTAACTCAATAACTAATTGCTTTTTTCTCCCGCCAGATACCCATAGCTTCAAGGATCAGCACCGAGGGAGGGCTTCTTTCAGTACACAGGCGGTTACGCGGCGCAGGGAAGATAGAGTAAAATCAGAAAAAAACCTCTTCTCTCTGCCATAGTATCTTGCAAGATTCCCTAGAAGGTGTCGAGGAGAGATGTGGCTTCTGGTATGACGGACGCGGCTTTCCTCGGGCTGTTAGCTGTTAACTGTTACAGCATTGTCCTGCACTGTACAAGGAACAATCCTGTTCTTTTGCAATGTTTGTGCGAGGGACATATTGCGCAACGTCAGAGCACAGCAGCTGACCAACTAGTTGGTTGAACCAGGTTGCGGACTGAGGTTTGACGGCATTGATTGGAAGGGGCTACGGATAAAGAGTACACCCAGGAACGAGGGACAATGCACGGCCATTGAAACTCCATAGAAATCATGTTTCAGCTTCAATACCTCTGGTGGAGAGTATGTGGGAGAGCGATCTTACAAAACTCGGCTCCCTCTAATGGTGCCCCTAATACCAAGATAAAATTTCGGTGCACACAATGCTGAAATAACCCGATTCCGTCAAGGAAAGTTTCTTCTAACCTCATCAATATGGCCATGCATACTGCATACTGTCACAGATATGGACCTCATACATATCACCACCTCTCCGAAGCCTCGATTTGGCGTGATGAGAAAAACTTTCAGTTTGGCAGCTCTTGCTCTATGTCAGGACTGCCCAAACTAAGGTGAAGTGTTTACCAAAGGAATCTCCCTTTTTCGATGAGGTTACTCCAGACTAGCGAGGGATGATCTTGGCGATTTAACCATTTGTTTGGTATAAAATCGGCTAGCTCAATTCCCCGCGTTAGGGGTGGCACCCCCACGCGACGGCAGTCTGGATTTTGCGCCCAACACGGACGCCAGTCGCTTTCCGCGACAGCGCTAAGCAAAGATTCAGCAGACATCATGACTCCGTACAATTTCATGATTTCGATCGCATCAAGACTAAGCATCACAATAAGGAGGAGCACGGTAAATTCTGTACGGTGCCGATTCATCGGTCTAGAACCACTTGCATTCCACCTTTTCCGGCGTTTTGTTCAGACAAACTCAAAGGTTAAAGGGAAAGATCTACTTCCATCTCATCGCCAGAATCTTAGAGGAGTAAAGAAGCAAAAAATAGAACATTTGCTTGGGCGACAAACTCCGTGCTCTAGGCACATCTTACAAGTCTGCAAGCCATTTTCACCCGGATCACGTGTAAGGGCAGAAAAAGGAAGAATGTTTTTGCCTCAGTTACAAAACCAGATCCCGGGGTTTTGAGGCTGGCAAGCCTACGACAGAGAGTGGGTCGCTTAATCGCATTTTGGGACGTGCGCATAAGCTTGCCCAACCCGACCGCATGGGCCAGTTGAAGATCCCCGACATAACATTTGTTCATGGATGTCTTAGCTGCTGATAGTCGAGGAACTTCTCGGACAAGGACTCGAGTAGGCGGAAAATACCCTTGCTTCTGCCTCTCGCTGCCCGAAGCCCTGAAAATGATGTTATGAATGAACTAGGGAGAGGGAGGGGGCTACTCCCGTGTATGCGCTCAGTTAGCTCGAAATTCGGCAAATTTTCTCGGAGCAAAGATGATAAAGCGGTGAAGGAGATAAACCCCAAACTTATTCCGCATGACGTGGGGTGGATACTCCTCATGGGGCCTCAGAAATTCTGGGTAGAGAACGGTATCATACGCTCGCTATGAGGGTCACGGGAGAGGAGACTTGCTACAAGTATAACCTAGCTAGCGGAAAAAAAAGAGAAAAAAAATAAATAGAGCCGGCCAAAAGGGTAAGCGGGGACAATCGCACGGGAGGGCAGTCCTCTCGACGCGAGAAGTTTACTGCCTACCCAGCTTTTCGGGCTCGGGTTACTCTTCGATGTGAGCAGAAAAAGCAACACCAAAAGCTCATGAATGAAGCCTCAACCAGCGCCCTGTCAGGGCTTGGGCTTAATGCCGTCACAATCCCGTCCTGGGCATCATGGGTGATTCTGGGCAAAGTTTCTTCCCAGATTTTCGGGGGGCAAATTCTTGACAAAATTCATGAAATTAAACAGTGTGTGCTCGGTGTTTCGGTGCCCAATAACTGAAGATCCCTCTGATAAGAAAGGAAAGAGGCAAATTTTCTCTTCGCTTTTTTTAAATTGGTTTTAGTAAAATCAAACCTATCATTGTTGACTAGGATGAGCACCTTGCCGCTGAAGCGCGGCACCTCCGATAGTGAATTATTAGGTGTGGAAGGACAAGAATCTAAAATGAGCTCAACCTTGCTGTACCGAACCCGAGAGCCTAGCGTGCGGAATCTAAATAAATGGTCGCGGGTAGGGGAACAGTGGGCTGGTATGATATCAACAATGCCCGTGATCTATCATAGACTGTCACTCATGCAATGAGCGATTGAATAGGAGTGCACGGTACCCGGCACACCAATAAGTAAAAATAAAGTTTTTAGTTTATGAATTGCTAGTGTGCGGCCTAGCATCAACAAGGGGGAAAACACTGGGTTTCACTTTTAGTTATTGGCCTCTTGGAATTTTCAATAGCCCAAGCGAAGGCATTCGAATACCGATACGCCTTCTTGTACTAGTACTCTATCTACAGTACACACGAAGCAGTAATCAAATTGTGGGGAGGGAAGTGGTGGTGCAGTGCAAGCTACAAGTACGGCGATATTTTTATAGTCACAAGGACTATTTCAAGGGGGATCCGCCTATTCCACTTTGTACCAAGTACAAGCAGAACCCCTCGAGTACCGTGCTGCACGGTGCAGGAAAAAAAAACAAAAAAACAGCATTATGATACCTGTCAATAGGCAGAATCCTTCAGGAGGGACTCGTCCCAAGCAAGAAGTGACCGGAAACAGGAGCGTATATTTTGCATGGGGGCTTAGATACGCACAGATATTTTACCATACTCGAGTAGGACCCAGGAGAGTGAAACATTTGGGCTACTTGTATTGGGTGCGAGATTCGCCAAGGAGCCAGGCCCATAATGATATTATTGTCATACCTACACTACCCATCAAGAGCTTTTTTTCTTTCCCTTCTTTTGGTTCATTCCTCTCCCATTCAAATCTTCCGTTTTTTCTCCTAATCGTTTGAAATCGTTTCCAAGAGGAAGGGAACCTCATTCCTAACAAAACTAGTCTCCCTCAAAAAAGGAATCAAACTTCGGAAAAGCTATCCAAAGGAAAGGAGAAAAAGAGGTCAGAGTCGGGAAACCGTTCGTACCCGATGCATTTTTTTCTTTTCTCGCACCAGCCCGGTGGGTTGTTCCCCCTCCCTCCCTTCCACCGCCGACTCCAACAGTGCGGTTCATGGGATGTAAGGAAATGGGACGACGGGGCCAGCAAGGTTGCTTTTTTCTTCCTGTTTCCACTCTCACCATCCATCCAACCTCCTCCTTGTTTTTTTTTTTTTGCCTGTCTTTCCTATCTCTCTCCCGCCTTTCTTTTCTTTTCTTTCTTGCTCCCCTTCTCTCTCTTTTTTTTTTTTTTTTTTTGACTTCGGCACCCGTTTGCCCGTCTGCTGGAAATGAAATGTGTCGGTCCTTCCCTTCCCCCTCCTTTCCTTTCCCTCATTTAATTGACTTTTACTTGTAGGACAATTACGACACAGTGGTGATGATGATGATGATAATGACGATGACGGTGATTGATGATGATAGTAATAGTGGTGATAGCAATAATAAAAAGTTAGGTTTAGCCCATGACAGACGTTGATATATCGTTTACTCGAGTACCGAACCGTACTGTACCAGCACCGTGCTCGTACAGGATTGACGGGTGGGAATGAAGGAAGGGACAAGAGGGGCAAAGGAGACGTGCAGCACCTCCCTGGTTGTGTAGCGTGGGGTTCATGCAAATGGAGGAGGAGGCAAGGAACGAAGGAAGGGAAGGGTGTGGAGGGAAGGGGTGCCTGTGCAAGTCTAGAGCAGACAAGCTCACAACTGCCATATCACACAAGTGCCTTGTCCTTTATTATATCACACTACCTTCAAACCCTCCCTTCCTCAAGAAAGTCAATCCAAATCAAATCATTCCAGCTGATCCAAGGACCCCTGCAGCAACCCTCTAGATCTGGGAATACTATTTTTGTACCGAATAGTCCATCCCTCGATCCAGGGAGGGGCAGACATTGTTCTGCCCTCTCCTGCCTCTATTCGTCGATAAAGCCAAGCCATGTTATGCATGTAGTGCAAAATCCGGTTAGGGTTTTGGGCTTGATGTTTAGATCATGTCGTACCTGTGGCATCTTAGCTCTTGGTTCTTGATTGATGGATGAGATGGGTTTTTTTTTAACAGTCCCTTCCTGCATCCATCTCATCTCGTGTGTGTCTTGTCTTGTCTTGTATCTTCCTTCCTTCCTTACTCCCTTACTTCCTTGGATGTGATACTTGTAATATTAGATAACATTGATTAGTTACGCTTACTGGTAAAGTCTATACAATACCTATCGACAAGTGCAGTAAACGCACAGAGAATACCCCTCCCCCTCTCCTCGCCTTCTTACGCTTCCCCACTTGCTCGTTCGTTTGTACCGTACTAGCATACTTGTAGTATGCTTACCCCTCTCCACCCCCGCAAAAAGAAAAAAAGAAAAGAACTATTTATGACAGGCCAGCCACTTTATTACTGCATGATTCAACGAATTAAGGTTGGTGGTTGGGCACTTGACTAGCTGGCTAGCTAGCTAGCCTACTTAGCTACTAGTAGTTAGTACCGCACCGAGCCGACCTTGTATGCCATACCGATAGCCTAGCTAGTACTATGCTAGTACGATACAGACACCATACCCAAACATAAGTACCGTAAGAACTCGAATAGAAGAAAAATGTGCTAGGACGTTGGAATTTCCCTTCTCAGCTACGCGAGGGGAAAACACCGCAAACTCAGCCCCCAGTTGAGACAAAAGAAAAGGAATATACCAGGCGCCTTACTAGGAGAGGCAACTCCAACGTCCTAGCACATTTTTCTTATATTCGAGTTCTTACGGTACCAGTAAACATCATAACACAAGCCTACCACTCTTGACCCCACAAGCAATTCCAGAGACGGGGGGAGGGGGAGAATTTAGCAAGACAATACCCCTCAAAACAAGTGTGTATAAAGCATATACCGGTACCGGTTTGGGACAACAAGTTTGTCAACTAATTAGTCAAGACCATATACTAGCAGGAGTACAACCCTTACTTAACCAATATCTAGGTAATATGACAATCATCATCATCATATTCTGGGAGGTTTTACATGATTATTATCCCAACCCTCCCGTACAAACCCTCGTTACTCGAGTACTCCACTGTAAATCCTAATACCCCACCTCACCTCCCTTCCATCCCTTCCATCCCCTTGGTACAGTATTGTACTGTACTCCAGTACGACAAACCAAAATCACGATGGCGGGTCCATGTTAACCGAAGTTTGTGCTACTGTCATAGTACGGTAACACAGCATGTACGAGTACAGTACCGGTCGTCTGGCACGCGGTGGAGAAAGAAGAAGATGAAGAACGGAGGGTGGGGTACGGGGGTACGGGGGTACGGTACTGGTGCGGCACAGAGGTTATAATATTATGATACCGGTACTTGTATTTACCGAGCCTTTGGGGAGGGGGGGGGGGTGTGGTGTGGGGACTGGTGAGTTTTCTCGGGATTTGCTTTGCTTATTTGCTTTGTTCGTTTGTTTGCGCCGATAGTATCGGTACTGAATACAGTATGAGGCTTCACAAAAGAAAAGAAGAAGAAAAAGGTGGAGAAAAAAGGAAAAGTAGGCCTACCGTAGCCGTGCGGTACTAGTACGGCACAAGGGAAAAGAAAGAAAGAAAGAAAGAAAGGAAGAGAAAAGAAAAGAAGTACGGTAATTGTATTATGCTACTGTGTAACGGCGCCGGCAACGGTAACGTATGCTTGCCTAATTGGAGAGTGTTCTAGACTCAAGCGAACTCTCAATTACCACCAAAAGCCGGAATCTGTGCTTCGTTACCGGTATCTGTATTCTCTTCTATCACTTGTAGCTACAGTACTGCAGAGTGAGCGTCTAAGAGGTTGTTTAACTTTGGGTGGGTTCCGGTTGCACTCCGGGGTTTAGGGACACTCTACACTTTCGGAATTGGCGGGCACAGTACGAGTGAGAACGAATGGATGGATAGGGCTCATCACGAAGTCGAGAGTCTTATGATATTATTATAGATGGTGCGGACATGTGCGTTCAAACAATTTTAAGACCCCCTTTCGCCTTGCCGTTCCCCCCCACACCTTCTAAAGTACTCCGCAAACGTTTAAATGGTACTGTGTGTCGCCCCACACTCCCCACCGATCAAACAAATAACTGCCCTTCGACAAGAACAGTTACCAAACAAGGGCCAAACAAGAATATTCACTTGCAGTGAATAAAGCACGCAAAGCACTTGTTGGGGGTAAAGAAAAGAAAAAAAGGTTGCCAGCACTTGAAAGAAACAGAGAGGAATTTGAACACTATCGTAATCTATTGGCACAGGAATGAAAGGTAGGAAATCTCGAACAAGAAGCGCCAAAAAAATAAGTAAAAGAGAAGCGTGGAAATGTCAGGAAATATCTGCACCAGCGTGTCGAGGCCACTATCAGTCAATTACGACCAAACATCCTCCTACCAAGTGTGTATTAGCGGTCTGTTGCAGAAGAAGAAAAGAAAGGAAGAAGAAAAGAAAGGGGAAAAAAGAAAGGAAAGAAGCCCGGCTGGATGTGCACCGCGTGTCATATTGACACAGGACCCAGGAACACCTCAAATAGGCAATGAAAGCGAAGGAGCAAACTTACTTGGTAGAGATTGCTAGATCTTAGTCTCTTGACAATTTCCTCCCCTTGAGTCTCTGTCAAACCCCTCTCCTGAGCGATAATGTTTCCAAGAGAAGTATTGACCTCTCTGGCCATATGGGCAGCATCACCGCAAACATAGAAGTAGCCACCTTGAACCAAAAGCTCATTAACTTCTTTAGCGTGTTCTTTCAGTCTATGTTGCACATAGACCTTCTCAGGTCCATCACGTGAGAAAGCGGTGATGAGGGAGAACGAATCACCGAGTTTTGCAGCGTGTTCCTATGTTGGTTTGGCAGGGTTAGTGAGGTGGATACTACGGTATGTGGAGCACCAAATACACAAACTAACCTTCCATTCTTCTTGGTACAAGAAATCCTCAGAAGCCCTCCTGCAGCCAAAGAACAGCAACGTCTTTCCAATCTTCTCACCCTTCTCAGCAAGCGCTGCACGCTCCTGAACGAAAGCTCTGAAGGGTGCTACACCAGTACCAGGACCAATCATGATAACAGGCTTGGAGGGATCACTAGGAAGTCTGAAGTTTGATGCTCGGGTATGGACCGGAAGATGGATACCGTCATATTTGTTCCTGGGGCCAGTGATTGCGTAGGTAAGTCCATGTGGATCGGGTTCCGGGTCTCCATGCTGTTTCTGTTTAAGGGCGAGAAGGTAGTTTGAGGCAACACCCTTTAGAATATGTGAAGCTCCGGGAACTTTGATAGATTCAACGACACAGGTGATTGAAATAAGTTTCGGCTCAACCAGCGAAGAGGATGAGATCGAGTAATAACGTGGTTGGATACGATTTAATCCTTCAATCATCAGGGAGAAAGGGACGCTTGACCAGACCTCGCTAGGTGCGTTAAACTCCAAGACTTGTGCAATGTTGAGATATCGAGATAGAACTGTCTCCTGGAAGTAGTCTTTGTCACTGCCGAGTCTTGTGAGTTCATCTTTGGCGGCAGGAGTTGGGGCGAAAGCGGCAAGAGATGCAAGAAATTGACGAGAGACGGGAGCACAGATCTCGAGATGATAACGGGCGATAGCGTCATAAGTGGTGGGGGTTGGAAACGGAACCTTCGCGGTAGAATCGATTCCGGTAACGTCAACCACACCATCCTTTTTCCCTTCAAGACCGAGGACTCTCAAAAACCTGTCGACCTCTCCACCAGCGTTGGTAGGCCAAACAGCGATATGATCACCGGTAGTGTAGGAAAGATTTGTGCCGGTGATATCAATTTCCATGTGCAAGCAATTTCTATCCTTGACTGTGAAGATTTCACGGGAAGACTTGATCGGTGCAATGAATGGATTGTTGGCTCCATAGGGTCCCTTAGAAGCTCCTTCGAGGTGATTCTTGTTGGGCTCGCCGAGGTAGACAGTGTCGTCTTGAGTCGAAAGATCCGTGCGTTCAGTAATCGAAAAAACAGGTTCATAGACAGCTTCTCTCTCCTCTAAACCCATCTCCTCCTGAAGTGCTTTCCACATGGGTTCCTTCCAGGCCAAAAAATCCTCTTCCATAGTACCAGCACCATCATCGCCTTCGCCAATAGCACCGATCTGCTTAGCACCCAATTTCAAGAGAGTTGCGGTTAGACGGCGGATGACAGCATTAAAATGTTCGTAAGTGTTGTTGCCTAATCCAAAGCCAATGAATTTGAGATTGCCCAAGCGATCGCCCTCGGTAAAATTAACGTCATCACCCATGATGAATTCGTAGAAATCCACAGAGTTGTCAGTCGGTTCACCTTCACCATATGTAGCCATGACGAAAACTGCAACTTTGTCTTCCGGAAGGGTGTCCAAATTTTCGTAGTCGAATTCCTCAAGGTTCGCAATCATAGTTTTCAACCCGAATCTAGCACTACCCTCTTTCGCCAATCTAGAAGCATAATCTTCAGCCGTCCCTGTCTGCGAACCGTAAAAGATAACCATATTCTTATCAGATTCTTCCATAGTCTTAACAATATCCCTGGTTTTGCCGCCCTTGGCGGCCGCGCCATTAGCCTTGGAGCCTCCGTAGATTCCAGCGGTAGCATCTCTTTCTACAGCCCACAGTGAACCCTTGGTGAAGTATGCGATGGTGCCGAGAAGTAGAGCCGCGAGGACAAGAATGTCCAACGTGTCTAGTTGGGTGGCCATGACTCTTGAATCCTGCGACGGCAAGGAATCGATTGTTAGTTGGGGGGAGAGTTGGAAGAGACGATACCAGAAGTAGGGGAGGCGCCAATAAAAAAGAGAAAAGGAATGAAGGAAAGGGCAGGAAGAAGTAGAAGAAAAAGGAAAGGAGAGATGGATAGGGCAGGCAGGGGAAGACGAAAAATGAACAACCACAAGGGTTAAAAGTGTATCGGAACGACAGCCGACGAGACCCAGGCAACAAACACAACAGATGGAAGGAACAAGGTCTCAATCTGCCTTCTACTCTGCACAACCCAACTTTTATGGAGAAGAAAAAAGGGGGAATAGGATTAACACAGAAACTGGGGAGAAATAAAGATGAGGAAGATAGGGAAGGAAAATAGAAAATGATCAACCTGCAGGCGGGTCAACGGTTAGAAAGGACAGCGTTGCAACAGCCCGGAGCCAAAAAATGTTCTAGTGCCCGCTCCTTCCCCGCCGCCTGGCCCTACCTTGTGGGAACACAGAGATTATGCAGGCTGATGAGAAATGAGATACTTAAAATGGCGGGAGATAAAATGACAGGAAAATTATCTCTCTTACAGGGCGAGAATGCAACACTTAAGAGAACACGAAGTGCCGAGGTCTATAACAGAATTGGAATTCTTACATCTCGTTTAGCCCTAGCACTCAGCCGGCCTAGCAGGAATCCTGTATTCAGTAGGACTGGTGACTTGTCCATCTGAAAGGGTATTTTTGTGCGGGATAGGCTTAAAACCTGGATAGGACTCTTATGGTAAGAATGGGTCCTTGTACGCGGGGGGGGTGGGGCATAAAAATTACCCTCAGTAGCGACGCTATTAGATTGTTCCGCGCTCTCGTCTAGGTGAATGACCGACTTGCTGGATTATTGTTGTACGAGGGGATCCAATAAAGGTAAATAATCACAAAAAAATAACCTTGTATGTGCGAATACGGTAGCTCGGTGGGTTGGATAAGGGTGGAACTCGTGATGGTGACGGGTCGCCAGGGTGGGCTTGAAAGGTAATGGTGGGCGGATATTGGAAAGCTAAGGCCTCGAAGCTGGGAAGATCTACAGATTTATAGAAGTTCGAATAGTATTGTTCAATAGGAGTAAACCCGCATAGATATCAAAAGGTGAGGCATCAAGTCTTCCGCAGGCCCTATGGAAGTTTCTACAGATGCCACACACACAGTCCGCCAGTGCGGTCATACAAACCGGTCTCTTGGAGCTAATGGTGGCCGAGTAAAGCTTCGGACTATGGGACCCTTATCGACATGATTAGATGAGGCGCAGGGAAATGCATTTGTGTCTCAGGCCCGACGAACTTCTAGAAAACTATTGTTGTAAATCCGTAGTTAGTCTGCGGGAAAAAAGAAAGATCGATGTAACTCCGACAATCGCTTCCTCTACGAGGTTGGACAAAGTACTGTACCCGTATTAGAGAATGTCTCGGAAAAATATACTTGTACTGATGAACCAGGAACAATATGTGCTAGAAATCATTTCCGGTGCGCTGCAGCAATGCTGCTTTTGAAACCTTCGAAAAAACGGTTGCAATTCAGAGGAATCTTCTCTAGGACTACATATACCGGTATGCTACTTGGCTAGTTACCCAGCACTGTGCGTTGGAACGTCGAGCCATCTCCCGGTCGGACTACCGGCGGATTCTACAGCTTTTGCAGCCGGACACTACCGGTGGCTCAAACAGCACCTGCCGTCGAGCCACAGTCAAGTATTCGTATTCATAGTCAAGTATTCGTATTCGGGTTAGAAGCAACTCCCGGCGAGCTTTCGGTCGCAAGCACCGCGGCAGGATTGCCGTTTCCCAGTCCCAGAATACCGCAATCAACCCCTTTTCCGAGTGTATCGTCGCGTGACTACCGTATTCAGTCCTAAATTTTTCAAAAACAAAAACCCGGAAGGCATAATATTGTGATCTTATCACAATCAGTAGTAGGTTCGCCCTCATAAAATGTCGGTGGGGGGACTTTGTTTCAATCCGTCTTGGGCTGTTTTGTGGGGCGTGGGGGGATTGTGTGGCGGTTAACGCCCGTGGTTTCACGTACACCAGTCTCCGAAGCGCAATCACTGTCGCTTGAATCTGGTTTTCGGAATGTTAAGTACCGACAGTAACTGTCAAGACTTTGATGGTATATGCGGCGAGGCTCCCCACCACTGTGTCGATTTAGTTACTCTAAAGTGCGAAGACGGCGAAACCCCTGAAGCTCTTCAGCGTCTACCGAACTAAGAGTAGCGAGGGGAGACAACTCTGGACACTTTCTCCGCTCCGAAACAAGTCATCCCCCAACTCGCCTGCTTTGTTAGGAAGGAGTCAGACCTTTCAACAGTGGGCTCGATTTCCCAAGATACCCGACGGAAACTAGCATCTCCGTTGTTGTCGTACTAGGTGCGAGGGGGACCAGACTGCGGGTGCTCGGTAGATCTTAACTCCTGTGAAATGCAAACTACACTATCATATACTATCCTACAGGATTCCAAGAATTTTCAAGGGATTATCGGTATATCCGAAAAATGGCCTACGAGGGCTGAGACTCCCCCGGAGAAACAAGGGGTGAATGGGACCCCACATATTGACTTCCCGAGCCACTGTTGTGTCACTCACTTGTGTTCCCGCAATCGCGTCCCACCCCACAAAATATGCAGATAATTCCAGGATCCTATAGTATCTAAGCTCCCCAATACCAGTATCATATCACTATCTTCCAAACATCGCCGAATGCGAGGGTTGATCTTATGTTCGCTCGCAACCCTTAACTGGCGACACACGTGATTCTGTTAATTTCACATCTAGTGCCAAGAGTTGATAGCCCGAAAGCCAAAATAAACTCATCGGGAGCAAGGGGCACCAGCCAATCGCTTGCACGTGGGTGTCGGTACGCCCGAGATCGGAAACCAATCCCTGCAGGAAGGACAAAACCCTAACCTAGATGCTATGATATCCCAAGGATCACTCCAAACCAGTCTGGTTTTGGGGAGTCGGAAAATTTTCGGATCTGCTTGCCTGATGAGCACCAGATGGCCATCACAATGGAGCCAAAAGGTTTTGACGACACATGGAGCTTTCTTCATAAATTAATTTCTGGATTTCTTGATGGAGGTCTTGGGCAATTGGCTGCTTCCGATATCCTGCTTGTATCACAGGATTTGGAGCTAAGCCTCTGTTCAGGGCGAACGTCGGACTTTAGTCGTGCTATCTTCATAGGCCGAAGCTCTACTAATACTTTTTCAAGAGGGATCAAAGTGGCCGGATCCCCGCAGAATTTCCTCCGAAATCTGCTTTATCTTTCCTCTGTGCTTAGCTAAAAGTGAGCTTGGGTCTTTGCTGCTCTGACTGTTGCCTTTGCGAACCGATTATCCAGCGATATGAACCTTGATTAGCACAATCTCGGGTGGCTCTTGTGGGCATATACTTCTTCTTCTAGCTGGGGCGCGGTGCCTGTGATGTGCTTGTAAGGGTGAGAAGAGTGGGAAAAAAGAAAAAAAGAAAGAAAAAAACAAGCATCTAATTTGGACAGCGCCTGTGAGCGTAAATCATAGCTGCTATCATTATATAGCCACTGGGGGGCATCAAATCTTATGGCGATGGTACCGACGGTTGGGGGTTCATGTGGCTATTGTGAAGCCAGCATATGCTGCGCCATACGGTAATATGCACCATGGAATTGTACATTGCTCATGGGTTTAGCTCCACCGGTGTGTAATAATGCGGACGACCCGGTGATATTGATCACTTCGTGTCTGTTGGGAGGTATAGCCGTTATGTAGTATAAGGTAGATTGGAAAGAGAACAAGGGCGTTAGGGGAGTTCAGGCTACCGATAGTTCACCTGCCCTCAATATAACTCACGGTGTTGTCTATTGTTATATATTTTCCCTGGATTTGTCTGCCGAGTAGTTTGTGATAGCCAATATTAAGTCCGCCTACTTACTATATCGGCAGGTAAGAATCCAAATATAGTAAATCTGAGAATATATTAGTGGGGGCAGGAACAGTTTTTCCGATCTACTAGTTTTCTCTCTCTCTAGGTTTCTGGGGGTACGGGCTAAAGGGGGTAGAGTACCAGTGGGAGGGAGGGTACCGGTATAGGAAAAGCAGGTGAATACTATGCGGGACGCATGCTTAGTACAAGTACAATTCTCTACGAAGGTACAGCGCCTAAGTTTTGAATATTTTACTAGCAGGGGATGTTGGACTAACAGGGGTGAGGAGGTGAATTGGGTAACCACTATACCCAATTCGCTGCCTTTATACCTAACTTGCTGCCTTGGCCCCTGCTAGCGTAACACCCCCTGCTAGTAAAATATTCAAAACTTAGGTGCTGTACTTGTACAGTACAGTACCTTCGTGAAGGAGATATTAAGTTCTCCTGAGGCTCGGATGAGGACAAGAGAAATGTACTGTATAGTAGCTATACTGGTATTGTAGCTGAAACATTCGCATCAGTGTGATGGCTGTCGAACAGCGTCTCCCCTGCAAAGAACACAAAATGGGGGTCCAATACCTGCGGAGTCGGTAAGCAATAGCCGGAACCCTTTACGCTCCTAAATGGAAGGGGCCTGCATGATACGGTGGAGGGAAGAGAGAAAGATGAGATCTACGGATTCCATGCTCTATGATATAGGTACAGAATGTGCTTGTCCGCTCTTTAACCATGCTACCGTAGTGTACTTGTACCGTGTCCGGCTCGACCTTGGGAGCTTTGACGGGCGCCCTCTTCCCCTTCCATCGTCGCTGCAACCACCCCCCTTCCCCTCCTTGCAATACCTATTACAATTTGCTTCACAGTCTCGGCCTGGCTTTGAGGTTATGTCGGGGGTCTCTGGATTGGTACCTAGCTGACCCTCCTTTCCTTCCCCTAACTCTCCTTGTCGCATCTCTTTTTCCTTCCCATCAATAGGCGAAAAAGTATCGCCCCTGGATTCAGTTTCCCTGGGCTTTCCTCTCACCCACCCCTGTAAACCTTCTATCCTGGGCTTTACCTCATCACTCGGTGTGCCGAAGACTACTCACCCGTTCACCGACATTGGTCACGACCGAGCCGCGTCTCCTGTTGTACGGTACTGGTATGTGATAGCCTCATACTGAACTCTACGCAACAACCGAGTTTCTCACCCTGCGCCTCTTGCCCTGAGAATAGATATCATATCATACTTCCCTTGCGGCTGTTTGCTTACTACTACTGTAGGCGATAGCCCTCGTCCATTTTTGGACTTTTAAATTCTCTCCCTCCTTGGCGCAATGTCTGGGGTGCACCAACAACGGTCTCAATCCCCCCGCCCTGAGAACGGGAGGCTCGAACGAAAACCGTCAATACATGCCCACCACCGTCAGACTTCTATTGTGAATGGGGTGCAACATCGCTCAGGTCTTCACTCACGGTCAGGATCGTGGGTAAATTCGCCGGCAACTTCGCCTCTTTCGCCTCCGCCGGTAATGCACGCAACTATCACGGCTAGAGACATGGTACACATCCCACAAATTCCACTATCACCTATGGCACCGATGATGTCTACTAGCATGGCAGGCTCGATGGGAGGGCAGATTCAGATGCCCCAATTTTCTTCAGCAACAACATCAGCACCCCCAAACATGAACGGTGGAAACGCGATTGGTGTAGGTTCCGGAGGAGGACTACCTGGATCTGTACCAAACCAACAAGTCATGGCTGAGAGACCCCCGATGATCACCCACCAGTCTTCTCCAGGAGTTATGCAGTTTCAAAAACCTCCAAGGACAAGAGCACATCACCATTCGCATTCTCACCATCATAACTCGCATCACAGATCACGTGACGAGGAGACGAAAACCCCAGCGGAATATGCGCTTCATATATTATTTACACAGGTTGGAGACGGTCCATTTATAACTATGGAAGAAATGACCTGTGCTGATGTTAAGGTAGTTTGTTCGTGTTGCGGAGCGAAAAATTAACAGCTGCTTGCCGCCAAACCATTTGTTAGACACAGAGCCCCAGATCGAAACCATATGTGGTGCAGGGGTAGATCCAGCATTTGACAAGTTGATAGGTTCATTAGGTATGTGGATTTTAGAGCTGTTGTACGCTAATAAGCTAATATAATTATAGGGTATATTGCTCGACATAAGCCCAAACCAGTCATCGACAGTGTCATGTTTTGGAGGAAGAGCAAGAGTGAGGCCGCTGCGATATCAAGACAAGAAATGTCTCAGGTAGTTGGTTGGGATTGATTTATGAAGTGCGAGAGACTAACTTGCAACAGCAAACTCGTGGTCTCCCTAATCAGATGATGCCCCGGCGAAACACTGAACCACTTAACGGTATGGATGGTGTCAACCAAGGAATGCGTGAAAGTTCCTTGGTAGCTGACCGCCGTTCTACGATATCAATATATATCCTGTGTCGGGTTTTGATAGAAGTAATAGGCCAGACGACGCTGGACTGTGTTACTGAGGATATGGCGGATAAGTTGGAGGACATAATATTTAACCAGTTGCGCTCAGCGGATCCAGAAACTTTGGCTTCATCGCCGCTGAGAATGGCAAACTGGACATTGTTTGGACAACTATTAGGTGTTATGAGTAGCATTGACTTTGAAAGAGTCACTGACCGGTTCTTTGCCGATCTTGAGAGGATGGGAGGCGTTGCGGCGAAAGACACTGAAGCTAAGGTAGAGCTTGTGGTTAGAGGGATGAGTTATATAAAGCTGAGGGTTAGCAACTATGATCTTTTCTATACCCCGCTGGATGAGTTATTCGTTGGCTGACACTAGCTCCAAATTCCTTTGGTAGTTCTTCCCCGAGAACGCACTTCAGGAATCTGCGGATTTCATGCTATCGTTGGCCAATTTTTTCAATAAGTCCCACGGTTTTCGAGTAAAGCGTTCCTACTGCGAAATATTTTCAAAATTACTCCTCCCAGTTGCTTCCACCGCCAAAACCGAACTTAATTATCCTACATGGCAGGAGTTTGTTAATCTTTTACACCCGAAATTGAATGATATGATGACCAAGCCACGTCACTGGCACACCGCATTTCCTCTAATGGGCACTCTTTTATGCGTTAGTCCACATGAGTTCTTTGCTCAGTGCTGGTTGCCGCTTATTGAGAGCAACCTGCCTAAGCTTAGGGACAAGGATAGGTCTATGCGGGTTCCGATCGTGCAAACTCTGGCGAGGTTGACATGGACGTACCTTTTTCGGTGTTCGGAAAGCATGAATAATACAGCCAAGAAACTAGAGAGAATAATTCAAATACTACTGACGAAGGAGAAGAAAGAGAAGTCACTGGTTACGGCGGAACAGCAGGTCGTAGAGCCTTGTATTCAGTTGATCCGCTTCATTGGTTTCAAGTACCAAGATCTCTGTTTCAGATCTGTGGTTTTCCCTTTGCTCAATGTCGATCTATTATCGGGCGCCAATACTTTAAGGCTGGAGCAGTTATCACCTGAGGGGATGATGGTTGGGATTCGGGCTTTCCTAGCAATTATGGCCGATCTGGAGAAGGGAGAATCAGGACTTCCACCGTTTCCGGAGACATTTGCTTCCAGTCCTCCCGAGAAGATACCGCCGACCTCAACATGGTTGGCTAAGATTGAGGCTGAAAAGAAAGACGGTGTCAAGGTGAAGGTGGATCGAAGATCTCAGGCAGTGGCGGTTGAGAAATTAGGGAGCACAGCGAAAGAGTATTATGACAGATTCTGCGAAATTCTTGGACGGATTATCGTGCTTTGTGATATCAATTTTGGTGGTCAGGCTGTCCTAGATGAAAGATTTGCTGGACCACCAAAGACGCCGCAAGAGAATAAATTTTCTTTTGGAACCAGGGATGAACCGCCGGCGATTTCTGAGCAGAAGCAAAGCTTTTACGAGCTATTACATGTCGCCATTCAAGCATTGCCTCGATGCCTTCCGCCAAATATACCCTTTTATAAGGTTGTCAATCTCTTGTGTAGTGGTACGGCACACATTGATCAAAACGTTGCGACAGCGTCTGCAAACGCCTTAAAGAGTATTGCAAGGCAATACAACTCCCAGCAAGTTATTATTGGTTTTGCAAGATTTATCTTTGCATTCGACGAAAGATACTCAACGACTTCGGATGGCGGTATGTTAGGCAGTGGGCATATTGAGAGTACGCTAAAACTCTACATCGAATTACTCCGGATATGGCTGGAAACTATTAAACAGAAAGTCAAGGGTAACCGAGACGCAGCTTCTGATTCGCCTGCATTGGACGATCGAGGATTGGGAAACAGGTGTGATGATTTGGAGTACTCTAATGTGCAGGCTCATGTAGATGAGATCGAATCGAACGGTCTTTTCTTCTTATGCTCACAATCTCGAGTAGTAAGGCGTTTTGCAATCATGGTCTTAAGGATCATTACAGAGTTTGATGTTGTTTTGAACGAACCAGCTGATATCGGAGGAAAGATCTCGGGCCACTCAAGGAAACCAAGTCACTTGAGTAACTCACCAGCCTACCCACGAGTTATTCATATTCTGGAGAGCGATTCCTTAAATGTTATGAATTTGAACGATGAAAACTTACCTGTGGCTGAGCGCAGCAGGCTTCAACGGGAACTTAAGGACTCTAAGTCGAAGGATGCTCTGGTTCAAATGGCCATTAGTGACAACCAATACGACGCATCTCTCTGGTTCAGGGTCTTCCCGAGCCTGATTAGGGTGTGTGTGGAGAGATGTCCTACAACTGTGGCATTGTGTAGAGATTTGGTGTGTGGAAGATTAGCTCAGATGCATCAGTCAATTTGCGCCATCGCCCAAACTTCTACAGCGCCTAGCCTTGGTACTTTTGAGATAGTACCAAAGCCAATTGTCAGGGCACCTCCTCCGACAAGCCCCGAGAGCATGATTGAGCAATGGAAACTCTATCTGACAGTGGCCTGCTCGACCCTAACGTCAACCGATGGAGAAAAGACGGCACCGCGGCCACGAACCCCTCAGCATGCCAGAAAACCGTCAAAGAATCAGACTCCGTTGGCCCCCTATCACCTTGACCGGATAACTTCGGCGCGGTCGGTTTTTGGGATGGTGATTCCTCTTTTGATCATGGATAGTAAGAGTATCAGAGAAGCGGTAGTAGCTGGATTGGGTAGTATTAACATCAATCTTTACAAGACCTTGATTGAGAGTCTTCAACCTACAGTTTTGAAATGGAATCCCGAAGTGACAATTAGAGGGGGGAAACAGCTTAATGCACCAAGGCGGAATCGCCGGCAGGACAGGCTAAGAGCCCAAGTCACTCACGTATTCCAACTTACTTCACACTTCCTCCAGAAAGAAGAGGTCTACAGAGATGATTGGATATTACGGCATATGGTGGCATTCATAAAGGATATGAAGACCTTTCTTAGCGATCCCGAGGTGCAGAACGATTGGGAGCACCAAAAACTTCGACGTTATTTTTGTGGGCTTACTGAGGAACTTTTCGAAGGAATCAAGAAAACGGATCATCCGATCCGATGGCTACCGTTCGAGGGAAGATTGTCTATTTTTATATTAATGCAAGATTGGTGTGGGCATGGTCCAAATTGGCAAGCCGTTAAGGACAGGGAAGACAAGATGAGACGTTCAGTGCTGGAGTTCGAAAAAGACCCAACCGACCAGGGGACGCTTACGGCGGCAATGGAGATTGAGAAGCGGAATCTTAAGATTGCGGCCTTAAGTGCGATGGCTTCACTTTGTGTAGGTTATGTTTTTGACGAAAATTTTGGAGATTTGGCGCATAATTCCGCTAACCAATCCATTTTACAGGCTGGGCCCGTGGTGGAAGACATTGAAAGCAATGCTCCCCTTCAATTCAACGTAGATGGGCTTTTCCGGTGGATCGAATCGATATTTGCTACTCCCAGTGATAGGACCCACCGTATCGGAAGGCGAGCGCTCAAAAACATACTTCTGCACAATCAGAATACGAACCTCTTGAACAATGCTATAAGGCTATGTTATGTTTACGACTCCTCGGCTAAAGCGACGCAGAGCTATTTCGCAGTTATCTCGGAAGTTTTGAGGGAAATGCCCAATTATCTGGAGGGGGCCTGGAAAATAATGGCGGTTTGCTTATTCAAACTTGGAGATGAAAACGCCGAAGTTAGGCTGCAAGCAGCCAAGCTATTGAGGGTGACCGAAGAACGTGAGTATGGAACGTCTAGAGTTCAAGATTTCGAAGTCAGTATTTCAGACAAAACTGTTGCCGTTTACAAGCGTGCGCAGTTTCAGCTCTCGAAAAACCTCTCGATGGCGTACCCTGATCAGGCAATGCTTATATTTTCTGAGCTCACAATGTTCTTCAACCATACTGAAGGGAAGGCGCAGAGGGACATACTTCATGCGCTTTTGCCATGGATTCAGACTATCGACCTAGCACTTGAGCCAAACGGTGATCTGCTTCCGTCTTCCTATATGGTCCTGGCAAACCTTTACGAGATTACCGTCAAGTTTAGCAGCAAAATCCATAACGAAATACAAGCGGTATGGCAGTCACTGGCAACAGCCCCGTTTCTAGGGAACGTACAGGTCATCTTGGACTTTATATTCAATCAAAGCCTTGAACGCCGGGAGCAAAATTTCGTTGAGTTTGGCAAACAGGTTGTGGTTTTCTTGTCCGAAACAATGGCAGGGGCAAAGCTTGTGGAGGCCTTAACAGCGTATCTGCAGCCGAGGTTAATGATAATCACTGTGAAAGAGCCTTCGCCAGTCCCGGATGCTTCACAGTTTCCTTACGTCGCCGATTTGTCCAAGTGTGTGCCGAATAGTGGGAAACCGGTAGGTGATTCTTAGATATTCGATTCTGTTTTGCATCTTACTAAAACTAATCATTTCGATAGACTGGTTTTTCATACGGGCATCTGGCAATGATTCTAATGGTGGATCTCTTGGTTGGTCCTGTCCCAGAAATGCTGGAAAAATTGACTCTTCTCCTTCAAGTCGTCTTTGTGCTCTGGGATCATTACGTCCCCCTTGTACAAGAGCAGGCAAAGGAAATGTTGATACATCTCATCCATGAGCTTGTGATCCCATCTCTTAGCCAGGAAGAGAACACATTAGCTAGACTTGCAACACTGGAGTTTATCGAGACTGTTCGTCAGAGGGATTCGAAAACCTTCTGGTCCTACGATGAAATTAGCTCTGATGAAGAGAATGGCTTGAGGGTTCCGAAATCGATGGGACATATGATACCTTGTGTGCTCGAGATGTTTTCTGCTGTGGATCCAGGTCTAAAAGCTTCCTGGGGAAGGGTTGCACTTTCGTGGGCTACTTCATGCCCCGTTCGGCACCTGGCTTGTAGGTCATTCCAGGTTTTCCGCTGCCTATTGACTTCTCTGGATCAACACATGCTTGCGGATATGTTGGCTAGGCTATCGAACACGATTGCTGACGATGTTACGGACATCCGACTCTTTGCAATGGAGATTCTGATCACGCTAAATGCCATCATCACGGAGATGGATGAAGAGTCTTTGCTGCAATACCCACAATTGTTCTGGGTCACGGTCGCCTGTCTCAACACCGTCCATGAGGGAGAATTCATGGAGATTTTGTCGATACTTGAGATGCTTTTGGTCAAGATTGACTTATCCGACCCGGCTAAAGTGGCTTATCTAATGAACGCATTCCCTCCAAAATGGTTTGGTAAATTCGAGGGATTGCAAAGCCTTATCGACAAGGGCCTCCGGTCATCGGTTTCGTATGGGAGAACGCTAGCGGTGTTTGACAGACTGAACATGATTCCTACTAATGAACTCGTCGGGGGGGATAGTAGGCTGCTCTTCGCTGTTCTGGCAAACCTACCTCGGCTTTCACAAGCTCAAGACGATGGCACTCCCAGTGATGAGGACATGGCTTGCGCAGGGAGACTCCGGGCACTGGCAGATGCTCGAGAGTGCAAGTCCTTGACTCGTGTGATGATGCTTTATGTTGGGCAGAGGTTTAGGAACAAGAAGGACTTTATGACACAGACAGTGAACGCTCTGAAGGAAACGTTCTTCCCCACATATGAAGCACAAGCTCTGGTTTTCTTGGTTGGATTATTATCAAACAAGCTGAAATGGGTCAAGCTCAAGACAATGCAGCTACTAACGATAATGCTTCCATTAATCGACATGCGAAAACCGGCTTTTGCAGGCGTGGGCGCAGATCTCATATCTCCGCTTTTGAGACTGCTGCAGACAGATTATGTCGAACAAGCCCTTGAGGTTCTAGATAAGATGATCACCATATCCGGCGGCCCAATGGATCGGCATGTTATGCGTATGAGCATGGGGAACAGGACCATTCGGAAGGAGTACGAGAAGACGCAGACTCTGTTTGGTATTCCTGATGAGAGCGGCTGGGCAATCCCTATGCCAGCGATCAATGCTGCCATGACAAGGGATAACGTTCATGCTGTCTTCTACACTTGTACCCAAGCGGCCGTTGCGGAAGAGGAAGAAGCGCCATCCACACCAGATGTACAGTTCCATATGGAGGATTATTCATACACTAGTATACAGGATAGAACAGGTACAATGCTGAGCGAAGATGGGAGAGGTGAGGGTGGATTTAGCGATACAGTCTTGAGGTTGGGGGATTTGGATGCTTTCTTTGGTGGAGACGAAGGCGTCTCAAGCCACAACCATACACCTTCTCAAGCAGATGCAGAGTTTATTGAGGGCGGTGAGACTGCTCCTCAGGTTTATGACAGCCGTGTTTATGCAATCTTGAATAGATCGCTAGCTCGCACTCCCAGCGTGACATCTTTTCAGACCTCATTCGCCGACTCCCTCTGCACTCCGGTGCCCCGAGATCAGCAGCCAGGTGTTATGACACCAACAGCTTTTACAGCTCCACCAATCCCACCGGGGAGGGGGTATACACCAAGGTCGGTCTCATCTCCACAGTTGCGTAACATGGGTCGCGCTGGAGAGGAATCTCTCTCTGAAGCAGAAGAAGAGTATGATCACTTGAACAACTCAGATGTTGATCCTGGTGATACAGGGGGGCTGCCTTCTCGTGAGGGCGCTCAGGACAGCGCATTCCTACTCGACAATCTGCTCGACAGGCTTGGTGAGGGAGGAAGGGCCGGCATGAGAAGGGTTTTCAAAGGCGGGAATAAGGAGAAGTCTGGTACGCCGTCGCCGTCTGCTAGGGCTCCCTCTAGAGGATCGGCCAATAGAGCACCAAAGAGCCCGAAAAAACGTGGGGATTATCAGCCGAGGATGGCTAGCGGCTTCTGAGGGAGCTCTGCTTTCTCTTCTCTTTTTTCTCTTTTTTTCGGTTTCTCCTTTCTTTCATATTTCCCTTTTCTTCTCTACTTTATGTTTGATGTTTGATGCTCATGGGATAAACGCTGGGTTGTTTTTATTTTTTCCCCAAAGGTCCTGTTTCACTTTCCATGTCACTTTTGTGCGATTCAACAAGTACTTATTTTAAATGTTTGGGGTTTTCGTTCTGTTTTTTATCTGGGTCGGGAATTGCATATGCATGCGTTTGGTTGGTTTCTCCTTAAAACGTAAATTACAGGCGGGATGGAAGGTGCATAATCTTGTTTCCTTGATTTCTCTCTCCCTTTCATTTGTTTTCTAAGTTGCTGTAATTTCCCCGAAAGGTTGAAGGCATTTTTGTGTAGTTTGTAGTTTGTGGGGAAATTGAGCGTTGATCCATCGATAAGTTGCTTGAAAGGCGTGTTTGTAAAATCTAGATGAGCCTTAGATCTAAAAAGTTCGGAGGAGGTGGGGCATATGAAGACTATGCATGTAGTGGGATAGACAATGATAGAATTGAACCTTGTTTTAATCATTGACTGAGAATAGTAGTAGGTATAGTAGATTCTGCTCCCGCTGGCGATGTGCTTCTGCAGCCGTGATTAGGTCACACCTACCTTCCCGCACTCATTCATGGCAGATCCGACTTTTTTCTATAATAATATTATTATAATAATATCGTAGTGTCCTAAGCTCGCGTGATCTAACTTGAGAATGCCAGTGCAAAGACAAAAGTGAATAGAACCCAGCGACCCCCCCACCCCTCCCTCTAGTTAATGCTAAAGGAGGACCTCTCGAATAGTTACCCTAGGAATCCGGAACCTGTCTCGGCATATCATACAACTACTCCTACTCTAAACCCTAGGGACTCAATTCCTAAATTTAGTCATGAATCCCGGATTCTGCTGGATGCTCATCTGTGCTCGGATTGGAAATTTTGAAGTCTTGATGCAGTTGACAAGCTCTAGAGCTACTGAGGGAACTTGGTGAATTGTGGTGCTCTCGGATTGCTAAGCTTCGCTTTTCCGGTGCATGGGTGAGTGAGGGACTGGTGAGCTATTGGTAGCTGTACAAGGAGCTATGTGGGTGGTGGATTTCTGCTCATATTTCGTCAGGTTTCATACTGCGCTTGTCTGGGTGATCGTGTTTTATAGTAGGGCAACCGCCATGGTGTAGAGTTTGAAGATGGTGGCTTAGATGGGGTGGAAGGTAGGAGAGGAGGGGAGGGTATGTACTAGTATATGATACCTCTGGATATTATGTTTGGCGGGCAAATTTTGCCAGAATTATCTCATAATATGATGAGCAAGGTGTCGTATAATAAAAAATGTTATTATGTTAAAAAGCCCCCGTGGGGAGGGGGGGATGGTGTCTATCACTAGTGAAGTTTTTATGATACCATTCATTCATATAGTCCCTCGTAAGAATTGTAGAGCACGGTAATGGGCATGGTATGACCGGCACCGGACCGCCATATACTGACTACAGTTTTCTATTGTAGGCTGTAACGCCGCTGCCCACTACGAAAAATTGATGTCCTCATATCCTCTTACAGATCTTTAAGGGGGAATTGGAGTCCGTCCATGGGGTACGATTAAAGATATTATACAATGCTCGATTCTTACAGGAGCAAGGATGGCGCTTACAATTCAAAAATGGTTAGGTAGTATTAGGAGTCAAATAGATACATAGAAAAAAATAAAAAAATAACCTTATCCAGGATGAGTACAGGTGCTTTGTGCTTCTGAATTGCTTAACCTATGTTTGTCTACTGCTTATTAGGGGAGGGGGGGAGGTTAGGATGCTAAACATACTCATACATTATGAGAAATATAAGTACTGTGCTATAATGCTAAAATATTTCTCGTCTACCACAACCTCCTCTTCTGCGGAATTATGTTCGACTCTTGAGCTAGTTTTGTCGTGTGCACTGTGTCATAATATTATATCAAGCAACAGGATGATCGGCCCAAGGTCATGGTGTTAGTGACACGAGTGATCTCTTGTGATAATGGGCTACTAGTCCCGATTGAGTTGCTGGGGTTGGTAGCTTCTTGGCACTTGGCGAAAAACCGTATAACTCGATATAATACGGTAGATCCCGTCCTCCTTTCTTCCCCATCCCCGGTTAGAATGACACCGTTAGCCTGCGAGGACAATCAATCAAACGTGCCGGTGGACCGCTCCACAATCCGCGATGCTTTCTTCTATGATTTCCAACGATCGTGATACCCAACTCGGAGGCCTCTACACCTCGCCCCGTATCACCAACGACAATTTCTATTCTATGGTGGAGATGGTTTGTGTGTTGGATGACACCTTCGAGCTACGCGACGAAAACGGACAGTTGGTTGAAAGAGATGACAAACAGCTTCGCCCGGGCAATTACTACATTGCCACTGATGGTAGGTCTCTTCTATACTTCCATCATTAGCAGCTCTCACTCCGAACAGGTTCCGTCACGCTCACTAAGGAAGTCCCGCTACTTCGTACGACTTCGACGCAGTCCGGAACCCGCACCAGATCGTTCTGTGAAGCAGTACGTCACCGAGACGGGGGGTGCGTTTTGACTGGCAGGTCCGCTCTCCTAGGTAGGTGGTTTGGCTTGCAACCCGCGCATATATTTCCTTTGGCGTACGAGGGGCACTGGAATCGTTATAGCTACCGTAAATTAATCACCATTCCGCCAGATCGCGAGTCTAACGAAACGATTAACTCTGTCGAAAACGGGCTTTTACTCTCCAGCGACATGCATAGTTTTTTTAATAACTACCTCGTGGCGATTAATCCTTTTGTATGGAAGGTGAAATCTTGAAGCTTTCGTGGCTAATGATTGTGTAGGATGAGTACAAGATCGTATGCTTCGGACCTGAACCCCTTTACTATGACCTCCCCACCCACCTTGATCCGCGGTTCCGCCAGAATATAGGTTGGCCGCCCGATAAACTTTTACGCTGGCATTTTCGCCAGGCCGTTTTAACTAATATGAAAGAAGCCGGGGAGCCTTGTTTTGAGACCGATTTCCCGCCTGGCTCGGACATGATGGGTGAGATTATGAGCGGTCCAAAGGCTGCAGCGAGAATGGAGTTTGAGCTATTCGGCCGTCTTAATGCCATTGAGAGTTGCGGTTGAAGCCAAGTTAGGACGCCACGTGATGTTTACCTAGGGAACTACAACATTTTTAAAAAATCGGGGTTTAGCACACATCCCCATTCATAAATTCCGCCAAAATCCGGGCGAGCTGTGAGATGTGATGTTAAACAATACGGGGAATTGAAACCCTTCGTTCCGGGTAGTCAATACAGTACTCGAGTACAACTACAGTATGATACCCTCCAGCTGATCACAAGCTCTCACTCGCAGGCTTTCATCCCCCCGCCGGGCCGGTGAAGATGATTGATGCACATACAGGTGGCTGAAGCTAAGCTTTATCAACAGTATTCTCTTGTAATGGCTAGCCGCCCTGCAATAGATGCAAGGACAGAAGTCGCATACTTTCTCAACCTTCTGGAACACTCTGCTCGACTCCACTCCCTTCCATGCCATGCACCTCCTTTCTTGAACTTGAAAGTGAATTTTCAAAGATGGAGTACGAACCGCTTGAGAATAAGTTTTTTTCAAGCCCGAATTCAACATGTCAATAACCGATGGCGCATAGCTACTCGACCTGAGTCATGCAAGTCATGGTCTATTCAAGCTCTGTCTGACTAGCATGGCCTAAATCAACTAGCTAGTATCAAGATTTGATTCTTTTTTTGCGAAACACCAACTCAAGATACTAACTCTGAGCCTGTATAAATATCCTTCCCTTCTTCGTAGCAGTTCGAACTACAACCCCCATCCATCCATCCAGTACCAGCACGATTATAACAAACCCCAGCAGCACGCCTCACCAGCTAACCAACTAACCCGGCAGCCACCCACTCAGCAAAACATAAACCAAAATGCCTTTCCAAGAAGAACTAGACAAAGCCGAACGCGCCGTCGAGATCATTAACCACAAGCTCTTCGCCTGGCGCCCCAACGACAGGAGGGTTGCAGACCCATACGTTCAGACAGCCAAACAGGCTATCGAGAACATACAGGCAACTCGTGCAGCATACGATGCTAAGCGTCAAGGCTTCGGCAGTGCAGAGAGGCAAATTGGGAATAACCTTGCTATGCTAAAGGACATGAATGCGGAGTTGGATAGGATCTTGCATGAGGCTAGGATTATTCCGGGGCCGGAGCCGAAGGGGAGGCCTGAGGCTGTTAGTTGCTTCTCTGATGATAGTTCTATTGAGGGTGGAGGAGGAGGGGGGATGAAGGGGATTGCGAGGGAGGGGAAGAAGATTTTTCAGAAGGTAAAGAAGAGGTTGAGCTTTAGAGGTGAGGGAGCTGGAGGTGGTTGGAGGGGGAGAGGGGGTGGACAGGAAGACCCAGAGAGGGTGGTCCATAGGTTGACGTTGCAGAAGGATTTCAATGATCCGAATAGGTACTCTCGGGTTGATTTGACTGAGCGCCATACTGGAGATAGAAGACGTCCTTCTACTTCTAGGGGCCAACAGGGTACTGTTCAAGGGGGGCCCGAGACCGAGAGGAAGGCTAGGAAGAAAGAGAAGAAGGAAGCCAAGAGCGGACGGAAAAGACGACATACTTTGGATAGCTCCACTCCCCAAACGTTGAACACCCAGGGGGGTTACTCTAACTACCTCACAGACAGGTACAACGGGAGCAAAAGCGAGGAATCATCTTCTTCTTCGGCAATGCACATTCCCCGCCTCGATGGTCGTCCTTCGAAGGTTTCGGAAGCTGCTCGTATTAGTCCTAAGCTCCCCCTACCCGGCGATAACCCTTATCGTCGCCGTGGCGGATCACTCGGCGGCTACTCCTACCGTCCACTCTTAGATCCAAATATCCGTCCTCCTTCCCGCAGTTCGCCAACCCCACCACCACTTTTCAACTCGGACATGTCAACCTCCTCCTCTTCCTCGGCGGCAAAATTGAGCATGATATCTGCGAGAACAGAAGCGCACTTCGGAAGACACCTTCAACAAAATTCCTTCCGTCCCAGCACCTCTTCTTCCTCCTCCTCCCCTTCCAGTTGGTCAACACCCGACCGCCAAGGAGAGCCCATAGTCCGTCCAAACTTCGCCCGCACCCCCCTAATATCCGGAGAACGTCCTAGAGATTCTTCACACGGGTTAGTATACACCCCTCTTCCAACAATACCGCCATTAGTGATCAGGAAGAAGAATAATAGTGCACCCCCACTAGCTACCATTTCTGAGGAGCCTGTCCAAGACAACGCCGCTAGCGATAGCGATGATGGTGGCTATAGCGACTCAGTTGTTACAGATGAATTCTCCTTCTCGGATGAAGTTTTTGATACCCATGCTGCGGGGGTTTTGGAAGCACTGGATAGGATGTCCGGACCAGGGATTCATTTCGATCGCTTGAGGGGGTATGATGGGAATTCTGACTGAGTGAGTTTGAGATATTGTGCTAACTTGATTACTTACTTACCTCGCGCTATTCTATGTCTTAGCTAGCTAGCTAAGCGGATCATTTCCTTTGTTTCAATTTTTGCCGATAACTTAACAGGAACTTTAATTCGTTTCAACTAATCCTTTTTATTAATAGCTAATTTTGTTTGATTGTTTTTGTTTTGCTTTGTTCATAAGTAAGAGTCGCGTTTTCATAACGCCATCATCACAGTCGTTACCTCATAGCAAGAGTTTCATAATTTAATTTAGGACTAATTTAATTGCATACCTTAATTCCACGAGTGATTATTAGTGCTCGTGATTTCTTCATGTATCATCACTCGCAAAAGAGGAGCAGCATTCCACTCGAGTATCTAGGGGGAAAATATATTAACAATACTACGGCTAATATCCTTCCATTTGACCATCACGTTTTCAGTCCAGTCCGGCTAGCCAGTTATTCACATTATCGTACTCCCAATCCACCCCACCAGACTCCTATTTTATCTCTCCAATCCATGCATTCATTCATACAGCACGAATATGCCCCGGGTAATTCTACCATTAAACGCCATCAGCAGTACAAAGAAATACCATTTCCCAAGCGCCCCCTCCTGTAATACCGTAGAACAAGTAAAAAAAAACAAAAAATATACCCCATCCTCATAGCTAACTATCAACAAACCTGTCCAACCCACTCCCCGCCTCATTCTCAACCTCCCTCTCCACCTCCCTGCCAACAATCAAACTCTTGCGCTTAAACCCAGCGTGCAGCGTCTCGCTCTGAATTTCGACTCCTTCCTCCTCATCGCTATCCTCCTCTTCCCCGTCCCCTCCGCCCCTTCTCCTGCCGTCCTGCAAGTCCACTAGTAGCGGGGTATACCCGGCTTGCTGCTTCAAGTGCTCCATGAAACTGTGGATATGCAGAAAGCGACTACCCTCGTACACGGGGAGCGCAGTGTCCAGACACCTCCTAGACTGTGCTAACTTCCCGACCTCAAGCCACTCTCCGGCTGCGAGCATCTTCCACATTGCGGCCTTGCGCTTCCTAGCACCCCAGGCACCGCTGCCGATCCCTTCGCGGATTGTGTAGCACGCACCGACGCGCTCGGTTATCAGCGTGTGGCCAATGGTGCCCTGCGCGTTCATATCGCGCGCGCGGATGGCCCATGTCGCGGCTTCGTCAGCGGCGCCGCCGCCGCGGATGCGCAGGAGTTCTACAGCGACCAGAAGGCAGCGCAGTGCGTTGTAGGTTGCCGAGCAGCGGGAGAGGTAGGAGTAGCAGCTTAGGTCCAGCATTGGGGCGATGGTGTCTGCGCGGACTTTGGAGGTTAGGCCTGTACCTGTTAGAATTAAGCTTATTGCAGCCATTTCCTATGGATAGGGATTGTTAGTTAGGAGTTCCTATTTGGGGGGGAGGAGAGCGGAATACTTGTGCTCCGGCGTGGTATTTCCAGGCTTTATCATTGTTAAAGTCTGTTCTCAGAAGTTCGTATATGCTGTGGGCCAATCGCCAGTCCCGTACCATGAAGGCATAATCTGCCAATTTTCGCATTTGGGCTTCGGGGGAGCTAGGGGGATAGGATTGACTTAGAGCATCGTAGTTTGATGATGAAGAAGTGGAGTTTCTGGAGGATGAGGCGGTGAAGTATCGCTTCGACATGGAGAGGAAGCGTCCGCTGATTCCGCGTCTTCGGGACGCGACCTGGTCGTTCCAGGTTGCGATGCAGCGTTCCATGAATGGTATTACGCTCACTTGGGCCATTTCACGGACCATGGTTTGGATGCCGGTTGCATCAGAGTCTGGTAAGCAGGTAGTTGGCTGTTCGTCCTCGTAGTCTGATACGGCCCTGTTAGCTATTGTAGATTTTCCTTTTTCCTTTTCTATTGATATTTGATATTTGAGCTGTGGGAATCACCTCTTGAACGAATCTCGTGGAGCTCTTCGGCAGCAGATACCCATTGACTTTTCGGAACAATGACTGCATCATCGTCAGATATAACTGAAGCACCACCGGATCTTAATCTTAGCAGATGGCAATGCAATCCGAAGTGTTTTTTCATCTGATCGAATAATATAGTAGATCTGTACACCCCATAAGCTTCGTTTCAACAATGCAGCCTCTCAATTGAAAATAAAAATGGCCTACTGACTTTTTGATGTCATCCCGGTCTTCGTCATGAACCAATACATAGTACCGTAGATAATCGGTACTAAGATAATTTGGTAAAGGAAGTTGATTTCCAGAATTATAAAGACTCCGTAAACTATCTATAGGATTAGCATTTCTAGACGAAATAGCTATGACACAAGCGACCGGATGCGAAAAAGTCTCATGAGGCGACAAGGGAAGTGCCGACAATATTCGCCGCAGATACAGCATGTAAAAAGACTGATTGAAAGCCGGAGTATCGCCGTCGGAAGGCAAGGATGTCTCGTTAAGCTCCTCCGCCCTCTCCATATGCAAATTCACCAGCTCCTCCACTTCCTCCACGCTTCCGCCCTGAAAGACACCGCTTCCACTGCTGGCGGCCTTTTCCGAGGAGCCGTTCATAGCCCTGGAGGCCCCCAACTCCCATTTTTCTCCGGAACCGGCTACGTCCGTCAGGGACACGAAGCGAACACCGTAGTCATTGTGGGTTGTGCTGATGCCCTGGGAATCGCGGATGGTTATCCTTCCTTGGATGCTTTCACCATAGGGGCGCAGCATGTCTTTAAAGTCCACAAAGCCCTTTTCCCGGGCAAGCTCGTTCGTGTCATCGGATACATGTACAGCTATGTATGGGACGAACGCGCGGCACACTAAACCTTTACAGTCTTCACCTTCGGGTAGTCGAGGGGAGTTGAGGTTTGTCTGGTTGAATAATGAATTGAGGGATGTGACAGAGCTGTGGACTGGGGCGGTGGTGGAGGAGCGGAGGTAGACCGATGTTGCCCTGGATACACCGGGAGCTGGTAGTGTTGGACGAGTTCTCAGGGAGGGAAAGGCGGAAGACATGATCTCCAACTGGACAATCAGTTCAGTCGGAGTGATGTGATGATATTGTGAGGGGGAGAGGGGGGGGGTTTCAAAGCTTTGGTGAGGTTGTGTTAAACGGGTTGAGGCTCAAATTTGGCAGATTTGAGAGAGAGAAGAAAGAGAAAGGTGTGTGTGTGATCCTAATCTAGGCGGGCTCCACACAATAACAACATCTCATTTTCTGTGCTTGTTTTGTTTCTCACATCTCGGTTTAGACTATTCTCCCCCCATTTCCTACTCGTATTACTATACTTGCTTGTGCTCCAGTCTTCCCTTCCCTTTGGTTCTTGCCATCCCTGTGCTTTTATCTCATACATTCCATCCACTTGCTTGCTTTCCTTTCTTTTTTGTTCCCTAACGGTAATTATCATATCAGGCTCGCAGTGCTTTGGAGCTCTGGATTGCTAACAAAAAACAAATTCTACCAACTATTATACAATTCTCCATTTGCTTTTCTTTTCCCTCATACCTTTCCTGCAACTTAAACTATT
>Ga0307507_10001978_pt1 | contig 44451 bp, 5 predicted proteins | sample 7_EM_MG_FD_207223 | JGI IMG/M metagenome (GOLD analysis project Ga0307507, IMG submission 207223) | Populus trichocarpa ectomycorrhiza microbial communities from riparian zone in the Pacific Northwest, United States - 7_EM | ecosystem: Host-associated > Plants > Roots > Unclassified | place... | reverse complement strand
AGGTTTTCCCATACAAACTTTGTCCGTGTCCCTCGCTTAGAGTTTTGATGTTGGAAACCGTCAAAACCCATCAAACCGTCAAAACCCATCAAACCGTCAAAACCCTGTCACCCACGTTACAGTGATTGAAGTGACTACTACGCAGTAAGGCTTTAGGGACCTCAAACGGTCAATACTTCCAGTGTACGGAGTAAGGAGGGGAAGATCTTTATTTTATTTTTATTTTTTTCTTATGAGCAGGCACCCACTACCCGTGACGTTTTGGTTTCGTAAACTCAACCAACACCACCTCGCTAGCTAGGTGGCTGCCGGCACGGTGCACAGCCCAGCAAGGAACCCAGAAAAGATTAAATAATAATAAACTAAAATAAAATAAAAAGCGATAAATAGTAATAAGATAAGCGCGTAATAACTAGGGAAAGGTCCTATATATAAGAAACGTATAGTTTTAAATTTACCAATTATATACCTTTTTATTAGTACTAGAGGGTTAGTATAGGATTCTTATATAGATAAGGCAACTTACCTAGTAGTGCCTTTTAATTAAATGCCATACGATATATATAAGGGCTGCGTAAATTTTAAAATACTTAAGTCCTTTAATCTACTCTAAATAATAAGAATGCTTATAGTGGAACCCCTACCTAAACACTCCTTCTATAATGTGATTATTAAGATACTTCTATAGTATATCCTTTTTTGCAAATAGGCGGGTCTACCTAGCGTTAAGAGTTAGTTATTGCTGATATAGATAAGGTAAATAAGATTAGTAAACGTTATAGGATATAGCAGCTATATTATTTTAAAATCTCACAATCGGGCCCCTACGCGCGACACGCATGGTCCGCATAATGCGCGGTTCTTATTGCCACCCAACGACGAGCAAGAAGGAAATATATAAGCAGCTACAACCCTAAAGACGAGAGACGATACAAAGACACAAGAAACCAGTTAAAGAATACCCTAAAAAAAGAAGTAAGGAATAACTAGAGACGGTTTATAAACGAGCACACTTCTAACCCGAGCCTCCCCTATAATAAGGGCCTTTGGGCCATAGCAAAATAGGCAAAGAAAAAGGCAGGGCGCCTAGCAGAAGACCTATACCTACCACCCCTATAAAGAGCAGGGGAGTTATAGGCCACTAACAATAATAATAAGAAGGCAAAGATCCTTATAGAAAGGTTCTTCCCCTAACCAGCTCTAGCAGACCTTAGTAACATTATGGGTAAAATACCAGTAACTCGCCTGTAGGTTAACAGCGATATAATAATAGAGGAAATAGCCAGAACTATTAGCCGCCTTTTAAATAATATAGTACTAGGACTAGATAGGATACCAAATAAGGCCTTAAAGACCTATAGACTACTTATAGCACCTTAGCTTACAGATATAGCTAGAGCGTGCTTTGCTATAGGCTACTACCCACAACTTAAAAGATTAATAATAACGGTTATCCTATAAAAAGAAGGTAAAGTAGATTACTTAATCCTAGGAAGCTACTGCCCTATTACCTTAGAAAACACCCTTAGCAAGATCTTAGAAAGAGTAGTAGCGGTCCATATAGTAGACATGGCCAAGGAATACGCCCTATTACTATAAAGTTAAATAGGGGTAAGAAAGAACCGCTTAACACTATTAGTACTTACATTACTCGCCGCCACTATTAAATCTGCATAGGCGATGCGAAGGGACTTTATAGTATTAATGCTTAGCCTAGATATTAGTGGAGCCTATAATAACATACCCTATAAGCGCCTCCTATATATCCTTAGGGCAAAGGGCTTCCCAGAATAGATTATATAATTTATTTAAGGGTTTATAGGTTAGAAAGAAATATTACTAGTCTTTAGCAGATACCAGAGCCCCCCTATTATAGTTATAATAGGAATACTATAAGGATCACCCCTCTCGCCTATACTCTTTATTTTCTTTATAAGCAACCTATTTAACTCCTTTAAGGAAGGGGCAACCTAGGGGATAAGCTTTGGTAACGATATAAACCTAATTATATATAGGCCAACAGCTATAGAGAACTGTAGAATATTAGAGAAAGCCTATAATACCTATATAGAATGGGCAAGATAATATAGAGTCTAATTCTTACTAGAGAAATACTAGCTAATCTATTTTATAAGAAAACGGAACTAATCTATAGATCTTTAGCATATAATCTATATTTAAGGCTTTGGGGGCTAACCAGTTTAAGGCCTAAGGGTATTAGGAGTATAGGTAGATAGTAAGCTCCAGTAGAGCGTATATGCGTTATAAGCGGCCCATAAGGGCCAAGTATAGTATATTACAATATCTAGAATTGTTAATTCTATATAGGGCCTATACTTCTAGAGGTTACGCCTACTATATACAGCAGTTGTCCGGCTAACTATAACATATAGATCCAGTGTTTGGGCTATAGGAGAAACCAAGAAAGCCCCCTCTAAATCACTCCTTAAACTACTCTAAAAGGTCTAAACAGCCTACCTCTAGAGTATAACAGGCGGGTATAAGCGAACGGCTACAGCACTACTTAAAAAGGAAGCAAATATCCCCCCCCTATAGTTATATATTAAAGCCGCTGTAATATAAAGGGTATAAAAGGAGCGCAACTCTAAGGTTATAAAGTATATTAAAACACGCCTAAATAAACTATAGAGGGACCCTAGGGTACCCTATAGGAGAGCAAACCAATAACCCTAAAGTAGGGAAGATATATTAGAGAAATAAGTAGAAGAAGTAGAAGAAGAATAGTACTATATTAGGGCCTAGGCCTATATAGAGGAGAAAGGGAGACGCGTAAGAGTCTAGTAAAGATAATAGTAAGAGAGAGAAAGGAGCTAAAGTAGAGTATAAAAGAGTACTAGGAAACTATCTACCGCAATATAACACTGGCTGGACCAATACTAGAGAGGCGTATAGGAGTTAAAGGTATAGAGGCTATCTTAGGTAAAAGAAACCTAAGCCGTAGCATAGTTAATGCTATAGGGGGTAAACACCTAAGGGCTCTAAAAAGGCCTAATAAAGGCAGAAAATATAATAGCAATACTCCTAAGAATAGGAATAATAGGACTAAAAGATTAGCTCTACTAGGTAGGTGTCCTAGTAGGTAGCCTAAGATATAAATGTGGCTGGCCAAGACAGACACTAAAATACGTAATACTGTTATACCCCTTACGCACCAGCCAAGAAGCAATACTCTTAGCAGCTAGCATAGAGAACTATAATACACTACTCTTAATATAAAAAGGTCTTAAGGCAGTTACCCAGTGGCTTATTAACCAAAATGTACTAGACTAGTTTCGGGTTGTAAAGGAAATGGCAATAGAGGGCAAAGGGGCGAGTATTAAGCGCCCCCTAATAACTCTACAGTAGTAGAGTTAAGTGTGCGATACTAGCGCGTCTATAGGCTTGTTACAGCAGCAGTGGTTCCTAAGGAGGTTAAAAAGTAAGGTAGTAGAGCACTATAGGTAACTTATAGGCGCTAAGTAGGCGAGTCCTAAAAGGCGGGGAGATAGATTATGGGGTTTTCTCAAATAGAGTTTTCTCCCTATATATAAATAGGGAGTAGTCTGCGTGGGCCCAATAGGGATCTAAATCGGACGTTAAGCAATGAATAATTATTATATTATTTTAATATCCTCTTCCTTAATTAGGACCGCGCTCTATATCTTATTTAGGTTTTCTTAAAAAGGCAAGTCTAAGTTAATCTATTCTTTCTGCCGCTTTGCCTATTAATAGGTACTAGTATTAGTATTACTTACACCTCTTTTTACGCCTATTACACTTTAGTCTATTTTAGACCTGAGTTAAAATCTAATAGCCTTACTTAGGATCCTATTCTACTAACTTTTTTATTAATTATAATACTTAACAAGATTACGGATAAACTTTATATAGAGTTTTATAGCGTGCCCTTCTTTAAGCTTATTTAGCGGCTAAGATAGCAGCTTAGTAATAGCTGTTACGGACGCTTTAAGTACAATGTTATAACTACTTAGAGAAGAGTTAAAGGAAGCTAGTTAGTTAATAAGGGCACGGTCTAGAATAGAACTAGTGGAACCATATAACAAAGAGTAGTAAGTAAGTCACATAGTGTAATATATATAATCTATATAATCTGTGTAATCTATATTAGAGTAAATAAAGTAGATAGAGTAAATAGAGTAAGGACTTTCTTAGGAGTATAGATATGTATTTAAAGGACTATAGTTCCTACCTAGATAGTTCCTTTTTTTGTAATAAATCTTAAAATACAATTAGAGTTAATCTATTAGGTAACCACTCCACCAGTTATTATTTATACTTGTTATATTATTAGCTTCCTATTTACCTATTTACTTAGCCTATTAATAAGTCTACCGTAGTATTTCCTATAAGGCTTTATTATATATTTACTACCTAGTTATAGTATTAATAAAGTTAAATAATATGCTACTAAAAGCACTAGTTATAACGCCATCTATAGTAGCTACGACCTTAGGGTTAGAAGGAGATACCAGTATAAGAGATACTAATTTGTAGTTAATTACGGTGGGTTAGTTATAGAAAATAGTTAATTAATTAACAGATAATAATTAAATACTTAAAGATAGAATTAATGGAATTAGAGCAGCTAAGGTTAAGTTACTCTTAATTAAATAATTCTTAGGGGAGAAGTTAAAACTTAAAGGATTTCTTATATAAATATTGTAACAAAGCCTTGTAGTAGGTACTATAGTAGACTTATTAATAGGCTAGGTGTGTAGGTAAGTAAAAAGTCAATAATATAATAGCAACAAATAATAACTAGTAGAGTAGTTGCCTAATAGATTAACTCTAATTATATTCTAAGATTTACTATAAGGAAAGGAACTATCTAGGTAGGGACTATAGTCCTTTAAATACACAACCTTACTCCTAAGAAATCCTCCTTATATATAACGTACTTATTATACTTATTATATATAAGCATACACTACGTATCCCGCGTATACCACGTATAATATTATATAACCTCAGCTACCATTCCTCGTTACATAGTTCTACCAGATCTATTCTAGATTATACTCCTATTAACTAACTAGCTTCTTCCAACTCTTCTCTAAGTAGTTATAATATTATACTTAAAGCGTCCGTAATACTATCTCCCTCCTCTTTATCTTCATCCTTAAAGATTCCTAATATCTCTAAGTTGTCCACTAAAGGTGTAATATCTATCTAATTAATTTAGTTAATATCCTTACTTATTATGCCTAAAGCTCTTTCTTCTTTATAAGCACAGCACTATACTTATACTATTGCTTCCATACTATCTCTTAGTAAGATTATACCATCTCCGTGTTCTTATTATGTAAAAGAGGGGTTAGTCTATATCGCGTTAGCAAGTCCCTTATCTTAATAACCCTTTTTATATTTAGAGTGCACTAAAGCGAATATTTAATTATCCTGTAATATTCACTCTATTTCTAACGCTAAGTATACACGTTCTATTACTCTTAATAGTCTTTAAGTGCCCTTATTAATTGCTGCTAGGGTCTTATATTTAATCTACTACTAATTATCTTAAGTTAGAGTTGGCCGCCACTTATACTAAACTCTACTATTCCGCAAAGGAGACTGCTTTAGCCCTTAAGGCTTAACGTCGCTCCTTTAAGGTTTAGCAGGCTGCCTTTACTTGGTTAACCTGTCTTAAGAAGGTTTATAAGAAGGTTCATTCTAAGGAGTAAAAACTGGTTTAGTAGGGTTTAGACAAGCTAGGTAATAAGAGAGTAATATCTCCAGAGAAGGAAACAACTTTAAGTAATGTAGTAGTTGCTCTTCCTAGGTCCCCCTTAGGTAACTTATTTTTTAGCAATCCTTCTTTATTAATACTACTTAACCTATTCTCTTCTAATACTCCTATACCTTTCTTATAGCGTTCCTTAAATTATCTAGTAGTTCCTAGGTAGTCTCCTTATAGCCTATCTACTTTACTTTATACCATGTTTTATCCTTAATATCCTTATAACTAATAATCTTTAAAACTTACTATTTGTCCTCTTCTTGTCCTTTATATATATCTTGCTTATAAGCTAGTAGCTTAACACCTCTATATACTAGCTCTAGCATTATAATATACTATATAGGGTAGATCTTCATTTTCTTTAGTAAGTTAAGTCTATATATAACTTCTAAAATCTTTACTTTAACTATAAATGGTCCTAGTCTAACATAGTTTAACATCTTACTTAGTTATTAACTCATAAAAATTTTATATAGTAGCCACACTTTATCCCCTCCTTAAGATCTGGTCCCTTAGATTTCTTAGCATTATAGTACCTTGTTATCCTTTCTTATACTAGTTTTACTGTTCCTTTAAGGTAATTATAGAGATTTATTAACGTCTCTATTCTTTTTTTTAACTATACTACCCATTTTCTTTACTTAACATGGCAATAATAATATTTTTGGCTTATACCTATAATTCGCCTTAAAAGGTAACGTGCCTATCCCTTCCTATAGTGTTGTATTATATATAAACTACGTAACTAGTAATAATAATACCCAATTGTTTTATATATAATTAATATAGTGCCTTAGATACTGTTCCAATGTTTAGTTTAGTCTCTCTATTTGTCTATCTATTTATAGGTAATATATAGTTAACGTCGCTACTTAAACCCCTTGTTCTACTAAGAATACCTCCTAAAATGCTATTATAAATCTTAAATCTTTATCCAATATAACTTTTGTTAGTACTCTATACCTTATAAACACTTCTTTAATATAGATTCTAGCTATATCCTCCACTAATATTTCTTCTATATATACTATAAAGTAACCCCACTTAGTTAACTTGTTAACTATTACTAAGATTATATTATAATCTTATCTAGTAACAGGATCTCTTAACTTAGGTAGCTTTATAATAAAGTCCTATAATATAACTTCCTATAGTCTTTCTAGTGTCTTAATAGGTTGTAGCCCTCTATACAGCTTATGCCTTATTAGTTTATTTCTTTAGCAATCTAGATATTTCTTTATAACTTATCTTATTAGTCTCTAGATTCCTTAAATAATATACTCCTCTTAAAGTCTTAATACTAAGCCTATAGCTCTGTTATATCCCTATGTTATTCCTCTATAGAATTCTTTAATAAACTCCTCTATAATACTCTTTAGTATATATATAGCTTCTTAGTTTTTATACTACTCTAAGTCTAGATCCTTACTCTGTACTTCTTAAATCCTTTATAACTATATACTCTTTGGTGTTTTATAGGTCTAACTTTCTTCTCTAGTTGCTGCGACTTTAGGATAATTATACCTAATTAATCCGTCTTTATCTTTGCGTAATATTGCCCCTAATAGCTTTTCTTTATTTTGCAACTCTGCCTTTCTATTAAGTGCATCTGCTTATGCATTTTCAGTTTCTTTGGTATACTAAATTTTAAAGTAATATTCTATAAGCATTTCTACCCATCTAACTTATCTTTAGTTTAGTTCCTTTATTATTAGGAACCCTATTAGGTTTTTATAGTCCGTTTTAACTATAAATAGTTTCTCTATGCCTTGCAAGAATGCTCTCTATTCCTTAAGTGCTGTAACTATACCTAACAACTCCTTGTTATAAATGTTATAGTTTAACTCCGCTAGTGTCATCTTTTAACTATAATACGCTACTAGATGCTATGCGTTCTAATGCTTCTATAGTAAATATAATCCTAGTATAAAGTCTAATGTATCTGTTTCTACAACTATATCTAACTATAGTTAGTAGATTTTAAGGATTGGATCCTAGGTAAACAACTCCTTAAGTTTTTAAAATAGTTTCTTTTACTTACTGCCCTATATTTATAGTTCCTCTTTCTTTATAAGCCTTATAAATGGCTTAATGCTCTTTAACTATTATGCTATAAATCTCCTATAGTAGTTGCAAAATCCTAGGAACGATTTTAACTGTGTAATATTCTCTAATTTCTGCCAACTAACTATAGCTTTTACCTTCTTTGAGTCCATACTAATTTTTCCTAGCTTAATAATAAATCCTACAAAATTGGTCTTCCTAGTAAAGAACTCGCATTTCTTAATTGCTACTAGTATCTTTTCTTCTTATAGTCTCTTTAAGACCTACTTAATATATTCTCCATACCCCTCTTTATTTATAGAGTAGATAATAATAATATTAAGATATACTATAACAAATTTATTTAGGTATTCTCCTAATATACTATTAATTTATTTCTAAAACATTACTAGTGCATTTATAAGCCTGAACTGCATTACTAACGGCTTATATAGTCCTTCCTTTGACCTAAAGGCTGCCCTTTACTTATTGCCTTCCTTAATCCTAATCTAATGGTACGCCTATCTTAGATCTATCTTTATAAAGATTTTTACGTTACCTATTCTATCTTAGATTTTGCTAATTAAGGGTAAAGGATACCTATCCTTTTTAGTAATGCTGTTTAACTATCTATAGTTAATACATATCCTAAGTTTTCCGTTTTTCTTTAGGATAAATAGTACTGGATATCCTACTAATAACTGCGATAGTCTAATATATCCCTTTTGTAAGTTCTCCTAGATAAACTCCTTAAGCGCTACTAACTTAGTTTTAGTAAGCTTATAGATTAGAAAAAACTTTAGACTTATTCCTGGTTTTAATTCTATCTTATAGTCCTAAGCTGTATACTTTAATAGCTTTTCACTTTCTAGTAACCATAACCTTTTGCTATACTTATAGTACCTTCTTAGTATATAACTTAAGCCTTACTTAGTCTCTTCGTATGTTGCTCCGACTTGGTATTATACCAACTTAGTTTACTATCGCATCCTGCGTTGTTAAGTATTCTTAATATTAACTTAACCTATAACCCAATTAATCTTTAGATTATATTCCTGTAATTAAGGCATTTCTAGTATTGCCTTATCCTTTTCTAATGGTAGGATATTAAAAGACATCTCTATGCTTCTTCCTTTAATGGTTAACTAAATAGGTCCTGTTTTAAGATTAATAATGCCTTCTCTATAGGCTATTAGATCTCCTAAAATTATAGTTAATAGGTATAAGTGTTCTTTCTATCTGTATAGTAACCCCATCCTTTTAACTACTATTAGTAATATATAGTTCCTTATTACTCCACTATCCACTAACACTTTAAACTTTTAATCTTGCTATTTAACTTATAAATTTAGGTATTGTCCTATAATTCCCTTAAGGGTCTAAGGCTCTACTACTGGCTCCATTTAGTCCTATAGGCCTCCCCCTTTCCTAACTATTAGCTGCTAGATTCTATTTATACTTAGTCCTCTTTTAGCCAATACTTAGTTTGCTTTTTATCCTCTATATACTATAGATAAGTATTCTCCAGATAGCTCTACCACTGCTATCTATTTAGGCATTTTTCCGTAAGGAATCTTTCTAGTTAAAGTATTAGGTCCCCTTAACTCTGTACTTCCACTAGGTACCATTTATATATATAACTAGTATCCCTATATTTCTTTTTATCCGGTGCCTAATATATTCTTATTAGATACTTCTAGTTTTTATCTTTTAGTATTCTATATATATTACACATATTATCTACATAGGCTATTTATAATAGTGTATAATACGCTAAGTAACTTAGGATAACTCTTAGCTTATCTTTATCCTTAAGTTTAAACCTCTATCTAGCCAACCTAACTATTAGTCTTTTGTTTGCGGGTATTAAGATCTATTATTTACTTCTCTAATCCCTAGATCTCTCTTCTAGGTTCCGTAACGTCATAATTAATACTTCTTTAATGTGACTTATGCGTTTTTCTATAATAGGTTAGTCTTAGATAACCTTTTTATCTAGCTACATATAAAAGTCTTCCTATTTATTATTATATCGTTACCTATACCACTTTCTATATAACTGGTTTAGTGTATATAGTCTATCTGTTAGAAAGCATCTTGTTATTACTGCGTTATAACAACCTTTAGTATGTCTTTCTTTAAACCTAGTTGGAATCCCTAGATCTTTTTCTTATTCTAGTTTATCTAACCACTTTACTCTAGGCGTCCCTGCCTTAGGCCTATTAATAACTCTTTATACGGGTGCTCTGTCCCTTATATATCCTAGTATAGCTAATCTCTTATCTAGCTTCTGCTCTTGCTATATAATAATTCTTTACCTAAACTTTTCTATAGTTTCTTATTTTCTGCGTCTTATAGCTAGATCCTTAAAGTTATCTTACTTCTTAATCTTAGTATTAATTTTCTGCTCTTTAGGCTAAATACTACATTTACCTAAAACTAACGTTCTTACTTATTCCCTGAACTTATAGTTCTAGAACTTGCGTTCTATGCTCATTCGTTTACCTATAAACTAAGCTACTGCCCTTTCCTATTGGTTTTCATCCATTATAGGTTCTTAGGTGTATCTTATCTCTCTTTAAGAATCTTAAGTCTTTAGCCTTTTGCCTTTATTAAGTGGTAAGCTAGCACTAGCAGTTATCTGCTTGCCTAACTATTCTTAGATATTACTCCTTCCGCCTTATAAAGCGATAGATGCTGTATCTAATAGTATTATAATACCCATTACTAAACCGCGTTCTGTGGTAGTTTCAGTCTCTACTTTTATTGCGTTATTAAGGTTTAAGTACTCCTAGCTAGCCTCCTTTTCTTCCTTATCGCTATTAATTAATAAGTACTCTAACTCTATTATTAGTGTTGCTAATCTCTATCTATATATTACTATAATATCTTAATCTAGCTTATAAAGTTAATCCTATTCTTTATCTAACTCTCTAGTTCCTTTAAGTCCTCTTAACTCTGGCTCTTACAGCTAATAGCTTACGCCGTATTTAGCGTCCTTATAAATTTAGCATGCGTTATTGTAATAAAACGCAAAGTATTTAACTATATACTCCTAAGTACTACATAACCTCTTTATTACTAGCCCTAGTTCTCCTTGCTTAGTTCCTTTTACTATATAGTTACTCTAACCACCTCTATAGTCCCTAGTATAGTAACCCTGTTTTCTATAATTTATATAAGCTCCTAATTTAAACCAATCTTCTTATTATAGAGTCCGCCTAAACGTCTTCTATTAATAAGATCACTGGTTTAGCCTCTGCTCCTTAGTCCTATAATTACTTAATCCTTAACCTCTAGGTTTCTATAGTTTCTTACTCTATTATCTAAATTCTTTAGTACCGCTTAAGTCCATTAGCTCTGGCCTACTATTCCATAGTTTATAACTTTAGCTTTATTAATGCGTGCTCTGCGCCTTATATAACTATAGAACTCTATCTTATCCTTTCTTAGCTTATTCCCTTTAATAGATCCTATTATTAATCTTTATTAATTAATCTATTAACTCTCTTAGAGTTTCCACATCCTCTATTAGAATAATTGCGTCCTGGACTTTAGCCTTAAGTCCCTATTTATACTGTGCCATAAGCGCCTTATTGTTCTATTTAACTTATATTATAAGTGTCTGAAACTACGTTATGTACTTAATTACTAAAGTATATTATACTAGGTTCTAAAGTTTTCTTTCCGCTATAGTTATTGCTTCCAGGTCTCTAAATATCTATATTAGTCTTTCTATAAACCTATTTTAGTTAGTGAACATAAACCGTACTTCTTAATTAGTAGTTGTTATTCCGTTTATTTAGATTTTGGTAAGGTAAGATTTAAACCACTTAAGTGCTCTTCCTGTTAAGAACAATCCTATATACGCTACTTGGTTTATAGGTATTGCCAACTTAGCCCCCTCTTGTATAACCTTAAAGTACATTTACGTAAGGAATCCTTTAAGTTTTAACTTCTCTCCTAAAAATTATTTAATAGATAGTAACTTAACCTTAGCTGCTCTAATTCTATTAAGTCTATCTTTAAGTATTTAATTATTATCTGTTATTTAATCAACTATTTCTTATAACTAACCTGTAACGGAACCTTGTAGCAAGAACTACGGTAGGTCCTATTATTGGGCTAGGTATATAAATATAAACAAATCAACAACGTAATAATAACTGGTGGAGTAGTTGCCTAACAGATTAACTCCAATTATATTCTAAGATTTACTACAAGGAGAGAACTATCTACCGGTTCTATCCTAGACCGTGCCTATATTAACCAACTAGCTTCCGCCGACTCTTCTCCAAGTAGTTATAACATTATACTTAAGCTGTCCGTAACACTATCTCCCTCCTCTTTATCTTCGTCCTTAAAGATCCCTAATATCTCTAAGTCGTCCACTAGAGGTATAATGTCCGTTTAATTAATCTAGTTAATATCTTTACTTATTATACCTAAAGCATCTTCTTCTCTGTCTTAGGTTAAGCGTTGCCTACGTACTATCTCCTCAATACTATTATTAGGTAAAGTAATGGCGATTCCTTGCTCCCGTTATATAAAAGAGGGGTTAGTTTATATTACGCTAGCGAGTCCTTTATCTTAATAACCCTCTTCTTGCTTAGAGTGTACCAAAGCAAATATTTAATCGTCCTGTGACGTTTGCTCTATCTCTAACACCAAGTATATACGCCCTATAACTCTTAGTAGTCTTCAAGTTCCCTAAGTAACTTATTATAGGGTCTTATGTTTAATCTACTGCTATAAAACTTAACGGTAAGCTAGCCTCTACGCTGCTTAAGGTTTAACATATCTTAGAAGAGTCCGCACATGTCCTTAAAGCTTAGCGTCTGGCTTATACTTATCTTTAACGCCTTAAACGTATTCGCAAGAAGGTTTATTTTAAGGAGTAAAAACTTATTTAATAGGGTTTGTCTAAGCCTGGTAATAAACGAGTGGAACTTCTAAAGAAGGAAACAACTCTAAGTAACGTAGTAGTTACTCCTCTTAGGTCCCCCTTAGGTGACTTATCCTTTAGTAATCCTTTTTTAATACTTCCTAACCTACTTTCTTCTAATACTCCTATACCTTTCCCATAGCGTTTTCTAAGTTGCTTAGTGGTTTCTAGGTAGTCTTACTATAGCCTATCTACTTTACTTTATACTATATTTTATTATCTACGTCCTTATAACTAATAATCTTTAAAACTTACTATTTATCTTCTTCTTACCCTCTATACGTGTCTGCCTTATAGACTGGTGACTTAATATTCCTATATACTAGCTCTAGCATTACAACATACTGTACAGAGTAAATTTTTATTTTAGCTGGTAGGTTTAGCTTATATATAACCAATAAAAATTTCTATATAATTTTAAAAGGTCCTAGTCTAACGTAGTCCAACTTCTTACTTAGTTATTAACTCTTAAAATTTTTATATAGTAGCCATACTTTATCTCCCTCCTTAAGATCTGGTCCCTTAGATCTCTTAGCATTATAGTATCTTTTTATTTATTCTTATACTAGTTTAGCTGTTTCCTTAAGGTCTATATAAAGATTTATTAAAGTCTCTATTCTTTACTTAGCTGTGCTACTTGTTTTCTTTACTTAATATAGCGATAATAACGACCTTAGCTTATACCCATAATTCGCCTTAAATAGTAACATTCCCATTCCTTCTTATAGTGTTGTATTATATGCAAACTATATAACTAGTAGTAACAATACCCAATTGTTCTATGCGTAATTAATATAGTGCCTTAGATACTATTTTAGTGTCTAGTTTAACCTTTCTGTCTATCCGTTCGTCTGCGGATAATACGCTATTAAGGTTACTACGCGAACTCCTTATTCCGCTAAAAATACCTCCTAAAATGCTGCTACAAATCTTGGATCTCTGTCTAATATAACCTTACCTAGTGCTCCGTGTCTTACAAACACTTCCTTAACATAAACTCTAGCGACATCCTCTGCTAATATTTCTTCTATGAACACTATAAAGTATCCCCACTTTATAAGCTTGTCTACTATTACTAAGATTATATTATAATCTTATCCTATAATAGGATCTCTTAACTTTAGTAACTTAATAATAAAGTCCTATAATATAACCTCCTATAGTCTTTCTAGTATCTTAATAGGTTATAGCCCTCCATACGGCTTATGCCTTATTAGTTTATTTCTTTAGCAATCTAGATATTCTCTTATAACTTATCTTACTAGTCCCCAGATTCCTTAAATAATATACTCCTCTATAATTATCCTAGATGCTTAAATATTAAAGCGCAAGAACTGGAGGAGCTCTTGCTACACCTGGCCCAAAAAGACCAAAACCAACCAAAAGAACCCTAAAAATCACCCAGAGAATCCCCCTAAGATATATGCATCGCAGGGGAGGCACACGTCGAACGACAGTAGTTCGCACTCGCGCGCGACCGCCAGAACCACGCCTAGCAATGGCCCTCCATAACAAAGACAGGCGAATACCACACCACAAAGCGGAAATACCTTTATTAAAAAGGCATCTAACAAAATACAAAGCCTATTAGACGCGTTTAGTATCTAGAATTATAGGGGAGTAATTATTAGCTATAATAATCTAACACAGCTAGCAGAATGGCTCCGCTAGTCTAGTAAATCTTAGGCGCCCCTCTAGCAAACCCTTAATTAAATCCTCTAATAGCTAAGCAAAATTAAAAACAAATAAAAACCCCCCTTACTAGCGAACCGCACCTAGGCTACCATAGCTACGCTTTTATAGCATAGGGAACCCACCCCCCTTAAGACAACAACTAGGTATATAATTATAATATAACCAAATACAGAAAAAGTAGAGGGGCTTAAAGGACAATTAGAAACAGAAGTTTTTACAAAAATTTATAAAGAGGTCTATAACGCTATTATAGTCTAACACCTTAGGAGCGGAGATATTAGAGTTACCCTAAAGGATTAATAGGCAAAGGAATAAGCTATAAAGGCAGGGGACAGGCTAGGAGAATGCATTAGTATAAAAGTACTCCGCAAGGATTACCTAGTTAAAGTCCTAGCAGTTCCTATAAGCCTTAGGGTAGAAAAGGGACGCTAGGTAGATAACACAGCAATTATATAGGAGATAGTAAGACAAATGGAACGCCTTATACTAGGACTTAAGATCACCCAAATCTAATAGCTTTATTAGGAAAATGCAAACCAAGTATACAATAAAAATAATAAGAGGATATAAGGGTTGCCAAAGACTCGCCAGGGAGACACTAAATAAATATATAGCTCCCTTATTATTAGTATATATACACTAGGAATACAAAAACTCCTTATCCAAAAAGAAATAATTATAAATAGCCTTATATATAACACAAGGCTCTATAACTATAGACTACGCCTAGAATAATGCTATCGCTATATATAATAGGGACACACCTAATCTACATATATAGCATAGGTGTGCTGCGGCCACTATACAGGCCCCTATAATATAAGACACTACTTAAATTAAGACTAAATAAAATGTGTAAACTGCTACTAAAGTACATATAAGGCGTGGGAGAGAAAAGACTACATTAAATACAGAAAACAGAAGGCAAGGGCTTAATAGCATCAGGAATAACTGCATGCTAGGTTATATAAATAGAAATAATAGGCAATAAGCTAGTAGGACGCAGGTGCCTTTCCAGTATTTCTTACCTTTAATACTAGGGGGCTAGGCCAGCCATCCCAAGCCTTAACGGGCCAGAAGCGATGCCGCGTAATATTACTAGACTAAATAGGGACATAAGGGTTATAGGGGACACAAGGAAGAGGATGCCCTATAAATAGACCCTTATAGACAGCCACAGCAAGCTTAAAACCAGGTTAATTAAGAATTAGACTTAACACGGCAAACATAATATTTGTAGCTAACTTATAAAGGGCATATAGCTAACCAGTAAGAATAAGGGAAGAACTAGAGACAATAATAAATTTAGATATAGAAGCGTTAATAGAAACACAAGACATAGAAATAGAAAGCTCTATATAAAATAAGTAGGGACTAAGGTATAGACACAAGAGATAGAAGTTCTGAATATTCTAGAGAAAGTAGAAATAGAAGAAGTAAGAAATAAAAGAGAGATAAAGGACCCTTACTAGGGGTCCGCCACCTATCCATTATATAATATAACTGCGGTAATATAAACCACCGTCTTGCAAGGCCCCTACTAGACAGTCTAGACCTAGAAAAATACTATATCCTTACTATATAAGAACCGTACTATAATACCTATATATAATTAATATACTACCCCTAAGGATTCCAGCTCCTATATAAACCAAAAGCAGCTATATACGCGTACTTTATAATTAGTAAGGCTATCAGCCTATCTTTATAGTTATAGCAGGCAGTTAACCCAGATATTATAGTTATAACAATCCAGATATATAGGGGACTGGTATAAATTATTAATATATATAACCCTAGGGTTAAAGGGGTCCCATAAACAGAGAACATTATATTAGTAATAAGCTTACTAGAAACCAAAGGTATAGAGTCTATCCTACTAGGAGACATAAACCTCCACTATCCGCGGTAGGGGGGTATCTATATTACTACTAAATAATAGGTAGAGTGCTTATTAAGAGCTATAGACATCTAGGGCCTTAAGCTAGCCACCTCCCTAGGAGCAACTATATAGCAATAAGGTACTGCCAGAAGTACAATTAACCTTATATTTATAGACAAAGGCCTATACTAGAGACTTAAAAGGTGCAACCCTAAAGAAGAATAGGCACTTGCTTTAGACCATATCCCTATTTAGATATAGCTAGATCTGGATATTAAAGCATAACTAAATAGCAAAAGATACGCAATAAGGAAGCTTAAAACAGACAATTTCCTTAATATAGTTAAATAACAACTTTAAGACCTAGAAGAAATCCACCTAATACTAAACAAGTAAGGCTTATTAGCCACCCCTAAGGAAATTAACTATAGACTAGAAAGGATCCAGGCAGCAATTAAAAATAGGCTAGAAAGCACTACCCAGTCTTATAACCGGGCCCCTATATATGACACGCATGGTCCGCATAATGCGCGGTTCTTATTGCCAGCTAACAATAAGTAAGAAGGAAATACACAAGCAGCTATAACCCTAAAGATAAGAGACAATACAAAGACATAAGAAACTAGTTAAAGAATACCCTAAAAAAAGAAGTAAGGAATAACTAGAGATAGTTTATAAATAAGTATACTTTTAACCTAAGCCTCCCCTATAATAAAAGCCTTTAGGCTATAGTAAAATGGGTAAAAAAAAAGGTAGGGCGCCTAGTAGAAGACCTATACCTACTACCCCTATAAAGAGCAGGGGAATTATAGGCTACTAATAACAACAATAAGAAGGTAAAGATCTTTACAGAAAGGTTCTTCCCCTAACTAGCTCTAGCAGACCTTAATAACATTATAGGTAAAATACTAGTAACTTACCTGCGGGTTAATAGCAATATAACAATAGAGGAAATAGCCAGAACTATTAGCCGCCTTTTAAATAATATAGTACTAGGACTAGATGGGATTTTAAATAAGGCCTTAAAGACCTATGGACTACTTATAGCACCCTAGCTTGCAGATATAGCTAAAGCATACTTTGCTATAGGCTACTACCTATAACTTAGAAGATCTATAATAATAGTTGTCCTATAAAAAGAAGGCAAAGTAGATTACTTAGTCCCAGAAAGCTACCGCCCTATTGCCTTAAAAAACACCCTTAGTAAGATCTTAGAAAGGGTAATAGCGGACTATATAGCAGATATGGCTAAAGAATATGCCCTACTACTATAAAGCTAAATAGGGGCAAGAAAGAACCGCTTAACACTATTAGCACTTACACTACTTACTACTACTATTAAATCTGCATGGGCGATGCGAAGGGACTTTATAGTATTAATGCTTAGCCTAGATATTAGTGGCGCCTATAATAATATACCCCATAAGCGTCTTTTATATATCCTTAGGGTAAAGGGCTTCCTAAAATGGATTATATAATTTGTCTAAGGGTTTATAGGCTAGAAAGAAATATTACTAGTCTTTAGCGGATACTAGAGCCCCCCTATTATAGTTATAACAGGAATACTATAAGGATTACCCCTTTTGCCTATACTCTTTCTCTTCTTTATAAGTAACCTATTTAACTCCTTTAAGGAAGGGGCAACCTAGGGGATAGGCTTTATTAACAATATAAACCTAATTATATATAGGCCAATAGCCGCAGAGAATTGCAGAACACTAAAGAAAGCCTATAATACCTGTATAGAATGGGTAAGGTAATATAAAGTCTAATTCTTACTAAAGAAATACCAGCTAATCTACTTTATAAGAAAACGCAACTAATCTATAGATTTTTAGTATATAATCCACATCTAAGGCTTTAGGGGTCAACTAGTTTAGGGCCTAAGGGTATTAGGAGTATAGGTAAATAGCAAGCTCTAGTAGAGCGCATATATAGCGCAAGCGGCCTATAAGGGCTAAGTATAGTACATTATATTATCTAGGATTGTTAATTCTATATAGGGCCTATACTTCTAGAGGTTACGCCTATTATATATAGCAGTTATCTAGCTAACCATAACATATAAATCCAGTGTTTGGGCTATTAGAGAAACTAAAAAAGGCCCCCTTAAATTACTCCTTAAACTACTCCAAAAGGTCTAAACAGCCTGCCTTTAGAGTATAACAGGTAGGTATAAGTAAACGGCTACAGCACTACTAGAGAAGGAAGCTAATATCCCCCCCTTATAACTATATATTAAAGCTACTATAATGTAAAGGGCGCAAAATAAACATAACTCTAATGTTATAAAGTATATTAAGACACGCTTAAATAAACTATAAAGGGACCTAAGGGTGCCCTATAGGAGAATAAACTAATAACCCTAAAGTAGGGAAGATATATTGGAGAAACAGGTAAAGAAAGTAGAAGAAGAATAGTGCTGCTTTAGGGCCTAGACCTATATAGAGGAGGAAGGGAAATATATAAGAGGCCAGCAAAGATAATAGCAAGAGAGAGAAAGGAGCTAAAGTAGAGTATAATGGAATACTAGGAAACTATCCACCGTAATATAATACTGGTTAGACCAACGCTGGAGAAGTATATAGGAGTTAAAGGTACAGAGGCTAACTTAGGCAAGAGGAACCCAAGCTATAGCATAGTTAACGCCATAGGGGGTAAATACTTAAGGGCTCTAAAAAGGCCTAATAAAGGCAGAAAATATAATAGTAACACTCTTAAGAATAGGAATAATAGGACTAAAAAATTGGCTCTACTGGGTAGGTATCCTAGTAGGTAGCCTAAGATATAAATATAGCTGGCTAAGACAGACACCAAAACATATAATACTATTATGCCCCCTATACACCAACTAAGAAGCAATACTCTTAGTAGCTGGCATAGAGAACTATACTATACTGCTCTTAATATAAAAAGGCCTTAAAGCGGTTATCTAGTGGCTTATTAGCCAAAATATACTAGACCAGTTCTGGGTTATAAAGGAAATAGTAATAGAGGGCAAAGGGGCGAGTTATAGGCGCCCCCTAATAACTCTATAGTAGTAGAGTAAAGTTTGCAATACTAGCGCGTCTATAGGCTTATTACGGCAGCAGTGGTTTCCAAGGAGGTTAAAAAGTAAGGTAGAAGAGTACTACCGGTAACTTGTAGGCGCTAAGTAGGCGAGTCCTAAAAGGCGAGGAGATAGATTATGGGGTTTTCTTAAATAGAGTTTTCTCCCTATATGTAAATAAGGAGTAGTCCGCGTAGGCCCAATAGGGATCCAAATTGGACGTTAAGCAATAAATAATAATATACTCCTCTTAAAGTCTTAACATTAAGCCTATAGCTCCGTTATATCCTTAAGTTAGTCCCTTATAGAATAACTTAATAAACTCTTTTGTAATAGCCTTTAGAACATAGGTTGCTTCTCTATTTTTATACTATTCCGCGTCTAGATCCTCTGCCTATGCTTCTTAAATCTTTTATATCCAATCACTCTCTAGTAATTTATAGATGTGACTTTCCCTAGTTGCTACAATCTTTAAATAATTATACCTAATTAATCCGTCTTAATCCCTTCGCAACAAAGCCCCTAACGGCTTTTTATTATTCCATAGTTTAGCTTTTCTACTTAGAGCATCTACTTGTACATTGTCTATACCCTTAGTATGCTAAATTTTAAAATAGTATTCTATAAGCATTTCCGCCTATCTAACCTGTCTTTAGTTAAGTTCCTTTGTTATTAGGAACCCTATAAGGTTCTTATAGTCCGTTTTAACTATAAATAGTTTCTCTATACCTTATAAGAATGCTCTCTATTCCTTTAACGCTATAACTATACCTAATAACTCCTTATTATAGATGTTATAGTTCAGTTCTGGTAGTGTTATCTTTTAACTATAGTACGCTACTAGATGCCATGTGTCCTAATACTTCTATAATAAATATACTCCTAGTGCAAAGTCTAATACATCTATCTCTACAACCGTGTCTAACTTTAGTTAATAGATCTTAAGGATTGGCTCCTAGGTAAACAACTCCTTAAATTCTTTAAACAACTTTTTTTACTTAGTTCCCCATACCCACAGTTCCTCCTTTTTCGTTAATTAAGTAAATGGCTCGATGCTTTTTAACCACTGTGCTATAAACCTCCTATAGTAGTTGCAAAACCCTAAGAATAATCTTAACTATATAACATTCTCTAGTTCTTACCAACTTACTATAGCTTTAACTTTCTTTAGGTCCATACTAATTCTTCCTAGTTTAATAATAAATCCTATAAAATCAGTCTTTTTTATAAAGAACTCGCATTTTTTAATAGCTACTGGTATCTGTTTTTCTTATAGTCTTTTTAAGACCCATTTAACGTGTTCTTTATGTTCTTTCTTACTCTCTAAGTAGATAATAATATTGTTAAGGTATACTATAACGAACTCATTAAGGTATTTTCCTAATACACTATTAATTCGCTTCTAGAACGTTACTAGTGCGTTTATAAGCCCAAACTGCATAACTAATGGCTTATATAGTCCTTCTTTTGACCTAAAGGCTGCCTTCCATTTATTGCCTTCCTTGATCCTAATCTAATAGTACGCCCACCTTAGATCTATCTTTATAAAGATCTTTACATTGCCTATTCTGTCTTAGATTTTACTAATTAAGGGTAAAGAATACCTATCCTTTCTAGTAATACTGTTTAACTGTCTATAGTTAATATACATCCTAAGTTTTCCATTTTTCTTTAGGATAAACAGTACTGGATATCCTACTAATAACTACAACGGTCTAATATATCCCTTTTATAAGTTCTCCTAGATAAACTCCTTAAGTGCCACTAACTCGGTTTTAGTAAGCTTATAGATTAGAAAGAACCTTAGACTAGTTCCTAGTTCCAATTCTATCTTATAGTCCTATGCTATATACTCTAACAGCTTTTCACTTTCTAGTAACCATAACTTTTTACCATACTTGTGGTATCTCTTTGGTATATAACTTAAGCCTCGCTTAGTCTCCTTATATATCGCTCTAACTTAGTACCATACCAACTTGGTTTACTACCGCACTTTATATTATTAAGTATCTCTAATATCGACCTGACCTATAACCCAATTAATCTTTAGATTATATTTCTGTAACTAAGGCATTCCTAGTATCGCCTTATCTTTTCCTAATAGTAAGATATTAAAAAACATTCTAACTAGTCTTCCTTTAATAGTTAGCTAAATAGGTCCTATTTAAAGATTAATAATACCTTCTCTATAGGCTATCTAATCTTCTAAAATTGTTATAAGTGGATATAGGTATTCCTTTTGTCTGTATAGTAACCCTATCCTTTCTACTACTACTAGTAACATATGGTTTCTTATTACTCTACTATTTATAAGTGCTTTGAACTGCTAATCTTGCCACTTAACTTATAAGTTTAGATATTGTCCTTAGATTCCTTTAAGGGTCTAAGGCTTTATTACTAGTTCCCTCTAGTCCTATAGGCCTCCCCTTTTCCTAACTTTTAACTACTAGGTCCTGTCTATACTTAGTCTACTTTTAGCCAATACTTAGTTCGTTTCTTTTCCTTTATATACTATAGATAAGTGTTCTCTAGGCAGTCCCACTACTATTGTCCATCTAGACATTCTTCTATAAGGAATCTTCTGGGTTAAAGTATTAGGTCCCCTTAACTCTATACCTCTACTAGGTGCTATCTATATATATACTTAGCATTCCTAAACCGTTTTTCTTCTAGTGCCTAATATATCCTTACTAGGTATTTCTAGTTTTTGTTTTTTAGTGCCCTATGCATATTGCACACATTACCTATATAAGCTATCCACAATAACGTATAATACGCTAGGTAACTTAGGTTAACTCTTAGCTTATCTTTATCCTTAAGTTTAAACCTATACCTGGTTAACTTAACCACTAGTATCTCTGCTACGGGTACTAAAATTTATTATTCTTCTCTCTAGTCCCTAGATCCCTCTTCTAGGTTTCTTAATATTATAATTAACACTCCTTTAATATGACTTATGCGTTTTTCCATAATAGGTTAGTCTTAGACAAATTTTTTGTCTAGCTATATATAAAAGTCTTCCTATTTATTATTATGTCGTTACCTATACCACTTTCCATACAACTGGTTTAGTATATATAGTCTATTTATAAGAAAGTACCTTATCATCACTGCATTATGACATCCTTTAGTATGTCTTTCTTTAAATCTTACTAGAATATCTAGATCCTCTTCTTGTTCTAATTTATCCAACTACTTTACTCTAGGTGTCCCTACACTAGGTCTATTAGTAACTCTTTATATAGGTGCTCTATCCCTTATACAACCTAGTATAGCTAACCTCTTATCTAGCTTTTACTCTTACTATATAATAATTCTTTACCTAAACTTATCCATAGTTTCCTATTTTCTGCGTCTTATAGCTAGATCCTTAAAGTCGTCTTACTTCTTAATCTTAATATTAATTTTTTAATCTTTAGGCTAAACACTATATTTACCTGGAATTACTATAGTCCTCATTCATTTCTTAAAATCTTGGCTTCCTATTAACGTTCTTATTCGTTCCCCAAACTTATAGTTCTTAAACTTGCGTCCTATACTTATTTATTTATTACTAAACTAAGTTACTACTCTTTCCTATTAGTTTTTATTTATTGTAGGTTCTTAAGCTATTCTTATCGCATCCTATAAGTCTAGAGCTTTTCTTATTTCTTAAGAATCTTAGACCTATAGCCTTTTACCTTTTATAAGTGGTAAGCTAGCACTAGCAGTTGTCTACTTACTTAATTATCTCTAGATATTACTCCTTCCATCTTATAAAGCAATAGATACTGTATCTAATAGTATTATAATGCCCATTACTAATCCGCGTTCTGTAGTGGTTTTAGTCTCTACTTCTATTATATTACCAAGGTGTAAGTGCTCCCAGTTAGCCTTATTTTCTTCCTTATCACTACTAATTAATAAGTACTCTAACTCTATTATCATTATTGCTAGTCTTTATCCACACGTTACTTTAATATCTTAATCTAGCTTATAGAGTTAATCTTATTCTTTATCTAACTCTCTAATTCCTTTAAGCCCTCTTAACTCTAGCTCTTGCGGCCAATAGCTTGCGCCATACTTAGCGTCTTTATAAATTTGGTATGCGTTATTATAACAAAACGCGAAGTGTTTAATTAAACACTCCTTAGTCCTGTGCAACATCCCTATATCTATATTATTATACTCTAACAACCTAGTGCCCTTTACCGCGTAGTTACTTTAACTACCTCTATAGTCTCTAGCGAAATAACCTTATTTTCCGCAATTTATACAAGCTCCATTTTTAAACTATTTCTCTTATTATAGAGTCCACCTAAACGTCTTCTGCTGCTAAGATCCCTAGTTTAGCCTCTGCTCCCTAGTCCTATAATTACTTAATCCTTAACCTCTAGGTTTCTATAGTTTCTTTATCCATCTCTTAAATTCTTTAGTACCGCTTAGGTCCATTAGCTCTGCGCCATTCCATAGTTTTTAGCTTTATATTTACTAATACATGCTCTACGCCTTATATAACTGTAAAACTCTATCTTGCCCTTTCTTAGCTTATTCCCTTTAATAGATCCTATTATTAATCTTTATTAACTAATCTATTAAGTCTTATAGACTTTCTATATCTTCCATTAGGATAATTATGTCCTAGACTTTAGCCTTAAGTCCCTATTTATACTGTACCATAAGCGCCTTATTATTCCACTTAACCTATATTATAAGTGTCTGAAACTATATCATATACTTAATTACTAAAGAACGTTATACTAGGTTTTAAAGCTTCCGTTCCACTATAGTTAATGATTCCAGGTCTCTAAATATCTATATTAGTCTTTCCGCGAACCCGTTCTAACTAGTAAACATAAATTATATATCTTAGTTAGTAGTTATTATACCACTAACTTATATTTCTATAAAATAAGATTTAAACTACTCTAGTGCTCTTTCTGTTAAGAATAATCCTACATACGCCACTTAATCTATAGGTGTTGCCAACTTTACTCCTTCCTGTATAACCTTAAAGTGCATTTATATAAGAAATCCCTTAAGTTTTAACCTTTCTCCTAAGAATTATTTAATTAACGGTAACTTAACCTTTACTGCTCCAATTCCATTAATGCGTTCCTTAAGTATCCTATTATTATCTAATAAGCAATTAACCATTTCCTATAACTAACCTCTCGTAACTGTCACGGAGCAAGCATAAGCGGTGATAATATATAGCGAAGTAGATATTATTAAGCTATATACATAAACTGCGTAATAAAGTCAAGACGTTGCGTAAGGAAAAGGAAGTAGGAAATAGGGGAAAAAGGGTACATAACGTTCGCTTGGTTGCTAGGTTAACGGGTACTATACTACATACGGGCAGGATAGAGCTTAGGTGGCGGTTCTAGTAGAACTTGGCAGAATTTGGCAGTTAGAGGTCCTTAAAGTTGCCAGTTGGCAACTCCAACAGTAGAGACAGTAGATTGCGGCGGAATACAGCAGATTACTATTAGATTGCCGTCTTATGGTCAGTCTCTGGTTATTTAGTTAGTGGAAACAGGTAGACGTGTATAAAGTATTACGGGGGTGTCCCATAACAGTACCCGCCCTTTAAACTCGAGCATCTGCGAGATGGGGCTGTGGTAGTTCTGGGTAGAGTTTATAAAAGTCTTCTACGGCTTGTGTAAGTCCTATAGAGTCAGCAGGTTCCTATAAGGGTTTAGTAAAACCTTTCTATTTTATAAGGTATATATATTTACGTTTCTGTTTATTATACTTAATATTATTAACTCTTTTAATAAGGTACTTATTCTTACTATCCACTTTAACTAGTGGGGGAGGGTCTTAGATCTGTCTAGGTAGGGCGTCTAATATAGGGGCGGTAGGGTAGAGGACTAACGTATAGAATATAGGGTGGATTTTAACTATATTAGGGAGCTTTAGTTAGTAGGTATAAGGAGAGATAACTTTTTTAACCTTATAAGGGCCAGCGTTCTTCTAATTAAGTTTCTTAGTAGGTCGTTTTATATTTAGATTTCTTGTATCTAGCCAGACAAAGTCACTAATTTGGTAGGCTGGTGCTAGGGTTTAGTTCTTATTTACTGCGGCTTTATAAACAGATTGGGCTTATGTTATTTTATTAGTAAGGAACTCTTATAGTTCTTCTATCTTCTTTATAAATTTGTTTACTTCTGCAACTTATAAGGCCTAATAAGCCGGGCAAGGAATATTACTAAAGGGTTTAAAACCCATTTGTGGATGCTAGCCATAGTTAGCCAGGAATGGGGAGACCTTTATAGTTTCTAAGACAGAGTTATTTATAGTAAACCTAGCGAATATAAGCCAGTCCATCCAGTCGTCCTATAGATACGACGTATATATCCAAATATATTGTTCCATTATAGCATTTGCACGTTCCATTTAACCATCCGTTTCTGGGTGGTATGCCGTAGATAATAGTGCTTTAATATAAAGTTGGGTAGTTAGTTTTTTCTAGAACGCAAAGATAAACTGGCTACCTTTATTAGAGATAATCGTTTTAGGGAGTCCGTAGAGTTTCTATATGTGATCTAGGAATAGTTGGGTAACGGCAGGTATTAATATATTAGAACAGGCGATTAAGTGTCTTATTTTGGATAGTTGGTCTATAACTACTATAATATTTATACAGCCTTTACTTATGGGGAGTTTAACAACGAAGTTAATTAAGATATCCTTCTATCTTTAGTCCGGAATAGGTAGTGGCTTTAAAAAGCTATTATATATCTTATGCAAAGCCTTAGCTCGTCGGCAGGTATAGCAGCTAGAGATATATCTTTATATTATATTATATATATTTAGCTAGTAGTACTCCTATTAGAGTAGTTCTAGGGTTTTTCTACAGCCTAGGTAGCTAGCTACTAGTAGGTTATATATGTGTTTAAGAAGCTTAAGCTTAAATTTATTATAGTTAGGTATAACTAGGCGGTTTTAGTAGTACAAGCGGTCTCCACGAGCTTTATATTTACTTAGAGAGATCTTTTTAGAGCGTCTAACGCCATCTTAAATTAGCTTAAGTGTCTCTTAAATAAACTTATTATTTAGGTATTTATTAATTATAATCTGTTCAACTAATTGATTAGTTATTTTAAGGACATATACTATAAGGTCTTTAGCTAGGGGATTAAATAATTTGGGGCAAAGCAGGGTTTAATTATAGTAGGTACGCGCTTTTTCCTATACTAGTATATCTTATAAATATCGGGTTAGGGTATTAGGTTTTTAACCTTAAACGCCTAGGCGGTATATAATTAAGAATTGGAAATAAGATAGATATTCTAACTAATAGGCTTAATAATAACTTAGCTGTTTTATGGTTGTAAAGTACTATAGATTCTTATAGTTATTAAGGACCTTAATTAGAAATCCGGCGCCTTCTAGTTTAGGTTGCCATTGTTTAAAATATCTAATAATGGCTAATAATTCCTTATCGTAGATCTTGTAGTTATATTTAGCTAGACTTAGTTATTTTAAAAAGTATGCTATAGGGTGCAGTACTCCTTCCTTATTATACTAAGATAAAATGCCTCTAGTAACATAGTTAGATAAGTTAGCTTCTACAACACTTTTTCAGTTTGGGTTAAAGTATTAGAGTATAGGTGCAGTAGTAAATATAACTTTTAGATAGGCAAAGGCCTTCTTATATTCCTTATTAAAGATAAAGATTTTGTCTTTTTAGGTTAGAGCTATAAGGGGTAAAACTAAGGCGGAGAAGTTATTAATAAACCGTTAATAGAAGTTAGCAAATCCTATAAAGGCTCTTATATCCTTAACATTCTTAGGTTCTTATTAGTTTACAATTACTTTAATTTTCTTTAGGTCTATTTGTATACTATCTATAGAAATAATAAGTTTAAGGTACAGGACTTCTGTTTTATAGAATTCGTACTTATCTATATCTAATTATAGGCTAGCTCTATATAAGGCTTCTAAAATAAGGTTAACGTGTTTTTTATATTTAGTTAGGTTATTGCTATATACTAGAATATTGTTAATATAAGCAGTATAAAAAATGTCCAGGTAAGGTTATAGGGTATTATTTATAAAGTATTAAAACAAACTCGGGGCATTTATAAGGCCAAATAGCGTTACTAAGTATTTAAATAGTCCATACCTAGTACAGAATGCAGTAAGCCATTTATCTCCTTTTACAATACAGAGACGGTTAAATGCATAGATAAGGTTGAGTTTTATATAGTAGCGAGCCTTACTTAATTAGTTTAGTGTCTCTTAAATTAATAGGAGCAGGTACCAATTCTTAATAGTAATGGCATTAAGAGCTTAGTAGTCTATATAAAAGCGTAGACTGCCGCTAGGTTTCTTAATAAAGATTATAGGTGCAGCTATAGGCGAAGAGCTTACTTTAATAAATCCTTTACTTAGGTGTTCGTCTAAGTACTTCTATAGCACTTGGAGTTTGTTTTAGGACATTCTATATAAGGGTTTAAATTCTAGCTGTTTTCCTTCTTTAAGTATAATCTTGTAGTTATATAGTTAGTGCTCTACTAACTTATTAGCTTCCTTTTGTGAAAATACTTTTAGATGCTTATAATGGCATACTAGTACTTTCGTGGCAGGGTTAGTATGCTTCTTTAGTACTAGGGCCTTTTTAATATCAGCTATTATAATAGCAAAGATCGTATATTTAGGTTTCCTAGCGAGTTATGCTAATAGGGTAGCTTTAATTATACAAATATCCATAGAAAGGGGGGCGAGTTACCAGCTAATAACTTCCTTTTAATTATCTACTGTTTCTTGTTCAACTTTAGGTTTAGTATTAGGTACAAAGTTAGTATTAGATTTAGATTCAGGTTCTTTAAGTATCCTTTTTATAGTAAAATACTAGTTCTTCTAGTACTTTTATATATTAAGCTTAAGTTTAGGCTTCTACTTAGTTCGGGGTGGTATAGTAGTTAAAGTCAATTTATATAATTTAGTATAATTTTTAGGTTCTTAGTAGAATTGGGTAGACTTTTTAGGTATAGGGTAGATATTAGTGGAAATTTTAGATTAATAGATCCTAGTGGATTTTTTAGATTTTAGTTTAGGGTCTAAGTAGTAAGTTATAAGGCACTTTTACTTATAACAGGAGGTAGTAAATAGAAGCTTAAGGTTATCCTAATTAATGGTTACCTTATATAGCTTTATCTAAGGTTGTTTAAGTATTACTAAGTAACTTAGGGTGGTAACAAAAAGCCTAATTAGTTCTTTATAGTTTAGGTATTAGAGTCTTAGGAATACTACATAGGTAATACAGCCTAAGATAGTATATTTGCCATTAAATCTAAATACATTAATATGCCGGTTAAGGGGGGTTAGGGTAAAACTATTATCTTATATAAAGATCTTGTTAATAAATCCTATGCCACTAGCTCCTGTGTTAATTAGGACTTAAGCATTAGCCTATTAATTATTCTACTAAAGACAACAGTTAATAGTTATGCTGCAATTCTAAGAGTTAGAATTTATAACATCTAGAGTATTTAATAAGATTCTAAGGCAGCGCCGTCCTAGAGAGCGACTTAGCTCTAAGACTTTCCTTTTAGAGGTGACTAGGGTAGGGTTCCTATAGAACATTAGCTGTAACTTTATCCTTATAAGTAGTGCTTACTAGATACGGGGCTAAAGCTATATAAAGATCGGGGATAGTAACTAGAGGATTAGTGCGGTAAACGGTTGCTAGTATTAGCTACTTATAAATTGTGTTAGGGCATAGGGATAGAGTAGTATCTTAAAATATAAGCCTTGCTTCTACATTTAAAGCAAAGGCCTAGCTTAATACATTATTCTTATTTAAGGGACCCTAGTAGGGCATACTCTAGGGTTCTAGAGTTAATATCTATAGCGTTAGGGTGCTTAGGCTAAGATAATAACTTAATAGTTATTTACGGAGCTGTTATATTAAGGAGTGGACTTTAGTGTTAGGCGTAGTATATCATTATATTATTTATTAATAACGTTTATATAGGCGTTAAGGGCTCCTAGTAGGTCTATACCTATTAGGGAGGGTTTTAGTTTAGGACTTAGGGATTTAATAAGGCTATTAACTAGTATAGAGTTATTCTAGCCTGTTTCCTTTACATAACGGTTAAATTTAGAGAAGTATACTAGAAAGCTTTTCGTTTCTTAAGTTATATAGTTTATCTTTCTCTAAGCAGTAGCTTAGTGGTTTAGGTTACCGTATATAGCTTTAAGAAGTACAACTAGACTTTATACTAAATTTGGTTAAAGGGGTTTAATAAGGTCAGCTATATCTCCTTTTAGTTAACTTAGGGCGTAGCAGAGTCGGTTAGCTTTAATTAAGTAGCAGTTAGTATTACCAGTTAACTTATTTTTAAGCTAGCTTAGAAATAATTAGAGTTCTTATTATTTACTAGTAAATATTAAAGGGTCTAGTAGTTATTTAGATTATTATAGTACGGTAGTTAGTTTAGGGTAAATAGCTACTATAGGTTTGGGACTCTTATTTTATATATTTATCTCTAGAGAAGGCGTTTAGTCTTAAGGCCCTAATATGGGCATCTTAAGGGTATAGACTTCTTCTTAAAGGTCCTTAATTATTTGCAGGTGTTATACTTCTTATTTAGCTTATTATTAAGTTAAAGTGGCTTAGTTCTATATAAGGGCGTCTATAAAGGACTTCTATATCTCTGCTAATTATTCTTAGAGTGCGGATATAATGCTAGTAGCTGTTATAGGGGCTTTGGGGTCGTTCTGCATTTCGGAGGGTGGTATATAAGGTTAACACAACATAGTATCACAGAGCGAGCACAAGCGGTGATAATATATAGCGAAGTAGATATTATTAAGCTATATATATAAACTGCGTAATAAAGTCAAGACGTTATATAAGAAAAAGGAAGTAGGAAATAGGGGGAAAAGGGTACATAACATTTGCTTAGTTGCTAGGTTAACGGGTACTATGCTACACACGGGTAGGGTAGAGCTTAGGTGGCAGTTCTGGTAGAACTTGGCAGAATTCGGCAGTTAGAGGTCCTTGAAGTTGCCAGTTAGTAACTCCGACAGTAGAGACGGCAGATTGCGGCGGAATACGGCAGATTGCTGTCAGATTGCCGTCTCGTGGTCGGTCTCCGGTTGTTCAGTCGGTGGAAACAGGTGGACGTGTATAAGGTGTCACGGGGGTGTCCCGTGACAGTAACCACTTATAAGTCCGTATCTGCTATACTAGTGTCTCCTAATCCTAAGGTAGTTATTACCGTTAATGGCATCGCGACTAGTGCTTTAGGTGGCATGTTATTTGACTTTATTTAATACTATAACCTTAGTAGTAAATATGTAACGGAACCTTGTAGTAAAAACTATAGTAGGTCCTATTATTAGGCTAGGTATATAGATATAAACAAATTAACAACGTAATAATAACTGGTGGAGTGGTTGCCTAATAGATTAACTCCAATTATATTCTAAGATTCACTATAAGGAGAGAACTATCTATAGTAGGGACTGAGGTCCTTTAAATACACAACCGTACGCCTAAGAAATCCTCTCTTGTATATAAGGTACGTGTTATCTGTCTTAAACGTAGCGTCCCCTTCATTCAACACAGTCAACGCATTCAACACCACGTGACCTTGGTTACTATTCCTCGTCACATAGTTCTACCGGTTCCATCCTAGACCGTGCCTATATCAACTAACTAGCTTCCGCCGACTCTTCTCCAAGTAGTTGTAACATCGTACTTAAGCTGTCCGTAATATAACCCACCATAACTAGCTGCGAATTAGTATCTTCTATACTAGTATCTCCTCCTATTCCTAAGGTCGTAGCTACTATAGATATGGTCGTAACTAGTGCCTTTAACGGCATCGTGACTTGCGCTTTAGGTGGCATACTATTTAACTTTATTAATACCGTAACTAGGTAGTAAATGTATAACGGAGCCTTGTAGTAGGTACTACAGTAGACTTATTAATAGGCTAGGTATATAGATAAATAAGAAGTTAATAATATAATAGTAACAAATAATAACTAGTAGAGTAGTTGCCCAATAGATTAACTCCAATTATATTCTGAGATTTATTATAAGGAAAGGAACTATCTAGATAGGGACTGTAGTCCTTTAAATACACAACCTTACTCCTAAGAAATCCTCCTTGTACATAACGTACTTGTTATACTTATTGTACATAAGCGTATACTGCATATCCCGCGTACACCGCGTATAACATTATATAACCTTAGCTACTATTCCTCGTTATATAGTTCTACTAGATCTATCCTAAATTGTGCTCCTATTAACCAACCAGCTTCTTCTAACTCTTCTCCAAGTAGTTATAATATTATACTTAAAGCGTCCGTAACAAATGTACTTTGAGGTTATATAAGAAGGGGCGAAGTTAGCAATACCTATAGACTAAGTAGTATATATAGGACTATTTTTAACAGGGAGAGCACTTAAGTAGTTTAAACTTTACCTTACCAAAATCCAGATAAATGGAATAATAACTACTAACTAAAAAGTACAGTTTATGTTTACTAACTAAAATAGGTTTATAGAAAGACTTACGTAAATATTTAGAGACCTAGAAGCAATAACTATAGCAGAAAGGAAGCTTTAAAACCTAGTATAACGCACTTTAGTAATTAAGTATATAACATAGTTTTAGACACTCGTAACTTAGGTTAAGTGGAATAATAAGGCGCTTATAGTATAGTATAAACAGGGACTTAAAGCTAAAGTCTAGGATATAATTATCCTAATGGAAGATGCGGAAACTCTATAAGAGTTAATAAATTAGTTAATTAAGATTAATAATAGGATTTACTAGAGGGAATAAGCTAAAAAAGGATAAGATAGAGTTCTACAGTTGTATAAGGCGTAGAGTACGCATTAACAGATATAGAGTTAAAAACTATAGAATAGTAGACTAGAGCTAATAGACCTAAGCGGTACCAAAGAATTTAAAAGATAGAGTAAGAAACTATAGAAACCTAGAGGTTAAGGATTAAGTAATTATAGGACTAAGGAGTAGAGGCTAAACCAAGGATTTTAGTAGTAGAAGACGTTTAGGCAGACTCTATAATAAGAAGATTGGTTTAAAAAGGGAGCTTATATAAATTGCAGAAAATAGGGGTATTTTACTAGAGACTATAGAAGTAGTTAGAGTAACCACGCAGTAAAAGGCACTAGGTTGTTAGAGTATAATAATATAGATATAGGTATATTGCGTAGAACTAAGGAGTGTTTAATTAAGCACTTTGCGTTTTATTATAATAACGTATACTAAATTTATAAAGGCGCTAAGTATGGCGCGAGCTATTAGCCACAAGAGCTAGAGTTAAGAGGACTTAAAGGAACTAAAGAATTAGATAAAGAATAAGATTAACTCTATAAGCTAGATTAAGATATTATAGTAACGTATAGATAAAGATTAGTAATAATAATAATAGAGTCGGAGTACTTATTAATTAACAGCAATAAGGAAGAAAAAGAGGCTAGCTAGGAGTACTTAAACCTTAATAACGTAATAGAAGCAGAGACTAAGACCACTATAAAATGCGGTTTAGTAACGGGTATTATAATACTATTAGATACGGCATCTATTACTTTATAAGATAGAAGGAGTAATATCTAAAGTAGATTAAGCAAGCAGATAACTGCTAGTACTAGCTTACTACTTAATAAAGGCAAAAGGCTAAAGGCTTAAGATTTTTAAAATAAGATAAAAGACGCTTAAGATTCTTAAAACAAGATAAGATATACCTAAAAACCTATAATAGATAACAACCAATAGGAAAGGGTAGTAGCTTAGTTTAAAGACAAATAAATAAGCTTAAGATAAAGGTTTTTAGGAAGCTAAGATTTTAAAGAATAAATAAGGTCTATAGCAGTTCTGGTAAACATAGTATTTAGCCTAAAGGTTAAAAAGTTAATATAGTAATTAAGAAGTAAGACGACTTTAAGGATCCTTTTAGAAGAAGAAAACTAAAAGAAACTATAGATAAATTTAGGCAATAAATTATTATATAGTAAGAATAGAAGCTAGACTAGAGATTAACTGTATTAAAACGTATAAAAGACAGTATTAGTATAGAAAGTTATAAATAGGCTAAGGGTAGGAACACTAAGAGCTAAGTAGTTGGACAAACTAGAATAAGAAGAGGATTTAGAAATTTTAACTAGATTTACAGAATGGCATACTAAAGGTTGCAATAATGCAGTAATAAAGAGATACTTTCTTATAGACAGATTGTATACACTTATAGAGCTATACTAAAAGTGGTATAAGTAAAGAGGAAATAATAAGTGGGAAGACTTTTATATATAGCTAGATAAGAAAGTTATATCAGACTAAGCAATATCTAAAAAGTAGATAAGCTACATAAAAGGGGCGTTAGTTATAATGTTAAAGAACCTAGAAGAATAGGCTAGAGAGAGATAATATAGATATTAGTACCAGTAAATAATATAGCAATGTTTAGGTTAATATAGGAAAGGTTTAAACTTAAAAATAAAGATAAGCTAAGAGTTAACCTAAAGAACCTAGCGTATTATACATTAGCATAAATTATATATATAGAACACCAAAAAATAAATATCGTAAGTATCTAACTAGGATATATTAGATAACCAAAGAAAAGTGGTATAGGGATGCTAAGTATATGTATAGTTGGCACTTAGTAGAAGTATAGGAGTTAGGTAACTTAATACTTTAACTAGGAAGGTTCCTTATAGAAGAATGCCTAAATAGATAATAGTAGTAGAAGTGCCTAGAAAATATATATTTATAGTATATTAAGGAAAAGAAATAAACTAAGTATTAGCTATAGAAGGACTAAGTATAGTTAAGATTAAATAGTTAACAGTTAAGAAAAGCGGAGGCCTATAGAACTAAAGGGAGCTAGTAGTAGAGCCTTAGACCCTTAAAGGAATTATAGGACAATACCTAAATTTATAAGTTAGTTAGTAGGATTAAAAGTTTAAGATATTAGTAGATAGTGGAGCAATAAGGAACTATATATTACTACTAGTAGTTAAAAGGATAGAGTTACCGCACAGATAGAAAGAACATTTATACCTATTAATAACAATTTTAGGAGATCTAATAGCCTATAGAGGAGGCATTATTAATCTTAAAATAGAACCAATTTAGTTAACTATTAAAGGAAAAGGTATTAAGATATCTTTTAATATCCTACCATTAGGAAAGGATAAGGTAATACTAAAAATGCCTTAGTTATAGAAATATAACCCAAAAATTAACTAGGTTATAGGTTAAGTTAATATTAGAGATACTTAATAATATAAGGCACAATAACAAACCAAGATGGTATAGTACTAAGTTGGAGTAATATATAAAGAGACTAAGTAAGGCTTAAGTTATATACTAAAGAGATACTATAAGTATGGTAAAAAGCTATAGAGCCTAGAAAGTAAAAAGCTATTAGAGTATATAGCGTAGGATTATAAAATAGAATTAAAACTAGGAATAAGTCTAAAGTTCTTTCTAATCTATAAGCTTACTAAAACTAAGTTAGTAGCGCTTAAAGAGTTTATCCAGGAGAACCTATGAAAGGGATATATTAGACCATTATAGTTATTAGTAGGATATCTAGTGTTATTTATCCTAAAGAAAAACAGAAAACTTAGGATATATATTAACTATAAGCAGTTAAACAGCATTATAAGAAAGGATAAGTATCCTTTACCCTTAATTAGCAAAATCTAAGACAGGATAGGCAATGCGTAAGTCTTTATAAAGATAGATCTAAGATAGGCGTATTATTAGATTAGGATTAAGGAAGGCAATAAATAAAAGGCAGCCTTTAGGTTAAAAGAAGAACTGTATAAGCTATTAGTAATACAGTTTAGGCTTATAAACGCACCAGCGATATTTTAGAAAAGAATTAATAGTGTGTTAGAAGAACACCTTAATAAGTTTATTATAGTATACCTTAATAATATTATTATCTACTTAATAAGTAAGGAAGAGCACAGAGAATATATTAAGTGGGTCTTAGAGAGATTATAAGAGGAAAGGATGCTAGTAGTAATTAAGAAATGCAAGTTCTTTACCTAGAAGACTAATTTTGTTAAATTTATTATTAAACTAGGCAAGATTAGTATAGACCTAAAGAAGATAGAAGCTATAGTAAGTTAGTAAAAACTAAAGAACATTATATAGTTAAGATTGTTTTTAGGGTTTTGCAACTACTATAGAAGGTTTATAGCATAATAGTTAAAGAATATTAAACTTTTTACCAGACTTATAAAGAAAGAGGAACTATGGATATAGGGTAAAGAGTAGAAGAAACTATTTAGGGAACTTAAAGAATTGTTTACCTAGGACCTAATCCTTAAGATATATTAACTATAGTTAGACATAGTAGTAGAAATAGATATATTAGACTTTATACTAAGAGTATACTTATTATAGAAATATAAAGATGCATGGCACCCAGTAGCATATTATAGTTGAAATATAATATCGCTAGAACTAAATTATAATATCTATAATAAGGAGTTACTAGGTATAATTACAGCACTTAAGAAATAAAGAGCATTCTTATAAGGTATAGAGAAACCATTTATAGTTAAAATAAACTATAAGAACCTAATAGGGTTCCTAACAATAAAAGAGCTAAATTATAGACAAGTTAGATGGGCGGAAATGCTTATAGAGTATTATTTTAAAATTTAGTATACTAAGGGTACTAAAAACGTAAGAGTAGATATACTTAGTAGGAAGGCAGAGTTATAAAATAATAAGAAGCTATTAGGGGCAATGCTACGCAAAGATAAAGATGGATTAATTAGGTATAATTATCCTAAAATCACAGTAACTAGAGAAGAAAGTTAGACCTATAAGACACTAGAGAGCGTATAGTTATAAAAGATTTAAGAAGTATAGTATAAGGATTTAGACTTAGAGCAGTATAAGCATTAAGAGGCTATATACGTACTAAAAGAAATCGCAAAAGAGTTTATTAGTAAATTTTATAAAGAAATAACTTGAGGACACAACAGAGCCATAGACTTAGTATTAAGAATTTAAGAGGAATATATTATTTAAGAAATCTAGGGATTAGCAAGATAAGTTATAAAGGAATGTCTAGATTACTAAAGAAATAAACTAATAAGGCATAGGCTATATAGAGGGCTACAACCTATTAAAATACTAAAAAGACTATGGGAGGTTATATTATGGGACTTTATTGTAAAGTTACTAAGGTTAAAGGACCCTATTACTAGATAGAATTATAATATAATCCTTGTAATAGTAGATAAATTAACTAAATAGGGCTACTTTATAGTATACATAAAAGAAATCTTAGTAGAAGATATAGCTAGAATCTATATTAAAGAAGTATTTATAAGACATAGGGCACTAATAAAGATTATATTAGATAGAGATTTAAGATTTATAGCAGTATTCTAGGAGGTATTCTTAGCTAAATAAGGAGTTTAAGTAGTAAAGTTAATAGCATATTACCTATAGACAGATAGTTAAATAGAAAGACTAAACTAAACGTTAGAACAGTATTTAAGGCATTATGTTAATTACATATAGAATAATTGGGTATTGTTACTACTAGTTATATAGTTTATATATAATGCAATACTATAGAAAGGGATAGGTATATTACCTTTTAAGGCGAACTATAGATATAAGCTAAGAATATTATTATCGCCACAATAAGTAAAGAAAATGAGTAGTATAGCTAAATAAAGAATGGAGAACTTAATAAATCTTTATATATACCTTAAAGAAACAGCTAAACTAGTATAAGAAAGAATAAAAAGGTACTATAATGCTAAGAGATCTAAGGGACCAGATCTTAAGGAGGGAGATAAAGTATAGCTACTATATAAAAATTTTAAGAGTTAACAACTAAGTAAAAAGTTAAACTACGTTAAGCTAGGACTATTTATAGTTAAAGTAAAAATCTTAGAAGTTATATATAGACTTAACTTACTAGAGAAAATAAAGATCTACCCTATATAGTACGTCGTAATGCTAGAACTACTATATGGGAATATTAAGCTATTAGTTTATAAGGTAGATATATATAGAGGGCAAGAAGAGGATAAATAGGAGGTTTTAAAGATAATTAGTTATAAGGATATTAATAACGAAATATAGTATAAGGTTAAGTAGATAGGCTATAATAAGACTACTTAGAAGCCATTAAATAATTTAAAGAATGCTATAAGAAAGGTATAGGAGTATTAAAAGAAAATAGGTTAGGCAGTATTAATAAAGAAGGATTATTAAAGAATAAGTTACCTAAGGGGGACCCAAGAGGAGTACCTGCTAAGTTATTTAGAGTTATTTCCCTCTCTGTTAGAAGAGAATCTGTTCTTTTATTGCTAAGTTCCTAAAGGCCTTATTTTATAAGTTTCCACTCCTTAGAACGTACCTTTTTACATACCTTTTTAAGACGGATTAACTAAGTAGACGCAGCTAAATAAGAGTTAAGAGTACGTTGTTAAGCAGTAGTAGCCTCTTACTTAGTGTTATAAAAACAATAGAGCTTAGCTAACGCTACTAAGAGTTTATTATTAAGCTTTGCAGTGGCAAGTTAAACCTAGGACCCTAGTAGTAATTAATAAGTGTCTGTACAAGTAGAGGTTGTAAATTGCATTACGCGCAGAGCGTATGCGGCAGGGGCCGTATGGCGTAGCGTAGGTCACCTGACCACCCACGGCCCGATAGATAGCCCGACCTTTACTACCCCTTTCTTTCTCTTTTGGTAGACAAGATAGACACGAATAAACCAAGAACCAGAACTACTTATTGCAATTGCAGTACCCCCTGGGTGATACCGACAATAAGGGTACTTAAAGACTATTAAGAGTAATAGGATGCGCATACTTAGTGTTAGAAATTAAGTAAACGTTATAGGACAACCAAATGTTTGCTTTAGTGCACTTTAAATATAAAAAGGGTTGCTAAGGTAAAGGGCTTGCTAATATAACATAAACTAACCCCTTTTTCGCGTAACAAGAATATAGAGATGGCATTACCTTACTAAGAGATAATATTGTAGCAATAGTATAAGACTAATAGGCTGTAGAAGAAAAAGAAGATGCTTTATATATAATAAGCAATAATATTAACTAAATTAATTAGACAGATATTATACCTCTAGTAGATAACTTAGAGATATTAGGAATCTTTAAGAGTAAAAATAAAGAGGAGGGAGATGGTATTATAGACAATTTAAGTACGATGTTATAACTACTTAGAGAAGAGTTAGAGGAAGCTAGTTAGTTAATAAGGGCACGGTCTAGAATGGAACTAGTAGAACTATATAATAAAGAGTAGTAAGCAAGTTATATAGTATAATCTATATAATCTATATTAGAGTAAATAGAGTAGACAGAGTAGATAGAGTAGACAGAGTAGATAGAGTAGACAGAGTAGATAGAGTAGACAGAGTAGATAGAGTAGACAGAGTAGATAGAGTAGACAGAGTAGATAGAGTAAAAACTTTCTTAGGAGTACGGATATATATTTAAAGGACTACAGTCCCTACCTAGATAGTTCCTTTCTTTATAGTAAATCTTAGAATATAATTAGAGTTAATCTATTAGGCAACCACTCCACCAGTTATTATTTATACTTATTATATTATTAGCTTCCTATTTACCTATATACCTAGCCTATTAACAAGTCTACCATAGTATTTCCTATAAGGCTTCGTTACAATAGCAGCATATTTATAAAATTTATACTATATAGCTGTTATAGAACCTAACCGTAGGGGCCTCTATAGGAGAGCCCTATGCTCTTATATATACCTCGCGTATAGCTTATGTTAGCTATATGTAGGTATATTACCTCCTTACGCCCTTAACCCTTACAATTGATCGCGCAACGTCTTATAGACTCCTTAAATACATACGTCTTATAGTTACTGCCCCTGTCCTATAACATTATATTGCGTCTTTTTACCACCAATGCTTAGCCTATAACCAATTCTATGTCTCTATAACACTGTAGGCACTGCCAAAAGCAGCGTATCTATAAGTTACCTTTATACTTCTAAGAAACCTATAATAGTAAAACAATATTCCTTATTAGCCACTATATTAAACCTAATACCTATACTTAACCTATAACACTAATTAATCCTAAGAGAATTTAATTTATTAGCCCTAGCCTTGGCCCCTAAGAAGGTAGACACTAATAATATCTTATTTTTTATTAATTATACTACTATAGATAAGCAAGCGGAAACGCTACTACTTATTAAAATTAAAATATAAGATGCTAAGATATTTGTAAAAATATGTTACGGGATGGGGGTAGTGGCTATAAGACGTATATATTTAAGGAGTCTACAAGACGTTGCGCGATTAATCGTAAGGGTTAAGGGCGTAAGGGGGTAATATACCTACGCGTAGCTGACGTAAGCTGTATATAAGGTATACGTAAGAGCACGGGGCTCTCCTATAGAGGCGGAGCTCCGGCAACGCTATAGTTATTATATATATATAGAAGGAACACTTAAGGTATAGAGAAGAAAAGGGGGTATTACTAAAAGCTTATAACAATGTTATATAATAAGGCTTGGTGCCTAAGGATCCAACTAATTAGATAACTTTAACCGCTGGTCAAAGTTCCTAAACATCTTAACGATTTTTAGTTATATAATCGCACTTTGCTATTATATAATGGCAATCTACGGCAATCTACGGCAATCTAATAGTAACTTACCCTTATGTGGTAATATACAACGGTTTAACTCTATAAGGGTTCCTATAGGGGGTTAGGCACGAAATCTTTACTTGATTTTGGTTTCTATAGGTTTGTGTAGTAAAAATCGCTAATTAGATTCTTTGAATTTTTAAAGCCTTCCTATGGTTGCCATTCTGGCTAATCTATGTTAAATCCTATATAGATAGCTCTGTAGTAGAGCCGCTGTCCTCTGCCTTTATTAAAGTATTTAGAGTTAATAATTTATTTAATAGTCCACTTCTTGTGGTTTTTATTTTTGTTCTTATCTTAAATTAGTACTAATAGGGGTTTAGGCTATATCTGTCCTAGTAAGGGGTTAGGCTAGTAAAGGTATAGTAGCTATAGGTGGAATATAGGCTATATCCTATGGGTGGCTAGGGTAGGCAGGAGCTCTAGCTTATATACGGCTCCCCTATTAATAACTTATTTAATTAAATAGGGGCCGAGGTTCTTATAATTAAGTGACTTTATAGGTCTCTGTGTAGAGATATTATATATATCTAGCTATACCTAGTTACTAATACATCCTTCCAGTAGTGGCGTTCTATAATAGTTAGCGAAGTAGGCCTGATTTACTTAAGCCTAAGCCATTTCTCCCTTATAGTAGTTAAGTAGATTATTTATATAGTCTGTATGCTGGTCGGTAAGTAACATCTTAAGGTGTTTTCTGTATAGCAGTTTCTTATTAATAGGTTCTGGTGGCTCTATACTAGATTAGGGGTAGTAACCTTTGTTTGTGAAAAATGGGGTAAGTCCTATAGTAGTTAAGACATAGTTATTTACTGCGAATTCTTTTAGTGGGAGGTAATCTACCTAGTTATCTTAACTATAGGCAACTACCTATCGTAGGTACGCTTTTATGCTAGCATTAGCGTTTTTAGGTTGCCTAGTAGTTTTATAGTAGAAGGATATAGATATCTTAACAGAGATGCCAAGGCGTTAGTAGATTTGTCTCTATATATTAGAGTTAAACTATATACCTTAGTTGGATGTAATTAAGTTAGGTAACCTATATAATTGGTAGACTTTATAGAGGAAGGCGTTAGTGACGTCGCTAATAGCTATGCCTTTAGTTGGGACGTAGTGGCGCTCCTTTATAAGTTGGCATGTTCTTATAAGGATGTTCTTATAGGTACGGCCGTGTTATTTATAGGGTAGTAGGTTAATAACAAAATCTATAGCGATATCTGCCTATTGTTATATAGGTACTAGTAGAGGGTATAATAGTCCTTAGTACTTTGTATTAAAGGCCTTAGCGCGTTTATAGCTATAGTAGGCGCCTATAAAGCGCTTAACTAAGTCTATTATTTTAGGCCAGAAGTAGTATTGGCTAAGAAGCTTATAGGTTCCTCTTCTACCTAGGTAGCCGCTTAATTAGAGGTTATAGGCTATTTGGATTAGTTGCCGTTATAGATTTTCTAAGTTGGGGATAAATAGGCGGCCTTTATAATAGAGCCTGTTTTCTTTTACTTCTAAGGCCGCTATATTAATCTGGCCTAAGCTTTAGAGGTTAGTAGGTAGCGTTTAGGCGCTAGCGGTCTTTATAGTAATAAGTTAATGCAGTAATAGGTTAACAAAGGTGTTATATACCATAGTAATAAGCTTATTAATTTTGGGAGGTAACTTTAGTTCTGTGGTATAAAGCTAAGGTATAGTTGGCTTTATTGTAGGTAGTATGCCTAGGGCCAAATTTTGTGCTTTTAGAATTGTCTATTGTTGGAACTAATTATAGGAGTTATCTTTGGACTAAGGAAGGTCTTGTAAGCGGCGTATTAGGCTATTAGGCTTAGTATCTTATACTCCTAGTCTATATATAATTTTAAAGTTAAAACCAGAGAGGAACTTGTTCTAGCGTACTTGGCGTTGGTTTAGCTATTTTATAGTTATAAAGTACTTAAGGTTGCAATAGTCTGTAAGGATTTTAGTTGGCTAGTTAGGTTCTACTAAGGAGAGTTCCAGTTAGAATTTTTTTAAATGCTTATATAATTATAAGGAGTTCCTTATTATAAATCTTATAGTTATATTCTTATGGGGTAAGCTTAAACAAGTAGAATGCAACTAGGTAGAGAAGACCGTTATTGCCTATTTAGGAGAGAACGCTTGCGTTAACGTGGTCTAAGGAGTTAGTCTTAAGATAGAGTTATCGTCCTAGTATAAAATAAGCTAAGATAGGTGCTTTAGTAAATATATTTTTAAAGTTTTAGAACGCCTTCTCGCATTTAGGCGTCTAGATAAAATATAGATATATTTTTCTTCCTTTTACAGAAAGGCCCTTTATTTATATTATTGCTATAAGTGGTGCTATAACACCTAAGAAGTTGTATATAAATTTTTAATAAAAGGTAGTAAAACTGAAGAAGGCTTATACATCTTTAATATTATTATTATTCATTGCTTAACGTCCGATTTGGATCCCTGTTGGGCCCACGCGGACTACTCCTTATATACATATAGGGAGAAAACTCTATTTAAGAAAACCCCGTAATCTATCTCCCCGCCTTTTTAGGACTTGCTTACAAGTCGCCTGCAAGTTACTAGTAGTGCTCTACTACCTTACTTTTTAACCTTCTTAGGAACCACTGCTGCCGTAATAAGTCTATGGACGCGCTAGTATTACAAACTTTACTCTACTCCTGTAAAGTTATTAGGGGGCGCCTATTAGTTGCCCCTTTGCCTTCTATTACTATTTCCCTTGTAACCCGGAACTGGTCTAGCATATTTTAGCTAATAAGCCACTAGGTAGCCGCCTTAAGGCCTTTCTATATTAAGAGCAGTGTATTATAGTTTTCTGTGCTAGCTGCTAAGAGTATTGCTTCTTGGCTGGTGCGTAAGGGGCATAACAGTATTACGTGTTTTGGTGTCTGTCTTAGCCAGCTATATTTATACCTTAGGCTACCTACTAGGATACCTACCTAGTAAAGCCAATCTTTTAGTCCTATTACTCCTATTCTTAGGAGTGTTGCTATTATATTTTCTGCCTTTATTAGGCCCTCTTAAAGCCCTTAGGTATTTACCCCCTATAGTATTAACTATACTATGGCTTAGGTTCCTCTTGCCTAAGTCTACCTTTATATATTTAACTCCTATATGTCTCTCCAGCAACAGTCCAACCAGTATTGTATTACAGTAGATAGTTTTCTAGTATTCTTTTATACTCTACTTTAGCTCCTTTCTCTCCCTTACTATTATCTTTGCTGGCCTCTTATACGTCTTCCTTCCTCCTCTATATAGGCCTGGGCCCTAATGCCGTACTATTCTTCTTCTGCTTTCTCTACCTGTTTTCCTAATATATCTTCCCTACTTTGGGGTTATTAGTTTTTTCTCCTATAGGGCACCCTAGGGTCCCTCTATAGTTTGTTTAGGCGTGCCTTAATATACTTTATAATATTAGAGTTATGTTTCTTTTACACCCTTTACATTACATTGGCTTTAATATATAATTATAGGGGGGGAATATTGGCTTCCTTCTTAAGCAGTGCTGTGGCCGTTCGCTTATACCCGTCTATTATACTCTAAAGGTAGGCTGTTTGGACCTTTTAGAGTGGTTTAAGGAGTAATTTAGGGGGGCCTTTCTTGGTTTCTTCTATGGCCCAAATGCTAGATCTATATATTATGGTCAGCCGGATAACTGCTGTATATAGTAGGCGTAACCTCTAGAAGCATGGACCCTATATAGAATTAACGATCCTAGATATAGCAATATACTATGCTTAGCCCTTATAGGCCGCTTGTGCCGCATATATGCTCTACTAGAGCTTACTATTTATCTATACTCCTAATACCCTTAGGCCTTGAACCAGTTAACCCCTAAAGCCTTAGATATAGATTATATGCTAAAGATCTATAGATTAGTTGCGTTTTCTTATAAAATAGATTAGCTAGTATTTCTCTAGTAAGAATTAGACTCTATATTATCTTGCCTATTCTATATAGGTATTATAGGCTTTCTCTAGTATCCTACAGTTCTCTACGGCTGTTGGCCTATATATAATTAGATTTATGTTATTAACAAAGCCTATTCCCTAGGTCGCCCCTTCCTTAAAGGTATTAAGTAGGTTGCTTATAAAGAAGAGAAAGAGTATAGGTGAAAGAGGTAATCCTTATAGTATTTCTGTTATAACTATAATAGGGGGGCTCTGGTATCCGCTAAAGACTAATAATATTTCTTTCTGGCCTATAAATCCTTAAATAAAATGGATAATCTATTCTAGGAAGCCCTTTGCCCTAAAAATGTATAGGAGACGCTCATGGGGTATATTATTATAGGCGCCGCTGATATCTAGGCTAAGTATTAATACTATAAAGTCCTTTCGCATAGCCCATGCAGTTTTAATGGTAGTAGTGAGTAGTGTAAGTGCTAATAGCGTTAAGCGATTC
>Ga0307507_10001977_pt1 | contig 44460 bp, 39 predicted proteins | sample 7_EM_MG_FD_207223 | JGI IMG/M metagenome (GOLD analysis project Ga0307507, IMG submission 207223) | Populus trichocarpa ectomycorrhiza microbial communities from riparian zone in the Pacific Northwest, United States - 7_EM | ecosystem: Host-associated > Plants > Roots > Unclassified | place... | reverse complement strand
TGCAAGGTGTACAGCATGTCGGCTACCGTCCTGTGGGATCCTGAAACAAGTTCAGGATGACATTTTGTTCGCGATATACTAAAGTCATGCCGACCTTGTTTCGGCACCCCACATGCAAGGTGTACAGCATGTCGGCTACCGTCCTGTGGGATCCTGAAACAAGTTCAGGATGACATTTTGTTTGCGATATACTAAAGCCATGCCGAACTTGTTTCGGCACCCCACATGCAAGGTGTACAGCATGTCGGCTACCGTCCTGTGGGATCCTGAAACAAGTTCAGGATGACATTTTGTTCGCGATATACTAAAGCCATGCCGAACTTGTTTCGGCACCCCACATGCAAAGTGTACGTCATGCGGGTCACCGTCCTGTGAGATCCTGAAACAAGTTCAGGATGACATTTTGTTCGCGATATACTAAAGTCATGCCGACCTTGTTTCGGCACCCCACATGCAAAGTGTACGTCATGCGGGTCACCGTCCTGTGAGATCCTGAAACAAGTTCAGGATGACGATTGCTTCGTAATATACCAAAGTCATGCCGAACTTGTTTCGGCATCCCACATGCTAAGTGTACGTCATGCGGGTCACTGTCCTGTGAGATCCTGAAACAAGTTCAGGATGACGATTGCTGCCCTACATTCAAGGTTTATAACATTGATTCTATTTCGTCCTTCAAATCTTTCATTGCAGGGTTCTCAGACTTTATCAAGTTGATTTTCCAGTCCTTATGCCATCTTTTTAATTGTTTTTCCCTGTCGATTGCATCCGTTATGCGTTCAAAATATTCATAATAAACAAGGTCATAAAGCCAGTATTTCTTGACAAAAGCAGAGCCTTCTCCATTAGTATGTTGCCAAACTCTTGCACGCAGGTTACTGGTTACACCGATGTAAAATGTAGTACGATAGGCGTTAGACATTATATAAACATGACCTTGCTTGTAAGGTATTTCCTTAGTTATTTAAGTTTAGGAATTTCAATATGCAAAGTTATTAGCGCACTGATTACTTAGCATGTGGGGTGCCAAAACAAGTTCGGCATGACTTGGTATTATTAAAACAGGCCCTTATATCTTTATCAATTCCTGCTTCAGTGCGGCAATTACCAGTCCTGTTCGTGATTTGGTTTCAAACTTTTGGAACAGCGCTTCGCGGTAATTGTCGATGGTGTGGGGGCTAAGGTTCATCATGTCGGCAATTTGCTTGTAGGTGAGATCGCTGCAGCATAGCTCAAGGAATTTTAGTTCGTTAGCGTTTACTTCAACCTGTTGCGTTTTTACAGGCTGATTGTTTTGAATATTGCGCAATAATTTGCCGCTCACCAGCTCATTAATATAAAAAGATTGTTTGGCTATACCGGTGATGGCATCAATCAGATCGGCTGCCCTGGATTGCTTGAGCATATAGCCGCCGGCACCGCTTTTGAGCATGCCTATGATAGGCTTATCTTCTTCAAACATACTTAAGGCAAGTACTTTAATTTCGGGATGGTTTTCCTTAATCCATTTGGTGCTTTCGTAGCCATCCATCTGGGGCATGGTAATATCCATCAGGATTACTTCGGGTAAAGGGTGGCGCGACAGTTTTTGGATCATATCCTGGCCGTTCTCGGCATCAAAAATTACATTTATCCTGCCCGAATCGCTAAGCAGGCTTACCAGTCCCTGGCGAAAAAGGGTATGGTCATCAACAATGGCTATATCTATTTTATCAGCGTCCATTAATATTCAAGGGGTTATGTTAATCGTGTAATAACTGATAGTTTTTAGTCGAAAATCTTAAGTTCTAAGTCGAAAAAGAATAATTCCAACTTTTGACTCAAGGCTTAGTACTATTAACTTAACGTTAGTAGGGTATAGTTATAATAATTTCAGATCCGCTTCCAGGAGCCGAGTTGATAGAGGCAGTACCATTTATCATCGCCGCCCGTTTAGTGATGTTGTGCAGGCCCATCCCGTTTTTACGTTTCAATGTTTCTTCTACATCAAAACCCTTCCCGTTATCGCAGATTGTTAACTGAAATGAATTTTCAATCTGCTCTAAAGTTATGAATATTTCGGTTGCTTTGGCATGCTGGATAATGTTATTGATAATCTCCTGGAACAGCCGGAACAGGATGGTCTCTTTGCCGCTATCGGCATTAAACGTGCCGGAATTCCGCTTGTCAAAATTGATCTTGAATTTGTCTGATCGTTGCAGCCATTCCAGTTCAAATTCGATAGCCGCAGCCAGCCCGCGGTTTACCAGCTCCTCGCCGTGTAACAGGCGCGATAGCGCTTTCACTTCTTTGATAGATCGTGTGGTCAGATCCTCAATAAACGCAAGTTTTTCGGCTGATTTATCTTTATTATTCAGGTCGATGGAACTTAAGGTGATGGTTGTAATGCTCAGCAACTGCCCTATATTATCGTGCAGATCATAAGCAATGGTTTTAAGCGTTTGCTCCTGTACTTCTATCTGGGTTTTAAGCAGCTCGTTTTCAAATGTTTTTTGCAGCAGCAGCTTCTCCTCCTGGTGTTTCTTCTTTTTGCGATTGTATGAAGCAACATAAATGATCAGGAACAGGGGGGCAATCAAGAAAATAAGGGATGTTAACCCTATCAGGAAGATGATTTCCTGCGAAGATATCTGCATAAAAAAGCGTATGACCAAAAAGAGTATAGTGTTATGTTTAGTAAAATAAAGATATAGTACCGGATGGAAAGCTGATTATTGATAGGTTTTAAGCTGGAAAGATAATCGAAAAATATGTTGCAGGTTGTACTGCCGAAGTAAAAAAACAGAGAGCCGCTCACCCACCAAAAGGGTGCCGAAAATGCCAGCCGGTCAAAGTTTTCGTCCATCAGTTTAAGATAGTAATAATAAAGGCTTGCCAGTACAAATACAACCGACATTACAGTTGCCGTTATGGAAACAAATGCTTTAAAATGAGTCATCACCAACTCGGTTGTGCACATCGCTATAAAGAATACATACCATGCAATAAGCCATTTGCCTGTATTTTTAAAAGGTTTATATAAGCTGTAAAATGTATAGCTGGTAACGCCACATTCAAACATTAAAAAAGCGTTATACAGGTTATAATTAGGCACGTGTGCTACTTTACGCATGTATACACCGGTCATTTCAACAAGGCAGGTTAGCAGCAGGTATGGGATAAACAGCTTCCAGGCTGTATCCTTATCTTTTATTAAAAAGATAAGGGCAGCCAGGAAGCATATAAATTCACACCCGGTATTTATGGTGATGAACATCATTTGTTTAATTCGATTAGGGTTGCACCAATGTTGCACCTGTTGTAGAGCATGTAGCTGGCGGTGGGCATTGTTCGCCGCGGTTTTCGGGCACCGTACCGATTATAACTCCCTGCGAGGGGCCATTAGCTGTTTTTTTATAAAAATAATCCTGGTGGTACGGTTTAACAGTGCTGTCTTTGGTTGATACCATTACCAGTGTTGTGTGGCCCCAGTATTGTCTATTAGGCTTATTGCCTCCAAACGCCTCCTTATAAGTACTGTCGTACGTAGCCAGGTAAAAGCGGATACCATCACCGTGCTCTCTTTTAATTCTGCTCACCAACGAATCCATCCGTTCAATACTAAACCAAATGGCGCGGGTGTTGGGTACCTTTTTTGTTGTATCACGAGCACCGGCATCGGTAATAGCCGAATCTACCATTCCGGCGTGTTTCTTATAGTTTGCAACATACTTTAAAGCCTTTTGATAGCTTAAAGTATCCAGGTCGGGTCGGCCGGTAACGTCTGTTTCGGCAGCCTGCTTTTGTTGGCAGGCACTAAAGCCCATTGCAGCAATGACCATGCAAAGGACGTTTTTTTTAATTGTCATATCTGTTAAATTAAAGGTTTATCGAAAGTGCTCAATTATGTGTAGAAACACAACATCTATATTAAACCTTTTTTTACCCTAAAAAACACCTTTAAAAAAGCTGATTATACCCTATACTACCTTTTAACTATAACAGACATTTGTGATGCAATGCAAAAGCAAAAAAAGTGAAGTAATGGTTTTGTTACATATGTTAATGCATTGCTTAAGATAAACTATTGGTAATAATAATGCTTTGTGATAGTGGTGGTTCAGTGATATTTGTAATTAAATTAACCAAAGGTATATTATTGTAATCTGTTGATAATTGAACTGATGTTGATAGTAATTGCTTTTGAACATTGATAGTAGAGTGAACTTTTCCAATTGATATAATGACATATATTTACCACCGATTAAACCCTAATGAATCAATTTAAAACCTAAAATTAACTTATTAATTTAAACTATAAAACTTACTTACTATGGAACCTTACATTGGCGAGATCAGAATGTTTGCAGGCGATTTTGCCCCCCGTGGCTGGGCGCTTTGCGATGGCAGCTTATTAAGAATTGATCAGTGGGATAAATTATTTTCGATTATCCAGACTTATTATGGCGGTGATGGTGCAAGCTATTTTGCCGTGCCCGACCTGCGTGGCCGCGCGCCGGTTAATGCAGGTGCAAGCACTGGCATTACATCCGGTTACTATCTCGGTCAAAAGGATGGTTCAGAGTCTGTTGTTCTTTCAAAAGACCAGATGCCTGCCCACTCACACCTTATTAACGCCAATTCAACCGGCGCTAACCAGGTTTTACCAACCAATTTTTACCCGTCGGCCCTTATCGACCCTGTTTCAGGTGATAGTACAAGCCTGTATTCAAATGTTACGCCAGACGTTACTTTAAATGTAGGCACAGTATCAACAGTTGGAGGTACAACCGCGGTAAAATTAGTTCAACCTGTTTTAGCCATAACTTTCATTATAGCACTGGAAGGTATATACCCGCCAAGGCCGTAATATTAATTATAACCCGGCGACCTGAATAAGGCCGGTTTACTAAAAAGAACTAACCCCTGCTTTACATTAAGGCAGGGGTTGTATTATATCACGTCTGTTAATTATCCCGCGAAATTTATGTCCGCTTACTGTAATTGGTATAGTAACCTCTAATAACCAAAACCTGCAATGGCCCCGTAGGGAAATAAAAGTATGAACACAGGGCCTTTAGTAACGAATGTTAACGGCATAGGCCGATTGAAATAATCAAGATATCAATAAATTTTTTATGATGAAACCTTTACTTTTATTAAAAAGCCTGCGGGTAAAAAAGCTTCGTAACCTTTTAACGGCCTTATTGCTTTTGGTTTTAGCTGGCATTGCCACGCAAAGCCATGCACAGGTATACTATTTAACCAATGACGCCGATAAGGATACAAAATCGACAACTGATGCACTATCCAGTGTTAAGGCAGATGGCTCTGGGGCAACCAGTCTTTTTTCGGGATTTGCATATTCGCCCACGATACTGCAAATGGACCTGCCCAACAACAGGGCATTTGTGTATGAAACATATTCGTTAACCCCGCCCACCGGACTGAGTATAAAAGTAGTTAATTTAACCACGGGCGCTGCAACAACAACCATACCGGTTACATTAACCGGCAGGATACAATCAATAAAGTACGATCCTATTGGCGATTATATCTATTATGTAGTTCAGGATGGTACGCCAGGAACAGCAACTGCAAATGATGCGCTTGTAAGGGTAAAACCTGATGGCACCGGCTCAACAACGTTAATAAGCGGTTTTTGTAAAAACCCATCGTTCCTTGCGCTTGATATTGCCAATAGCAGGGTATTTGTTTATGAAAACTTATTCGCCGATCATGGATTTATAACACTCAGTTTATCAGGTAATAGTGCCTCGGTGGCCAGGGTATCGCCAACTACCGCTGCAACAGGAGCTATTTTAGGTATCGATTGTGATTATGATCCTGTTACAGACTATATTTATTTGTTAACATCTGATAATACGGGTTCAAAAACTGCCAATGATGCACTTTATAAGATACATTCCGACGGTACCGGCCAGGTTACTATAAAGTCGTCAATTGTCAGCGTTCCTTCATACCAGATGGCGCTTGATGCCGGTAACAACAAAGCGTATATTTATGACAACCTTTCAACCCATAGGGCAATATTCTCCGTTGATCTTACTACCGGCAATACAACAGAAGTACTCTCTGTTCAATCCCTGCCATCAACTGCTGTTGCTCCGGGGATTTGGGTACCTAAACTTGCATCGCTTACAACAACGGCAGCCACCGTTATATCGTCGGGCTCGGTAACAATTGGGGGTAATATAACCCGGAGCGACGTACAGGTTACAGAAAGGGGAGTGGTTTATAGTTCGGTACACGCATTGCCAGTTATAGGTACCGATACCAAACAGGTAATGGGCAGTGGTACAGGCACGTTTTCGGCAAGTATTACCGGCCTTAACCCTGTAGCAACTTATTATGCCCGGGCATACGCAACCAGTAGTGCGGGTACTTCGTACGGTGATGTAAAAAGCTTCACAACTTTATCCAACAACGCTAATCTTACAAGTTTTGCACTTAGTTCCGGTACTTTAAGTCCGGTATTTGCACCTGATACAACCGCCTACAGTGCAAATGTAACTTATAATGTAACATCAATAACCGTTACCCCCGCAGTTGCACAGGCGAATGCCATAGTGAAGATTAATAACACAACTATTGCTTCGGGTTCGGCATCCGGGGCGCTCAGTTTAAACCCGGGTACTAATACCATTACAACTATCGTAACTGCGCAGGATGGTTTCAGCACAAAAACTTACACTGCCACTATTACCAAGGACAAAACTCCGCAAGCAATCACTTTTAATAGCATTCCGGCGGTAACCTACGGGGCGGCAGATTTTACTTTAGGCGCTGTATCAGCCAGTACGCTGCCGGTAACCTATACCAGCGATAACGACAATGTAGCCACCGTAACCAGTGCCGGCCTTGTGCATATTGTGGGTGCCGGTACCGTAAATATTACGGCAGCGCAGGGGGGCAATACTACATACCTTGCAGCATCAAATGTTAGCAGGCAGCTAACTGTAAACAAAGCAGTATTAACCTATACTGCTAATGCTGTATCGCGCGATTACGGCGCAGCCAACCCAACCTTTACAGGCTCGGTAACCGGCTTTGTGAATGGCGATACCCAGGCAACCGCTACAACCGGTACAATGGTTTTTACCTCGGCAGCAGATGCTACATCTCCTGTAACTACTAATAACACAAATGTTATACAGTATGGTATTAGCGGGAGTGGGCTTAGTTCGGCAAATTATAGCTTTGTACAAGCCACGGCAAATAATACAGCATTAACGCTTAACAAAATTGTTATTACCTATACCGCGCAACCGGCAACCAAAGTTTATGGTGCCGCAAACCCATCCTTTAACGCGGTATTTACAGGTTTAGTTAATGGCCAGACGATTGACCAGGTGGCCTTTTCCTTTGCGTATGCTACAACTGCCACCGCTGGCAGCCCAGTCGGTAGCTATCCGGTAACAGTAACCGGGCTGGATGCGCTGAACTATACTTTCGCTCCTGCAGCATCAAACGCTACCATATTTGCCATTACCAAGGCCGATTTAACATTTACAGCCCAGGTAGCCACCAAACATTACGGCGAAGCCAACCCTACGTTAAGCGGCGCCATTACCGGCTACGTAAACAACGAAACCGCTGCAACTGCTTTAACCGGTACACCGGTTTATAATACCACGGCAAGTACAACCAGCGGTGTTGGTGCTTATCCCATTACGTTAAGCGGCCTATCTGCAGCCAACTATAACATAACAGCTGCTGCAGCTAACAATACGGCCTTAACCATTACCAAAAACACACTGAGTTACGTGGCCACCCCGGCAAGCCGGGCATTTAATACAACCAACCCATCGGTAACAGGTACAGTAACCGGTTTTTTAAACGGCGATACCCAGGCATCGGCTACTACGGGTACGCTTAGCTTTAGCACAACGGCAACAACAAGTACGCCGGTAGGCACATATGCCATAAACGGCGCAGGTTTAACCTCAGCCAATTATAACATTGTGCAGGATGCTTCAAATGCTTCGGCGTTTTCCATATTCTTATCAACCAATGGCAATCTGAGCAGCTTAGCCATCAGCCAGGGCAGTTTATCGCCCTCGTTTGCATCGGGAACCAATAATTACACCGCCACGGTTGCAACAGGTATTACTTCGTTAACTTTAACGCCAACCTTATCAGATGTTAACGCCAGGGTAACGGTTAACGGCAACCAGGTAACATCCGGCACATCGTCGGGCAGTATTTCTTTAAGTGTTGGCCCCAATGTTATCCCGGTGAATGTAACCGCGCAGGATGGTACTACCACCAACCCGTATAATGTTACAGTAACCCGCCTGCCATCGTCAGATGCAACATTAAATAGCTTCACCATCAGCACCGGCACGCCTACACCAGATGCATACAATGTATACCGGTCAAGCGTAGCCAATACGGTAACCAGTTTTGATGTTACCGCAGTGGTTAATGAACCCAATGCCACTATAACAGTAAACGGCAATCCTGCAACATCAGGTACACCGGTTACACTGCCGCTTAATTTGGGCGATAATGTATACAACTTGGTGGTAACCGCTCAAGACGGTACTACGCAAAATTACTATGGCATGGTTATTAACCGCGCCTTTTCATCAAATAACCTGTTGAACAGCCTGGCTGTAAGCACCGGTTCGCTTAGCCCGGTATTTGACAGCGCTACGCTTAACTATACAGTGCAGGTAAGTAATGCAACTAAATCTATCGATATTACACCCACTTTTGATTCCACCGCCTACGGAACTCATGATGGCTTGCCTGCAGCATCAGGAGCGGCTTTTACAAGTGCACTTGCTGTAGGCGATAACCAGATACCTGTAACTATAACGGCACAAAATGGAACACCAAAAACCTACAACATAACCGTAAACAGAGCAACATCTACGGATGCTACCCTGGCCAACCTTGGCATTATCACTACCATTTCGGGACTGGATGTACCTTTTGATAGTGGTACTTATACTTATAATACCACAGTAACCAGTGATGTAACGGCCTTCACCCTGAAACCAATTGCTACAAACGATGGTTCGGCGATAACCATTAACGGCACTGCTTTAAATACTGCCAATGGCAACGCCGTTACGCTGCAATACTTTTCGGCAGTTGAACCTATGGTGATAGTAGTTACAGCCGGCGATGGGCTAACCCAAAAAACTTACACCGTAAATGTAACCAGGAATTTCTCGGCAAATAACTTGCTGCAAAGCTTAACGATGAATATCAACGGGACAATAACGCCATTAATCCCTGTATTTGATCCGGCGGCGAATGACTATACGATGGTCATCAGCAATCCAAATGTAACAGGTATCGTAATTGCACCTGTGGCACAGGATAGCCATGCCGAACTAAGGGTAGGCGGGGTATTCGTGGCCACCGGAACATCAAGGTTCGTAGCCTTACAGGGCGGCGCCAATGTCATCCCTGTAAACGTGCTCTCCTTTGGCGGTGGTAACAATACCTATAATATTACCATCAACCGGGCATATTCATCAGATGCCGGTTTAATCAATGTTATCCTTTCAGGTAACGCCGGATATTCGGCTATCATTAACCAGGCCACTAATAGCCTTACCGCTACTATTCCTAATAATGTAACTGCCATAAGGCTAAGCCCTAACGCTTCTGACCCGGGCGGTACGGTTATTACAGTAAATGGCTATGCTATATCTGGCGGCGCATCTGATAACCTGCCGCTTGCCGTAGGTGATAACGTCTTTACGGTAGGTATTACCGCGGCAGATAACTCCAATACACAATATTATACTGTACATGCCATAAGGCTGCCGTTTGCAGATGTTACGCTCAGCTCGTTAGCGGTAGATAAAGGATCTCTTGCACCGGCGTTTTCACCGGGCACAACAAGTTATACAGTAGTTGTGGCCGGCACTGATAATGCTATTACGGTTACGCCGGTTGCTTCGGCAGCAGATGTTAGCGTAACTGCCGGCAGTCAAACCATTAATGCTTCAACGCCTTCGTACACCAACAGTGCTTTGTTTGTAGGCAACCAACGCATTACTGTGAGGGTAACAGCTGCAGACGGCGTGAATTTTACAAGCTATGCTTTAAATGTGCTTCGTCCGTCGGCAAGCCAGGCTTTTCTTGGTAACATTGTTTTGAGCAACGGAGCAATATCACCTGTTTTTTCCCGGAACACCGTAAGTTATACAGCTTCGGTTGCGGGTAATGTATCGTCTGTTAACTTTACTCCGGTAACCGCCGAGGCGACATCTGTCATTACAGTAACAAACGGAGGTAACACAACCACCATTACTCCAGCCACGCCATCTGCGCTGATCCCGCTAAATGCAGGCACCAATGTGGTAACTACAACAATAGCGTCACAGGATGGCAGTACAACCAAAATATATACGGTGACTATTACCAGGGCGGTACCATCTACAGATGCTACCTTGGCCGGCTTAAGCCTGAGTAGCGGCACGCTTAGTCCTGTTTTTAATAGTGCTACCAGTACTTATGTGGCCAGTGTAAACTATACGGTAAGTAATGTAATTGTAACGCCGGCAGTTGTGAACGCGCATGCCACAGTTACTATAAACGGTACGCTGGTTGCTTCGGGTTCTGGTTTGAGTATTCCTTTAATCCCTGGTGATAATATAGTTGTTTTTGCGGTAACCGCCGAAGATGGCGCTACGACTAAAAGTTACACATTAACAATAACTCGTACGGCTGCATCTTCAGATGCCAGTCTTGCAGGCTTGAGTTTAAGTGAAGGAACACTAAGCTCTGCATTCGCTTCCGGCACATCCGTTTATACCGCGTCGGTGGGCGCTGGGATAAGCACTGCAACACTTTTCTTATATACCAATGATGCTAATGCAACTGTGCTGGTGAACGGAAGCGCTCCGGATGGCGCATCGGGTACCATAGCCGTTCCATTAACGGGCGCTTCAACGCTTGTTACGATAATATCTACTGCGCAAGATGGCGTAACTACCAAGACCTATACATTAACGGTCAATAGAGCCGCATCGTCTGTTGCCGGTTTAAGTTCAATAAGCACGAGTCCTGGTACAGCATTAACCCTGGTATCAGGTTCAAGTGATTACAACTATGCCGCATCTGTAAGTTCTGCGTTGAGCTCAATTAAAGTAACACCGGTTACAGCCGACGCTGGAGCGACTGTAAAGGTCAATGGAGTACTTGTTGTATCTGGCACAGCTTCGCAAGCTATCCCGTTAACCGGCGCTTCAACACTTGTTACGATAGTATCTACTGCTGAAAATGGTGTAACCCTCAAGACTTATACATTAACGGTTAATAAAATTGTATCGTCTGTTGCAGGTTTGAGCTCTATAAGCACCAATCCGGGTACCACATTAACCCAGGTATCAGGATCTGGCGATTACAATTATTCGGCATCAGTAAGTTCTGTATTGAGTTCAATCAAAATAACACCGGTTACAGCCGACGCTGGAGCAACAATAATGGTGAATGGTGTATCCGTTGTATCTGGCACAACTTCACAAGCTATCTCATTAACGGGTGCTTCAACACTTGTTACGATAGTATCTACTGCTCAAAATGGTGTAACTACCAGAACATATACATTGACGGTAAATAAAGTTGTATCATCTTCTGCCGGTTTGATCTCTATAAGCACCAGTCCAGGTACTGCATTAACCCTGGTATCAGGATCCGGCGATTACAATTATTCAGCATCTGTAAGTTCGGCTTTAAGCTCAATTAGCGTAACACCGGTTACATCTGCTGCGGGAGCAACTATAACGGTGAACGGTGTTACTGTTGTATCTGGCACAACTTCACAAGCTCTGCCCTTAACGGGCGCTTCAACACTTGTTACGATAGTATCTACTGCTCAGGATGGTGTTACTACCAAAACCTATACATTAACGGTCAATAAGGTCGGATCGTCTGTTGCCGGGTTAAGCTCAATAAGTACCAGCCCAGGAACTACATTAACCCAAGTGTCGGGATCAGGCGATTACAATTATTCGGCATCTATAAGTTCTGCGTTGAGCTCAATTAAAATAACACCGGTTACAGTTGATGCCAGGGCGACGGTAAAGGTCAATGGAGTATCTGTAGTATCTGGCACAGCTTCGCAAGCTATCCCATTAACGGGCACTTCAACACTTGTTACGATAGTATCTACTGCTGAAGATGGTGTAACCACCAAAACTTATACATTGACAGTTAATAAAATAGTATCATCTGTTGCCGGTTTGAGCTCAATAAGCACTAATCCAGGTACCACGTTAACCCTGATATCGGGATCTGGCGATTACAATTACTCCGCATCTGTAAGTTCTGTGTTAAGTTCAATAAAAGTAATACCGGTTACAGCCGATGAGGGAGCAACAATAACGGTGAACGGAGTATCTGTTGTATCCGGTGCAGCTTCCCAAGCTATCTCATTAACGGGCGCTTCAACACTTGTTACGATAGTATCTACAGCTCAAAACGGTGTAACCACCAAAACCTATACATTGACTGTAAATAAAGTTGTATCGTCTGTTGCCGGTTTGAGCTCAATAAGCACTAATCCAGGTACAGCACTAACCCTGGTATCGGGATCTGGCGATTATAATTATTCAGCATCAGTAAGTTCAGCCTTAAGCTCAATCACCGTAACACCGGTTACATCTGCTGCGGGAGCAACGATAACGGTGAACGGTGTAACTGTTGCATCTGGTACGGCTTCACCGTCAATTTCTTTAACAGGTACTTCAACACTTGTAACAATTGTATCTACTGCGCAAGATGGCCTAACTACCAAAACTTATACATTAACGGTCAATAAATCAGGTTCGGGAGGGGCTTTTGTTGAGCAAATAACATCGATTGAGATTGTTAAACCCAATAACGATATCAATGTAAATGGTATCACCGTTCACCCGGCCCTGTCACCCAACGGCGATGGCGTTAACGACGTGTTCACCATTGATGGCATAGAAAACCACACGGAAAATCACCTGAGCATCATGAATTCCGGGGGCGCGCTGATATATGATGTGCAAGGCTACGGCACTAACGGCAACGTGTTTGATGGTCACTCTAACAAAAACGGGGCAATGCAAAAGCCGGGTACCTACTATTACTCCTTAGAGTATAAGGATGGTAATGAAACCAAACGTAAAACAGGTTATATCATCTTGAAATATTAACAGGAAACAAAGCGGAGTCCTGGCAAGGAAAATTAATAACCCCGGTTGCTGATACTAAATAGGTAACCGGGGTTTACTGTAATTTATCTGCCAAAGAAGGGTGAAAATAGCTGGTTAAAGGCGACAATTTAGGCTGATAACCCCCTTGGGCAAGTTTATAATTCAAGCTATCATTACTAAGTTTTTCATAAGCAGGTTTTCGGGGATAAATTCCTCAAATCTGCTTTATATGAAAGAATAATAGCTTAACACTAAATATACTGGATAGCAGGTTAAAAAAAATGTTCATCAAAAAAAAAATAATAAAGCTATGCCTGGTACTTGCATTTATAACATGCGGCAAGGCTTTTGCGCAGCAACAAATTTACAGCTACAGCCAATATGCAGATAACCTTACTGCTGTTAACCCGGCATATTCCATACTTGATAAGGCGGGGTCTGTAAGCGTGCTGGGGCGTAAACAATTTATAGGTATAGATGGTGCGCCAAGCAGTATCATGCTGAATGCCAATTTTCCTATCGAATCAATAACAAGTGCGGCGGGAATATATGTATTGAATGACCAGGCTGCTGTTGAGCACCAGATAGAGTTTAACGCATTTTTTGCAAAGAGTATTCAGCTTACACAAACCGATTACCTGGCAGTGGCCCTAAATTTAGGGGTACGCAATTATGTGGGCAACTATTCGCAACTTGATGCATCAGACCTGCAGTTTATGAATGATGTGCGCGAAACAAAGCCTAACATTGGTTTCGGGGTGATGTTGTATAGCACTGATTACTATTTAGGCTTATCGGTTCCCGAGTTTACTATTCGTAGCCTGGGCACAGCATCACAACAGCAGGCCAATTACCTGCGCACACATTATTACTTTACAGGGGCCTACCTGGCCGATGTAAGCGACGATGTAAAGGTTAAACCGGCCACGTTGGTTAGTTATGTAAACGGATCGGCGGTTTTGGCAAATATTTCGGGCACATTGTACCTCAGGGAACAATTGGGCATAGGCTTAAATTACCGTACAGATAAAAAAGCAGCGGCTACGTTATCGGTAATTGGTAAAACATTCAGGGTAGGGTATAGCTACCAGTTTGGCACATCATCAAATAACCTGGGCGGTGTTAATATCACCACCCATGAAGTAAGCATAAGCTACCGGTTTGGAAATGTAACCGGCAATAAATTATTGTAAACCAGCGTACGAACAAACAATTTTAAAACCAGTTCATAGCAGGTAAAAACTTGCTAAACAGAATTGTTTTGCCCTGATTTTTAAGGAATAAAACCACAGGCGGACACCGAAAAGCCTTTAACGAGTAGGTACAAAAATCAACCTAAAATGATTATGGACCCCATTACACACTTAAACCAGGCCGATCAGCAACATATGCTTTTTATGTTTGTGCCGGTAAAAGCAGGCAAAAAAGAAATTGTTAATGAAGCATTAACATCGCTTAAACAATCGTTTACCGAAACTGGCGATGATATGCGCGCCTTAACCGGAGTGCACTTTTTTATGTTTTATCATTTAAATGCAGGTCAGTCGGCAGGGTTGCCTATCCCAAGTTTCCAGGCCCCGGATGATAAAGGTTTGCTGGTGGTACAGGCAATTTATGATGCTGATTTTGTACCCTACATTAGTTCATTTGTTGATAATCCTAACGTGGCCCTGCTCCTCAACTTGTTGTTAGACAGCATTGACGAAACTGGTATCGTTAAACCCGACGACCCAACTTCGGCTGTATCCATTGCAGAAAATGGAGGGGTGGTATATAATAAAGCCGAGTTTATTTGTTTGCTGATGCGGTATAACTTTTCTGATCCAACTATTCCGGCCGCTACAAAATCCGCAAGTGGGCAAAAGTTCATACTTGGTTATACTTTCCCCGGCTTAACGGTAGGCAAAATATTAGCAAACTACCCTGGGGCAAAGGAATTATGGCCATCGAAGCCGGTACAAATCAATTTTGATAAGTCGGTACCCCCCGCTAAATGCTAAATAATTAACAGGCCCCGCTATAACAGGCGGGGTATTATACCTTAGCCAATTTCCCATGAACTCAAGCCTCAATTTAACCGGCATCGATACCATTGCGGAACCGATACCTAAACTTAATGACGTACAAGGGCTAATTCTGCGCGGTTATAACTTACCTTATGTACGCTATGTCATTTTTACTATTAATGATATTGAAGGTGCGCGCAGGTTTTGTAAACAGATATTGCCCGGCAGTAATGCCCTGCTCAATGTAACAACAGCACAGCCATGGCAAGACGGCAAAAAGCCTCCTTATTGTTTAAATGTGGGTTTCACGGCTGCCGGATTAAAAAAATTGATAAATCAAGGTCAGTTTGATACCGTAAAAAGCAAAAGCCTTAACTATTTCAATGTGTTTGACGGCGATGCAGCTGAAATTGCCGATAGAATTGCTGATACCGGCACAAGTGCATCTGAACATTGGTGGAAAAACGCGGGCGGCTGGCTTTCGCCGGTGCCCCCCGCTGTCGATGGCTCAGACCTGCATATACAGGTAAGCATTTTTGCGCATGGTAGCGATAGCCTTGATTTTTATTATCAAACGCTGTTAAAGATGGTGCCTGCAGGTACAAATGGCCCCGCAATGAACGCCGTATTTTTTAAAGACTCAGAACCTTTATTGCAAGGGGATGATTATATTCATTTTGGCTATAAAGACAGCTTTTCGCAGCCAAGATTAACATCGGTACCCTGGAATACAACACAGGGAAAGCTGCTGGGCGGCAAAAGCACTGTCGATGACCGGCCTGTGGTGCCCATTGATCAGTTTGTAATCGCCATTAATAAGTTTCCTACACCATCAAATCCAAACAACTGTAAACCCCATCCTTTATTGGAGAATGGGAGCTTCGCAGCCTTCAGGTTGTTATACCAGGACGTAAAAGCCTTTAATAAATACGTCAACTCTGCAACAGATGGCACAAGTGCTGAGCTTGTGGCTGCAAAAATGTGCGGCAGATGGTTTGATGGTACACCGTTGGTAGTTTCGCCGGATAAACCAAATCCTAATTTGAAAGACTTCGATTATACCAATTTCAATTATCTTTACCGTACGGATAATCAGAAAGGCGACCGTAAAAACGACGATCTGGGTCAATTGTGTCCGTATGCTGCACACATTAGGCGTACCAACCCCAGAGATGATGTAAAAGTAAAAGGAAACATGAAGCCCGATGGAACTGCATCATACGCGGAAACACGGCGCATCATGCGCAGAGCCGGCCCCTATGGTCCCGATTATAAGGAAGGCGAAGAAGGTGAAGTAAAGAGAGGTTTAGTTGGCCTTTTTATCTGCGCTAATTTAAATGAGCAGTTTGTTTTTATAATGGATTTGTGGATAAAACAAGCTGGGTTTAGGCCTGATAATGATAAAAGTCCCAATAGCAGTGGTTGCGATCCATTATTTGGGCCCGATAAAAGTACGCCGCCTAATAATGAATTTGATTACCTGCCCGATGGCGCAACCGATCAGCCTTATAAACGCATGCCAGGTCTTGAACGCTTTATCCGTACCGATGGCAGCCTGTTTTTGTTTTTACCGGGAATAAAAGCGCTTGAAGATATATCAAATGGTATAATACCAACTAAGCCACAATCATAAAACTAAAAATTCTAACCATGAAAAGTACCTTATTATTTACGCATGACGACCGGCTAAAAAACCGCCCGGTTTCCTTTAAGGAAGTTGACGAACAGGCCCTGAACGCTATTGTACAGGCGGCGGTCAATGTCGAGTTGTTTACCATCCCTTTGTATATGACCTCGTTATATTCCCTGCAGGGGATGCATGAGATGAACAGCAAGGGCAATAATTTTTACCTTGGCCGAACCTGGCCGGGCATGGCGGCAATTGCTAAGCCTGCAACCGCAAACGAACAAGCATTTAACGCTGTTTTTAGCGTTTTTGTGGCCGAAATGCTGCACCTGCAAATTGTATCAAACCTGGCCAAAGTGGTTGGGTACGATCCTAAGTTTACCTGCGAGCCTTTACAAGACGAGGAAACTTATGCCTGGAAATGCTATGGCGATGATATAACAGTGCTGCCGCACATCCTTGATTTTAAAGATTGCATTGCGCCATATAACCAGGTAAAAGTTAAAACAGGGGCAATGAATAAGGAGCAGGTACGCTTGTTTTTGGCTATTGAGCAAACCGAAACTGATGCCGAAAAACTGATTAACCCTGATAAAATAGCTAAATACAGCGAAAAAGCACCTTTTGATAACTGGAAACCTGGCGCCGATTTACCTTTGTTTGGATCGATAGGGAACATGTACCTGCAATTGTGGAATTACCTGTCCATAACTTATACCGATGGCGCAACCCTTTGGGATATTGTTTTTGAAAAGGGAAAAGACGGGAGTGATGTTGCTGTACAAAAAGAAATTTTTAATCCAGAGAGGCTCGATCCTAAAACAGAACCAGATCCGAAAGATCCGGGCGATGACGAATACCCGGGTATTGCTACCAGTATTCAAAACACCGAATCGGAAGCTGCCTTACTGGATGCCATGAACATGATAAATGGCATTACCGACCAGGGCGAAGGTGGGGGAGTAATTAAACAAATTCTGGACGGGATGAATAAAAGCAAAGGTGCCAGTGAGCATGTTAACCTGAGCGCCGTGCAAGACCAGTTTAGGCCAAGCTGCCCTGTTTTGCACAAAAAATATCCATCATTTACAGCTACCGGAGCCGATGCGCCATCGGCCAAAGCAGATGCCCGCGACACATTTGGAAAGATGGACCATTTTGAAACTTTTGGTTTTGTAATGAATTTGTTGATGGAAGGGCAAATTGAAACCTGGGACCAATGGCATGCCAAAGGTAATTCATGGTCGGCCGAATCATTACAAACCGCGGCTTATGATCCTTCACACAATCCGCAGCTACCGGCCTCGGGCGATATTGCTGGTGCGTTAAACAGGTTAAAGCTTAATGATACTGCCGATGCTAAAAACTTTGAGTTGTTTAGCCGCGCCTCTACAGGCGCCATAGCCGGTGTAACCAAAGTACTTAACGATTATTTTAAAAACCCCCAAACGCAATTCCCTTATCCATCAATGGGAGGCTCGGGCGATAGAATGTCAATCTGCTGGGCTGTTTTTGGTAAGGCGCCGGATATTAGTTTGGGCGTAACATCTCCCGATGATAAACCTATTGACCGTACCCAGCACCTTTACCATGCCTGCCAGGGAATGAGCCTGGATGATGTGTTGAAGGATGACCCGGAAACGTGTGCAACCACAGCCATTTACCATACCTGCAAAGGATCAAACGATTGCAAAACCGAAGGCGGTTGCGGCTTTGTTCAGAAAACTACAGGCGGCGGGCTGTGCGGTGGCAAGGCCACTGCTTTTTATAAAACACAACCCGGCTGGCCAGCAGCAAACGCTTTGCCTTTTAGTCCGCCGGCAGATAATGCCTGTAAAGCTTTGGGTGGCTGCGCTGTTCCTATTTCGGCATCACAAATGTACCCAGCGGTAAAAGACGGAGAAGAGTACCGAATGCAACTGTATGATTTTGGCAGCAAACCCGATTTTAAACCAAAATCATTCGGTATTCTTGGCTATGAAAAAGGCGAACTGGTTTATGATGTGGCCTGGAAAGCTTATCGTGCAGTGTTAGAAAAAAGAGGACTACCTGTACCAGAAAAGCCAAAACCAAGCGATTTACGTTTAGCCTTCCCGCCATCAACCTAAACAAAATTGTTTATGAATAATAATACTTTACCACGCCTGGGCCTGCCAAATTTGGGCCTTGGCGTGGGTTTACGCAACAAGCATTTCAATTACCTGCTCCATAACCCGGCGCAGGTAGATTGGTTTGAGATCATCAGCGAAAACTTTATGGACGATTTTGGCTTTGCCCGCCATGTGCTGATGCATGTGCGTAAGCAGGTGCCCGTGGTTATGCACGGGGTATCGCTATCAGTTGGCAGCACCGACCCTATTAACTTCAAATATCTTGAAAAGCTGAAAGCACTGGCTGAAGCTATCGAGCCGGAGTGGATATCAGACCATTTATGCTGGACGGGTGTTGCCTATAGCAACACGCATGATTTGCTGCCGATGCCTATGACCCAGGAAAGCCTGACCCACGTTTGCGAGCGCGTAATGCGTATACAGGATTATTTAAAACGACCGCTCATATTAGAAAATCCGTCTACCTATTTGCAATTTAAAGCATCTACCATATCCGAGTGGGGTTTTTTATCGTCATTGGCTACAACAACAGGTTGCGGGCTATTGCTTGATGTTAACAATGTATTTGTATCAGCAACAAACCACAGTTTTAACGCGCCAAATTATATCAACAACCTGCCGCATGAACATATTGTTCAAATGCACATTGCCGGACCTACCGATTGCGGCGATTTGCTGATAGATACGCATGACCAGCCTGTGCCATCGCGGGTTTGGGAGTTGTACGCGCAAGCACAAAGGCTCACCGGCGGGGTAAGCACACTTTTGGAGTGGGATGCCAAAATCCCCGATTATCCTGATTTGCTGATTGAACTTTACAAGGCCCGCGAAGCTTTAAAAGGAAATATTCCGGTTCAGGGCGTTAATAAATCTGAGCATCAGCCTGTATCAAACCCGGTTGAATTTCAATTACTGGCTGCCAATGGCTAAGCTTCAAAAATTGGCATTACTACAAAACTGGCTCAAAACGGTAGTGATGACGCCGGGCCACTTGCCTCAAAAACTGGGGCAGGCATGGCATATGCATGGCCTTGATGAAACCGACGTGGTGGTTGCCGATGAGAGCACGGCATCGGTTTATACCCGCCTGAACGTTTATAGTTCGGGATATTTACTGCGTTTGCTGGAATGTATGTATGCCGATTATGCCATCAGCCGGAAATTTATGGGCGATGAAGTGTTTGATAGCTTTGCCAAAGCTTACCTGTTATATCATCCATCCACCTCGTTTACTTTGTATGATCTGGGTGCCGCATTCCCCGGATTTTTGGCCAAAACAAAGCCCCCTGTTATTCCCGGCGATGAGCCAAATGTAGATGATTTTATGACCTTGCCTATAACATTTGCCAAACTGGAGCGGGCCCGGCAGGAAGCCATGCGTGCGCCGGGAATAGAGGGTGCTGCCGAACATGATCAGGAGATTAGTATTCAGGATATTTTGTTTGGTGTTGTTAAAATAACTACCCCCGGCTGCCTGCGATTGCTGGAACTGGATTTTTCCATGATCCCGTTTTTTACCTCGGTTTACCGGGATGAGGATTATGAACTGCCATCACCCCAAAAAACATTCACTGCAGTAAGCCGCAAAAATTTCAGGGTTACGATGACCGACCTTACTGAAGTGCAATACACCCTGCTTTCGTTATGCCAGGCAGGGGATAACCTGTACAATGCCATAACCGCGACGGCATCATTTAATAAGATACCACCATCCCAACTATTGGCCGATGTATTTCTTTGGATGCCCCTGTTTCGTAAAAATGGCTTGATTGGCTGGGCTTGATGGGGGCAATAAAATGTAAACACTCGTTTTTGGGTTATAACAATTGGTTGAGTGATATTTATCTTAAAAAGATATGTAGATACATTTAAATTTGGTTTTGTGCGGTATATTAGCCGTATTAACCCAATTGATTAATGAAAAAACTTTTAAGTATTGGCTTAGTTTGTTTATGTTCCATGGTGTTTGCCCAAAAAAAGCCTTCCCCGGGCAATTTGGTACAATATGTTAACCCTTTTATAGGTACCGGCGCTGTTGATAAAAACAGTTTATCGGGCAGTAATTTTCCCGGTTCAACTGTTCCATTCGGCTTTGTACAGCTAAGTCCCGATACCCGCGAAGCCCCCGATGATCCTGCATCCGGTTATGATTACAACGATAAAACCATCATCGGCTTTAGCCATACCCACCTGAGCGGTACCGGCGTTGCCGATTTGTTTGATGTACTGATGATGCCAACCACCGGCGCAATTAACCTGGTGCCAGGCAGCGCAGATAAGCCAGGTAGCGGCTATAGCTCCGCCTTCTCGCATAAAGAAGAAACAGCCCGGCCCGGCTACTACCAGGTAATGCTGAAAGACTATAACATTAATGCCGAGCTTACTTCAACATCGCATGTAGGTTTGCACCGCTATACTTTTCCCAAAAGCGATGAATCGCATGTGATTATTGATATGGATCACTCGCTTGACAAAAAGCGGGGGTACTGGTCATGTAAAATCGTGAGCGCCCAGATACGTATAATAGACGACCATACGGTTGAAGGTTACCGTGTTTTAAGCGGCTGGGCCAAATTGCGGAAAATTTATTTCCATGCCGAATTTTCAAAGCCATTTACCAGTAGTTTACTGGCCAGTGGCAGCCACCGGTACCCCGGTCTGGCAATCATCAATGGCACAAACCTAAAAGCGGCTTTAAACTTTAGCACTAAGGACAAAGAGCAAATATTGGCAAAAGTAGGCCTGTCGCCTGTAAGTACCGAAAATGCCCGCATGAATATAAAGGCCGAGCTGCCGGGCTGGGATTTTGATAATGCAAGCAAACAAAGCAGCCTGCAATGGGAACATGAACTGGCCAAAATTAAAATAGAAGGCACCCTGGAGCAAAAACAGATTTTTTATACCGGAATGTACCATGCCTTTACCCAGCCCAATAATATGGCCGATGTAAACGGCGATTACCAGGCTACAGATTTAACCATTGCCAATGCGCCGGATAAAACTCATTATTCCACCTTCTCGTTATGGGATACTTACAGGGCGGCGCACCCCTTGTATACGCTGATTCAACCGGAAAAAACAGCAGGCTTTATCAACAGTATGATGCGCCAATACGATACTTACGGCTACCTGCCTATATGGCAATTATGGGGCGATGAAAACTATTGTATGATAGGCAATCACGCCATTCCCGTTATTGTGGATGCTGCTTTGAAAGATATTAAAGGTTTTAACCAGGAGAAGGCTTACGAAGCCATTAAAGGTTCGTCCATAACAGATCATCCCGGCTCGCCTTTTACTGCCTGGGAAAAATACCAGTATATTCCCGAAGATATTGAGTCGCAATCGGTTTCGGTAACGCTCGAGACGGCTTATGATGACTGGTGTGTGGCACAATTAGCCAAAAAGCTGGATAAAACGGAGGATTATGACCGCTTCATGAAACGATCTGAATATTACAGGAATCTGTATAATACCAAAACCGGCTTTTTTCAGGCCAAAAAGAAGGATGGCAACTGGCAGGAACCATTTGATGCGCTGGCTTATGGCGGCAATGGTGGCAGCCCGTATACCGAAGGTAACGCCTGGCAGTACTTTTGGTACGTGCCGCAAAACGTATCCGGCTTAATTGACCTGGTAGGAGGGAATACAGCTTTCAACCAAAAGCTCGACCTGTTTTTCTCTACAAAAGATAAACCGGGCGAGGTAAATGGCAATGCATCGGGATTTATTGGCCAGTATGCCCATGGCAACGAGCCAAGCCACCATGTAGCTTACCTGTATGATTATGCCGGCCAGCCATGGAAAACGCAGATGTATGTGACTAAGGTTTTGAATGAATTGTATAATAACTCATCATCGGGCTATTCGGGTAATGAAGATTGCGGGCAAATGTCGTCATGGTATATATTTAGCGCGATGGGTTTTTACCCGGTTAACCCGGCCAACGGAGTTTATGCTATCGGTTCGCCTATATTAAAAAACGTGCAGATTAACCTGGGGGATGGTACAACATTCACAGTTGATGTAAAAAACGCTGGCAAGCAAAATGCTTATATCCAATCGGTAAAATTAAACGGTAAAAGCTATACTAAAACTTATATTACCCAAAATGATATCACCGGCGGCGGTAAACTTGAATTTGTAATGGGACCGAAACCCAACAAAAACTGGGGCATTAAACCAACCGATGCGCCTTTGGCGTGGGGGTATTAATTCAAAATTAAAAATTAAAAAAAAGAACCTTTCAGATCACTAAAATCAAAGCCGGGAGGCATAATACAATTTGAATAGCTTCTTGTCATTAAGATTTTAAAGCCTTTAAATTGAGTTTTTGAGTGTGCAACCGACTGTGCCGACAAGTATAGCAGCGGGGAAACAAGAGTGACCGGCCTTATATGAAACTGGTTTACTAATAAATATTTGTTCAAAAGCAGCCTTTGCAAAAATGCAAAAGGCTGCTTTATTTTACTTGCAAATCAATCAAAATCATGATCAACCGGTGATAAAATAATACCATGGTGTGCGTTTACTACGCCGTTTGCATAGCCATTGTTATCAACAAACATTTTTTCGTTTTCAATAAAGAAATGCACTTCGCCTACGTTAAAATTACCTTTTATGGTAACTACACGGTCGGGTTCCTGTGCATGAATTTCGTTTAAGATGTGGCTGGAAAGGCCGCGAAACTCGTGCTTATCCATTTGGTAAACATCAAGTATCGGCTCTTCGTGGCCTGTTTGGTATACTTTAATGCGGTAATTGCTTAAATCCACGCGGATGTCAGCCCTGTCTGCAACGGCATTATCGGTAATATTCAATGCCTTGCCATCGGCAGTGGCAATATGGGCATCAATGCGGAGCGGCTGATTTATATTGCCTTTTTGCTCATTGTAATAAGTTAGTATCCGCAAAAACTCCGTACTGTTGTTACCATCATTTACGGTAAGGGTACGTTGTTCGCTTAAAAAGATGGTGGTGCCAAAAATAAATGCATGTTTCATAATTTTATGTGTTGGTTTATTTAATCAACAAGCTATAAAAACGCAAAAAGTTTTAATGAAAAACACATTGTTACACAATGCAATAAAGCAAAAAAAGCTTCCGGCCAATGCCAGGAGCTTTTGATATAAAGAGTTGATAAATGTACAATGTTAAAACTCTTGCCGTTTGTCGGCTCATTGTACTTGTTTAATAAGCTACTTGTCCAATCCGCCCCTTCGCGTGGCTTTGGTTTGTGCCGGCCATTTAACGCCTTCGGTTTTGGTATTGGTTGTTTTTACCGGGTTTTCGCTGGCCATGTAAGCCATTATAGCAGCCAGCATGGCGTTGTTCTTCAGGTTATCAAATACAAAAACAAGTCCTGTTGTAAAACAGCTTAGGTCGAAAAACAAGTTGATTAGCATCGATTCGCTAATTTTGGCATATATCAGAAGCATTCTGATAATGCCTTAGCGGCTCAGTCCCGTACAGATCTATCGGTGTATGAAGAGGCTTTATTTGACCAGGAGATAAAAACAGATTCGGCAAACTGCCTGGTTTACAACATTAGACATGATCTGAGAGATGATGATGCCCAAAGGTTTATTAGCGGTAGCTGGATTTATGTAGATACCTTGAAAAGGAAGGTCTTTGACAGCAGGGTGAATGAAAACCAAAGTAACCCCGCTTGTGTCATCACGTGCCCTGCCTCAATATTGATGCGTTAATCCTCCAGGCTGTTCACAATCTCAACCGAGGCAAAAACCGAAAGGCCTGTAAGCGTTAATATTTTATTTGATCGCTGTTTCCTTACAAGGTAGCTCCTGTCGTCTTCCATTTCCGATAGGATATGTGTTACATCAGTTTCTACCCGCCAATCTACGGGCACAACTATGGTTAGCTGCCCAAATAGTTGTGATATATTAAGTATAGCAGTGTCTGTAATGTCGGCCTGGGTAAAATCCAGTTCGGTGTTGCCAAATACGTTTTTTACACTGCCGCCTTTAAAATCTTTTGAAAGGATAGTTCTTTTTATCTCGCCGAAGATGGTTGCGGTATTGAAGCTTTCGTCGGTGTTTTCGGTCATGGTTCCTGATAAAATGTTCATATTCTTTGATTTAATTGTCGAACAAAAATAGGCAAAGCAATAGCCGCTGAAACCGAAAGTTTGCAGGATGGTAAAAGTTGTCGGTAAACGCAAGGAATATATCGGTAAACGGCGCCGCGTTGTTTAATTTATAAATTGGCTACCCCTCTGAAAAATTGGATCGCTCCAAAAACTATTGCTCCCCAAAATATAAAGCCGATGTGGGCCAGTGTTAGTATCAGGCCACCGACACACCATAACGCGCCGTAAAGCATATCTTTTTTTGCTTTTTCTTTCTTCTCATCAACAATTTGCTGCTCAAGCATATTAACAATGTATTCGGCATTGTCGGCATCCAAACCGCGGGCAAGCAGGGCAGCTTTTATTTCGAACGCGTTTTGGCCCATTATGAACAGGTTACGTGCATAATGATACATTTCGTCAAAAGTAGACTGGGTGATGGTTGTAGGTTCTTCCATTGTGACAAGTTATCAGGTTTTCATTTTGTCTGCATTATTGCCGACGCTACAAATTTATTTATTGTGATTGATTTTTGCAATAGAAGGAAAATAATTTTTGCGAAGATGCAGTTAACGGCTTTTATGGCTGTCGATTCCCTAAGAAGCAATTTTTAAAATAAAACCGCTTCTAAATACATTAGAAACGGTTTTGAAATTTGGCGACCTATAAAAATGCATAAGCCGGTATAAATCATGGTTATTGCTAAGTTTGATTTTATACTGGCTTTTCTTAACGGATGTATTATTTCGTGCCCTTGCCCGCTACCACGCTGTCAATCTCTGTTTGAGTGATTCCGTATTTCGCCATTCGTGTACGGTGATCGGCCGAGCCCAGGTACTCGTGAAGTTGTGCATTCACAGCCCGCAGAAGACTATGATTACTCTTGCTAAACGAGAAGGCGCCGACAGGGGCTTTTCCATCTTTGCTATTTTTGAAAGGGACTGCTTCCAGTTCCGGGTTAGCATTTGCGGTGACATGGTTTCCAACCGCTGTTGCTGCGAACGCGTCAATCTTTCCGGCCAGCAATGCGGCAGCAGCCTCTGGCTGGCTATTAAACATCACGATTTGGCTATTGCTTACGCCCGCCGACTTTGCAGCATCGAACTGCACTTGACCCGGAATAAGCCCAAGCAGCGCATCGCCACACATCACCACTGATTCATAGCTCGTCAGTGCTTTAGGATTGCCTTGAAGCACGAGGAATCCATCGCCAAGCGACCATACCGCCTCGCTGAAAGCCACGTTCCTTGCTCGTTCGGGCGTAACAAAAATTGGCACGTTCATATCCCAGCGTCCAGCTTGGACACCTGGTAAAAGCTCCTCAAACGTAGTGAGCTGATATTGGATGGACGTTATGCCAATTGCCTGCAGCACCACTTCGGCCAGTTCGATGTCTGCACCTTTTATGAGATGGTTTTCGTCAGTCCAGTAGAAGGGCGGCTCCTCGATATATGCGATTCGCACCTTCATGTCTTTATTCCACGACGTTAAAGGTGAATGTTCTGATATTGACGAAGAATCAGGTTCTGAAATTTTTGTTTCCATTTTGGTTGTAGTTATCTTGTATGCTTGTTGTATTTCTAAGGTTATTTCACGGTGACCGCGAACGGCTTAACAACATTCCATGTGAATTAACGCTGCAAAGTTATGAGTATAGGTAAGGCGATAACAGATGCAGATTGTGGAAATTTAAGCATGACAGATTGGAAAGAAATAGTTGACGGCCTTTTAAGGTCGTTTATCTGGGTTACCCAACGAGGTTCGAACTCAAAATTGACTTTATTGTGCAGAAACGCAATGTGTAAAAAATGTATAAAAACACAACCGCCTCTAATTGCATTAGAAGCGGTTGTGTTTTTAGTGACCTGGGAGAGGATCGAACTCTCGACCCACTGATTAAGAGTCAGTTGCTCTACCGGCTGAGCTACCAAGTCATTCCGGCTTTTTTGCCGGGTTGCAAATATGCTAATTTTTATTTGAGTCGGAAAGTATAGAAGTCGGAAAGTCTGAAAGTATTTTGTCATTTTCTAACTTCCCGACTTTCCGTCTTGCGGACTTTCTGACTTTAAACCGCCGCGTACAAATCTTCGCGTTGTTTTTGTACTACCGGGCTATTGATGTATTCATCATAGGTCATTAGCTTATCAATATAGCCACCAGGTGTTAATTCGATAATGCGGTTGGCTGCGGTTTCAACCAGTTCATGGTCACGTGAGGTGAACAGGATGGTGCCCCTGAAGTCTTTCATGCCATTATTAAGCGCAGTAATCGATTCCAGATCGAGGTGGTTGGTAGGCTCATCAAACATCAGCAAGTTGGCTTGTTGCAGCATCATACGGCTAAACATGCAGCGCATTTTCTCGCCTCCTGATAGTACATTGCTTTTCTTTAAAACTTCTTCGCCCGAGAATAGCATCCGGCCTAAAAAGCCGCGAATAAACTGGTCGTCCTTTTCTCCCGGCGAATATTCGCGCAGCCAGTCAATAAGGTTATCATCTTTGCCTTTAAAGTACTCGGCGTTATCAATAGGGATATCTGCCGGGTTAATGGTAACGCCCCATTTGAATGTGCCTTTAAAATCGGTGTCTCTGCCGGTTAATACGTTGTACAGGGCTGTTGTAGCAAGGCTGTTTTGTGATAGTATGGCAATTTTATCGCCCTTATTAACAGTGAAGCTAATATTGTTGAACAACAACTCGCCATTAAGCGATTTCTTCAGGTTTTCAACCTGCAATATCTGGTCACCGGCTTCACGGCCAAGGTTATTAAATATGATGCCCGGATATTTACGGTTTGACGGTTGAATTTCATCAATATTAATCTTATCCAAAGCTTTTTTACGACTTGTAGCCTGTTTTGATTTTGAGGCGTTGGCGCTAAACCTGCGGATAAACTCCTGCAATTCCTTAACACGTTCTTCTGTCTTTTTATTCTGATCAGAACGTTGTTTTAATGCCAACTGACTGGATTCGTACCAGAAAGTGTAGTTACCGGTATAAATGGTCATTTTGGCAAAGTCGATATCTACCACATGGGTACAAACAGTATCCAGGAAGTGCCTGTCGTGCGATACAACCAATACAATGGCCTCATATGAAGCTAAAAAATCCTCCAGCCAGCTCACAGTATGAATGTCCAGGTCGTTGGTAGGCTCATCCAGCAGTAAAATGTCGGGCTTGCCAAAAAGGGCCTGCGCCAACAACACGCGTACTTTTTGGGTATTGTCCAGGTCTTTTACCAGGTTGTAATGAAATTCCTCCTTTATGCCAAGGTTGCTTAACAGGGTGGCTGCATTACTTTCGGCATTCCAGCCATCCATTTCGGCAAAAAGATTTTCCAGCTCGCCGGCTCGTTCGCCATCGGCATCGGTAAAATCTTCTTTCAGGTAAATGGCGTCTTTTTCTTTCATTACAGCATACATTTCCTTGTGGCCCATCATTACGGTTTCAAGTACTGTGAATTCGTCAAAAGCGTAGTGGTTTTGACTTAACACCGCCATCCGTTCGCCAGGGGTAAAACTTACCGAACCGCTGGTTGGGTCAATATCTCCTGAAAGAATTTTTAAAAATGTTGATTTACCGGCACCGTTGGCACCGATAATGCCATAGCAATTGCCTTGAGAGAATTTAAGATTAACGTCTTCAAATAAAGTACGTTTACCGTAACGTAAAGATAGATTGGATACCGTGATCATGCTGCACCTGTAATTTGGCGCAAAAATAAGCTAAAAACTTGGTTTGTGGTAAATTAAGCTGATATTATGTTTGTGTAAACGATTGTGGATATGGGAAGAATTTGTTTGCCCAATTTTTTTGGCAACCGTGGATACAATTGCACAAAATATTTGCATCGGCGAAACTAAACGCCTGATTTATACGTTATACAATATAATTTACCGATTATAAATAAATGGAACAGCCTTTGACTATAATTATACAATATTAATTAAATTTTAATTTTTCACAGTCATGGGAGCATTAATAGTAAGCTTAATTATTATCAACGTAGTAATAGCTTTCAACAACATACAAAAACGTAAGGTATACTAATAGCCTTAAAACGCCAGCGCAAATTTAGGCTAATATGCTTTTTAAACTTTGTGTTTCATGGTCGGCTAATTTTTGCAGGGGCCCGGAAGCAAGCATCTTCAGCATCATGCTTAACTCTGCATTAATAGTAAAAACAACATCTGTTTGGTCGTTATTTGGGGATAACGACCATTTTAGTTCTAAAGCAAAGGGTGGTTTAGCCGCCGGTTTAATTACAATTTTCTGGTTTGCTACACGGTTATCTATCTTTAATGATAGCTTGGCCATATTAGGTATGCTAAAACTCGCTTCATCGGTGGTAGACACCCATTCCTGTATGCTATCGGGCATTAGTTTTTGGTGATTATTAAAATCAGCCAAATAGGTATAAACCTCGGTTATCGGCTTGTTTATGCTGATGGCGCTGGTAAATGTAGTCATTTTAGATGTGAGATATTAGATGTGAGATGGCGGCTTCATTATCATAAAAGTGGAAAATAGTTTAATTCCAGTACCCATTTAATCCCGCAACCCGGCACCCGAGCCCCGACCCTAAATTAGCTTGATGCAATTTGGCCCCAGGCAGATGGATTTTCGCGCCACTGGGCTAATAAAGCCACATCTTTTTCGCTGATGTATTGGTTTGCTTCGGCATATTTTATCAATGCGTTGTAGTTTGAGAGCGTTACAAACGGGCAACCCGCATTTTTAAAGTTTTCGGTAGCTATATCAAAACCGTAGCTGAAAATTGCAGCAAGGCCCGCTACTTCAAAACCAGCGCTTTTTAAAGCGTCAACGGCTTGCAAGCTGCTTTTGCCGGTTGATATCAGGTCTTCAATTACAACAACCCTTTTGCCGGTAGTATTTTGTACATCACCTTCAATTAAGCTGCCTGTACCATGTTCTTTAGCTTTGGCACGTACGTAAATAAATGGCAGGCCCATTTCCTGGGCTACCAGGGCTCCTTGTGGAATGCCTGCTGTAGCAACGCCGGCTATACAGCCAACACTACCAAATTTTTCCTGGATAATAACAGTTAATTGTTGCCTGATATAGGTACGGATTGAGGGATGAGACAGTGTTACCCTATTATCGCAGTAAATAGGCGATTTCCATCCCGATGCCCATGTAAAAGGATTATTAGGTTGTAATTTAATTGCTTTAATTTGCAGCAGGAACTCGGCAACCTGCTGTTCTATCTCATTATTATTAAACATGGCTCAAAAATACAGAATTTATATTAACGAAAAGGTTATCCTGCTAACTGAATCAGAACCTCATGGAGTACAAAATTACGAAAAGCTTGATGCAGAGTCCTTTGATCTTAAAATAATTTACACCTGGATACTGGCCAACCCAAAAAAGCTATTCTATATCAAATGTAATAATGTTAAAGAATTTTTAAAATCTGTTAAAAAAAGCATTACAGTTATTGAGGCTGCTGGTGGCCTTGTTAAGAATACTGCTGGCAATTATTTATTTATTTACCGTAACGATAAATGGGATTTGCCTAAAGGGAAAATAGAAAAAGACGAGAAAGTTAAGGAAGCCGCCGTACGCGAGGTAGAAGAGGAGTGTGGTATTAAAGTAAGCAGGCTTAACCAGAAAATTTGTAAAACCTACCACGTATATATAAACCGCGGAGAAATAGTGCTGAAAAAAACGCACTGGTTTAAAATGGACTGCAAAGGTAAGGACAAACTAAAACCGCAAAAAGAAGAAGGTATTACCGATGTGCGCTGGTTTGAAAAAGAACACATCGAACCTATTATTGATAACACTTTTCCTTCTATATTAGATGTATTGCACAAAGAAAAACTGGCTACAAATAAGCTAATGCCTCTGAAGGGATAAACTGGGCCACATCGCCATGGTGACGCATGATTTCGCGCACGATGGTTGAACTGATAGATGAGTAGCCTGGTTTGCTGACAATAAATATGCTTTCGATATCGGGCATTAATGCATGGTTCATCTGGGCTATTGCTTTTTCGTACTCAAAATCAGATACTGTACGGATGCCCCTTATCATGTAAGTAGCACCGATGCTTTTGCAAAAATTTACGGTTAGGCCTTCATAAGCTACAATGTGTATCCGGTCGTCATGCTTAAAAACGGCCCGTAACATTTGCTCCCGGGTTTCTATACTCAATAATCCTTGTTTACTGCTATTGGCGCCAACGCCTATATAAAGCTTATCAAACAGGCCAACAGAGCGTTTTACTATATCCACATGTGCTTTGGTAACCGGATCAAACGAACCTGGAAAAAGGGCGATTTTCATAGTAGCTTAATGTTAATGCTGTACCAAAAGTAGCAATGATTTTTAAAGTTTAAGCCCTCGCTTGAATTTAAAGCGCGATAATATCTTTTAGGGTGTAATAAACCTTAATGCCTTGCTCCAGGGCAATTTGTACATCGCCATCGGCCCCTTTTGATTCGCCGGCTATCCTTAAAATGGTATCACATTTGGCAAGTGCCCGGCCCTGAAAATAGGAAGTGCCTCTTCTTCCATTTTGCTTAAATTAAAGGCCATCAGGCACGGATCGTTATTTGTGCCTGAGCGATAGGGGCCTGCAATTAAAATGATTAAAGGTTTACTTGTCATGATACCAGGTTGTTTAATTGCGCGTACTGTAATAGCATTATTGTTTTGGCATCGCGTATTTCACCGGATGTTATCATGTTGCATGCTTGTGTAAATGGAAGTTCTAAAACTTCAATATGTTCTGTTTCATGGGCTAAGCCGCCGCCATCGCTTATTTTCATTTCTTTGGCGTATTCGGCCACAAAAAAGTATAAGACCTCGGTAACCGATCCCGGTGACATATATGCTTCGAAAACCTTTTTTACCTCGGTAATTTTATAGCCAGTTTCTTCCTCGGTTTCTTTACGGATGCAGTCTTCGGCATTATCCTTATCAAGCAAGCCAGCGCAGCATTCTATCAAGTAACCATCCTCATTACCATTTAAATAGGTTGGCATCCGGAATTGCCGGGTAAGGATTATTGTTTGGGCGGCTTTATTATACAGTAGGATAGTGGCCCCATTACCACGATCATAGGCCTCGCGTGATATGCTTTGCCATGAACCATCAGCTGATTGTAATTCAAAGGTGGCTTTTCGCAGGGTATACCAGCTATCAGAAAGGATCTCGGTTTTAAGGTTACGTATTTTATCGCTTGGCATCGGTTATGCTTGTTTATTTTATTCTTCAGCCCTAAAAAATGAAAACGACGAATGCCCATACTTTCGCTGCTCCACAAAGGCTGGGTGCTGGCTAATGTTTTGCATCGATTGATGCTCTACAATCAACAAAGCGCCTGGTAATAGTATGTTCCGTTCAAAAACTATTTTAGGGATCTCGGGGATCTTGTTCAGATCATATGGCGGATCGGCAAAAACAAGGTCGTACTGCTCGGTTTCCATTTGAAGATATTTAAAAACATCTTCCTTATACACCTTCACCTGGTCCAATTTATGCTGGCGCGATGTGTCTTTAAGGTAGTTAACGCAATGAATACTCCTGTCTACAGATATTACTTCGGCAGCGCCCCTCGATGCGAACTCCAATGAGATATTGCCGGTACCGCTAAAAAGATCAAGTACCTTGATGCCTTCAAATTCTATTTGATTTAAAAGAATATTAAAAAGCGCTTCCTTGGCCAGGTCGGTAGTGGGGCGCACCGGAAGGTTTTTGGGTGGATTAAGCCTTAACCCTCTTAAACTACCTCCGATGATACGCATAATGACAGGGCAGCAAGTGACAGTATTTTATGCCCCTCAATTTCAAGCGGGGTCTGCAGAATTTTAGTGATATTCACCTCAACCTTTCCAAAAAATTCGGCCAGGCGGGTAATGTTTCTGTCCCCTGCATCAACATCTCCACTAATATAAACGTAAGTGTAGGCAGGTTGCAGGTTTAACTCGTCGGTTACCAGCGATACAAAATAAGCCAGTTCATCTTCGCCGGTAAATTCAAAGGTGTTGTAAAAACGCAGTTTGCTGAAATTGAAGTTGGCAATTTCAACAGTATCGCCATTAATGTTTACGTACAGGTCTCTGTCGCCGGGCTGGTTGCGGGCCAAAACATTTAACCAGCCTTTTGATGTGTATACCGTGTTGCGTAAGCCAAATTCATCGGCGGCGTTTAATATAGTTTCGGGCGTTTTATAAATGATAACATTGCGGCTATCAAGCGGTTGCGATAGTACTTTTTCGTCGGCTTTTACATCCAGGAAACGGGCCAGGTAGGTAAGTTTGTCCGGGTTAAAAACGGTTTGTGGCAGCAGCGAAAAACCGGTTGCAGGCAAGCCGATAACTACATTTTTAAAATTTGCTGATAACAGGTCGAGCAGCTCCTCGGGGTTGCTTAATTCATCAAGCGGATGATTGTCGGCAACCGCAATCAGCTTATTGTGATCGGTAACAGCGTAGGTAAACGTTGTTTTATCAATTTGTATCAATAAGGTATAACCTTGCGCCTTATCAAGGCTAAAGTCATCATCATGGTAATTGTAGTTATATTCGCTCATGCCGGTTTAAACAAAAGTAATATTTTTTAGCAGATACCATATGGTTAGCGTTAAAAATGCAGGAGTCCTTTTAATACAAAACTGAATACGAACGATACAAATAGACAAATCAGAATAGCCCGGCCAATAGGTTTTGCATAATAGTCATTTTCCGGGAAATACTTTTTGTAAAAGTAGCTGGTAAGTATAAGGCCGCCTACAAAATTTATGGCCAGGGTTATAACAACAACCAACGCGATATGCATCTTATCGGCAGTGCTTATTTGCTGTGCCTTTGCCACCGCATCTAAAACTTTTGGGTCAATCCTTATTCCCGACAAAGCAATCAGATACATTGAAAGGAAGTAGTAGAAAAACGAAAAGCTGATAACCCGGCCTATTTCTTTTTTATACCCCGCGTTAAACATGTTGATTACCAGGAACGCACCGCCAAACAGTACATTGAAAAAAACAGAGAAACCTATTATTGCCCGTTTAGAATATATTTCGACGTAGTCTTCTTCTTCCTGTTCTTCCTGCTTGTATTCCTCAAATTCCATGGCCAAATTTATAACTAATCTGCGTAGCTTTTTAATATGGCTAAAGGTTTTTCAATTACTTATCAGCATTTTTGCAGGGTGACAGTGATTGATCATATCCGCAAAGCATTTCCGCATACTCCCAACGGCCAGCAACTGGAACTGTTTGACAGGCTGCACACTTTTTTGCAAAGCCGCGAAGGTGATGAGTGCTTTATACTGCGGGGCTACGCCGGTACTGGTAAAACTACCATAGTAGGGGCGTTGGTAAAAGCGCTTAAGCAGTATAATTATCGCTCGGTATTGCTGGCGCCAACTGGGCGTGCGGCAAAAGTAATCACCAATTACTCAGGTAAAAAAGCGTTCACTATTCACAAACGCATTTACCGTAAAAAGGCTGCCTTAACGCTTGATGCTGGTTTTGCCATTGCCGATAACCTGTCAAGCGATACCTTGTTTATTGTCGACGAGGCATCCATGATCAGCGATGAATCTATAGGTGGCCGGGTTTCATTGTTGTTTGATTTACTCAGGTATGTTTACAACGATAAAAACTGTAAGCTGATGCTGGTAGGCGATACTGCCCAGTTGCCACCCGTGGGCTCAGATACCAGCCCGGTCCTGAGCGAAAAAATAATGCAGGATAAGTTCGGTCTAACTATTTTTAAATACGAGCTAACCGATGTACTGCGCCAGCAAAAGGACTCCGGGATTTTATTTAACGCGACCGAAATCCGTGATCTGATCAGGAAAGATGAAGCGGTTGCCCCTAAAATTGTGACCAAAGGTTATAAAGACGTTTTCAGGATGACGGGCGAAAGATTGCCCGAGGGACTTGAATACGCCTACCGGAAATACGGCTACGACAGAACACTCATCATCTGCCGGTCGAACAAAAACGCTAACCTTTATAACGGGCAAATCCGCAACCGGATTTTGTACCGCGAAGAGGAGCTAACCGGCGGCGACCAGATTATGATTGTAAAAAACAACTACTTCTGGCTCAAGGATAACGAGGAAAACAGTACCGATTTTATTGCCAATGGAGATATTGCCCGGATCCGTAAAGTGCGCCGAACGGAAGAAATGTACGGTTTCCGTTTTGCCGATGTGCAGATAGAATTTATTGACTACGCCGAAGATCCGGTATTGGATTGTAAAATATTGCTGGATACCCTGTATGCCGATTCGCCAGCCTTATCGCAGGAAAACCAAAAAAAGTTTTACGAGGAAGTAATGAAGGACTACGCCCACCTTACCAACAAACGGGCCATGCACAACGAGCTGAAGCTAAATCCATATTACAATGCCTTGCAAATTAAATTTGCTTATGCCATCACCTGCCATAAAGCCCAGGGTGGCCAATGGGATGCAGTTTTTGTTGACCAGGGTTACGTAACCGACGAAATGATCAATATGGATTTTCTCCGCTGGTTTTATACAGCCGTTACCCGTGCAACAACTGAATTATTCCTGGTAAATTTCGATAACCGGTTTTACAAAGTTCCCGAAGTTTTTTAGTCATTAGTCATTCGCTACGCTGTCATTAGTCATTAGTTTATTGGTTTTGTCCTTGATCCTTTGTCTGAAAATCTTTTGTCCAAAAGTCTTTCAGCCTTTGTCCAAAAAACTATCTTTACTCCATAATTACTTCAACTCCATATCAACAAAGGGTAGCCTGATACCCGGCCTGTTCATACAGGTTCCCGGAAGCGCTGAATTCTCAGTGTAGGTTTTAAACACGTTTCAATTTTTATATTTCTAAACAATCGTAATGAAAATTACAAACTTACCGGCAATGGGCATATGCTGCGTTATTTTATGCGCGTTTGGCCCGGCCAAAGCAAATACAACTATGGATACCCTATCAAATAAACAAAAAGTACTGTCATTTTATAAGCTGATTGTTGGCCAGCGCAAAGCCGAACTTATCCCCCAATTTGTGCTGGAAAACTACAGGCAGCACAACCCTACAGCCGCCCAGGGCAGGACCGGTATTACAGGTATGATCAATTACCTTAAAACCTTGCCTCCGCCGCCTGAAGGGGCCAAATCGCCCATTATAAGGGCCATACAGGAAGGTAATATGGTGGTTACCCACCTTGACATTCAATTCATGGGCAAACGGATGGTTGTTATCGATCTGTTCGAACTCGAAAACGGTATGTTGGCCGGGCATTGGGATGCCATACAGCAGGTACCCGACCAAACCGGGCTAACCATCACCGCATCCAACGGAACTGCCGAAATTGATACTACCGCATCTGCAGAAAAAAGTAAGCAGGTTGTAAATGCATTTTATCAGGCTATCCTGGATAAAAAGATGCCCGTTGAATTGCTTAAGGTTAATTATACAGAACATGATCCAGCCGTTATCGGTACCGGTAACGCATTGGATGGATACCTGTTGACCGACCCCAACCGCGGAATCAAAATTCACCGCGTTATTGCCGAGGGTGATTTTGTTATGGTTCAGTCGCAATTTAAAAGAGGAGGGAACGGGTTTGTATTTTACCAGATCTTCAGGGTTGAGGCCGGTAAAATAGCCGAGCACTGGAGCGTGGAGCAGGCTGTACCGGAAGGTGTGGAGGTTGGGGATATGTTTTAAAAGTCCACAGTTTTTAGCGTTAAAGTGTGTGTACCGGTACGGGATGAAACACCCTGGTACGGGGTGGTACACAACCCGCAGTTAATATTTTTAATCTAAACGGGATTTTTGAGCCGGGAAAGCGATCTTATGCGTTACCGGTTATCCGCGCCGCTGTTGGAGGCAACTCCAATAAAGTGCAGCCAAGACAGTGTGTGCTAATGTTTGGCCAACGTAGGCTCAACTGCAAGAACTCTTTAATTTAACCTATAACCCTGGTCAATTCGCTGATGGCATACAAGGGCAGGTTGGTTAACCAATCCTCTTTTCTGAAATCAGACATGGAAGTCCGTATGGCCGTCAAAGGCTTGTATTTCTGGCAGAATGTCTTTAAACTTTTAGCTTGCAGGTTTTCTTCCGCTTTAACTTCTATAGGTACAACCTGACCAGCATACTGCACTAAAAAATCTATTTCAGCAGTCGCGTTTTCAGCAGACCAGTAATAGGTAGCCAATTCTTTATTCACAACCAGTTGCTGCAATACAAATTGTTCTGTTAATGCACCTTTAAATTCTTCAAACACAATATTGCCTTCTAATAGGGTTTTTACATCTACATCCACCATTGCGCCTAATAATCCTATATCCACCATAAATAATTTAAAGGCGCTAAAGTCTTCATACGCCTTTAGGGGTATTGCCGGTTTGGATGCCCGGTTTACTTTGTGGATGAGGCCGCAATCAATAAGCCATGACATGGCCAGTTCATAGTCTTTTGCCCTGGCCCCCTGTTTGATCACCCCGTAAATAAATTTTTTATTTTCCTTTGCCAACTGTGCAGGTATGGCGTTCCAAAGCATCCTGATCCTCGGTACAATTTCGTTTGGGGCATGTTTGGAAAAGTCCTGTTCATAAGCTGCCAATATCCGCTTCTGTATGTTTCTCACCTCATTAAAGTCGGTATTTTTTGAAAAGTATGATACCGCCTCGGGCATACCGCCTACATAATAATATTGCTTTAATAATCGGATGTATCTGGCCTTGAAGCTTTTGATTAATGTCCAGTCGTTACTTTTTAAAAGATCAAGTAATGGCTTTTCGTCCAATGCTTCCAAAAACTCGGTAAAACTTAAAGGGTACAGGTCTAAAAAATCAACTTTCCCTACCGGAAAGGAGGTGTGCCTGTTCAGCGCTACCCCTAACAAAGAACCCGCAGAAATGATATGGTATTGAGGCGCATTTTCCTGAAAGTATTTCAGGGATGTGAGCGCACCCGGTGCCTCCTGTATCTCATCCAAAATAATCAACGTATTACCGGCATCAATAGTTACACCGGTTTCTATTTGCAGGGCAGTTATAATTCGACGTGTATCAAAATCATCAGTAAAAATGCTTTTCAACGTTTTATTGCTTTCAAAATTAACATAAGCGCATTGCGTGTATTCTTCACCACCGAAAGCTTTCATCAGCCACGTTTTACCCACCTGCCTGGCCCCCCTGATTAGGAGCGGTTTACGGTTGCCCGACTGTTTCCACTTGATTAATTGCGCTGTTTCTATCCTTTTCATGTCTGTTATATTACTTAAAGTCAAATGAGTTTATGTGTAAATTTACACTATTTAAAATGACTTTGTGTTAAATAATACATTTTAACGAATGACTATCGATCAAACCAAGCAAAATATTAGATTCACATCAGTAATATTTTTAAAGAAGGCGAATTATATGCCCAAGGCGCAGAAAAGCTTATGGATTTCACAACAAACGGGGAAAATAAACAATTAAGAAAAGTTCACAAAACGTGAACTTTTCTACCTATATTTGTTAAACTAATGAAAGTTCATCTGATCAAAAAGCAAACTTTAGAAGATTTCGCACACCAGCACCCGAGAAGCAAAACCTCGCTGGAAGATTGGACGGAAAAACTAAAGCTCGCAGACTGGGAACAACCAGGTGATATGAAACAGACCTATAACACCGCTGATCTTTTGGGTAAAAGCAGTAACCGGGTCATTTTTGATATTGCCGGGAATAATTACCGGATGATCTGCAAATATATTTTCGGAGCCAAACAAGCGCATTTGTTTGTTTGCTGGATGGGAACACATGCAGAATACGATAAAGTTTGTAAACAAGGTGATCAGTATACTATTAATCTTTATTAAACATGGAAGCGACAGTAATAAAATATACTATCATCAGGAATAAAAGCCAGTACAGCCAATATTGTGGTCAACTGGAAATCTTATTGATCCAGGAAAATAATGAAGCTTTACAGGATGAGATCGATCTGTTAACATTGTTGATCGAAAAATATGATGAGGAGCATAACACCTTTAAGGAAACCGACCCTATTACTTTACTGCGTTCTTTCATGCAGGATCAACATTTGAAACCGCAAGATATATCCGGGATATTAGGAATCAGTAAAGGCTATGTATCCGATATTTTAAATTATAAAAAAGGTTTGTCTAAAGAAGTTATCCGAAAATTAGCCGATCAATTCAAAGTAAGGCAGGAAGCCTTTAACCGTCCGTATAAATTGGTATCACCTGTAAATGTACACCTGCGCAATGCCAGTGTAATGAATACCACCAAACAGTTACAATACGCTAAACATTAAAAAGGAATCCCCCCAGCTACCGCAAGGACTTTTCGCTGCCGCACGGCTCCAGCCTTGTGGCCCGCTGATAGGTAAATGCCATGCTAAGTAATAAATATGCAAGTCCCAGATCTTAGTTTATATCCGGGATTTTGTATTTTTAAACGGGGTATAAGAGTAATACGAGAGCATTAAGGTTAACAATAAATAGTGTTGATCGTCCTAAAGAAATGGCGTATACTTAGCATGCGGGCCACAAGGCTGGAGCCTTGCGGCAGCGGGGGGATTGCTAACGATAAAAACAGAGGGCCAGATGGCTTTGGCTGTTACGAAATGCTAACGGTAGACGAGTTTGTTGGAGACAACTCCAACAAAGGGCAGCTTCTAAAAAATAAAACATAGCTGTCCGCTTGTATAGTTTTTACTTTTAGCCGATGGAGGCTATATTTGCGGCTTTGGTGAATATGGAATTAATGTTTATTAAGTACATGAAGGGCAGATATATGGCGCGAGTACTAACCAATTTCGCTCCTACTGCATAGGGTAGCTTGTGAAATAAATAAATGCAACCACCTTGTTGTTATGAGAAAATAATCTAAAAACATGAAATTTATACGTATTATACTTGTTTTATTTATATTGAGTACTCCCCTAATCAACTTTATAAATTTTGATGAGAGGTTTATAAACTTAGCTGAATTTTATTTTTATGCAGTAGTTACTATAAGTGCCTTCATTGTATTTGCTAACTATCTAATTATACCAGGTACAACCAGGATAGCTATAACCAGTATTGATTTAATTTGTCTTTGCTTTGTTGTTTACATTACTCTTAGTTATATAATAACTGATTCATTCTCAATTTACAGTTTCAGCTTTTTGAAAATATTCTATTTCAGTATATGTTATTTAGTTTTTAAGTCATTAATAAATCTTAATCACTCATGGTTTTATAAAAGTCTACTGATATTAATTTCGGTTATTGGGATTTTGATTTCTTTACATGCTTTGTTTCAGTTCTTTAATATTCTTCCCAAAGAAGGATATTTCGATATTATAAGCGTTTTTAAGAACCCAAGTATATTAACCAACTATTTGTCCACTATATTGCCTTTTTTAATCACAGGAATTTACTGGAATAGAGGAAATGATATTTCACAACCCAATCAAAGAAGAGTAAATACCTACAACTTAATAAAGGCGTTAAATATTCTCAGTATTTTTTTTATCTTACTGGTTATCCTTCTTGCAAAGGAAAGAACTGCATGGATAGCAGCATTTATGGGAGTGTTGGTAACAATCTATCTTAGAAGTGGCAGGAGAGTTGCCCCTTATTTAAAAAAAACTCTCAAAAATCCGTTATATTCTATTTTTTTTCTTGCTTTAATAGTGGGGGTAACCATTTTTGCATTTTACCGCTTATATTTATTAAAATCACAATCGGTGATTGGAAGACTTTTTATTTACACAAATACTATTAATATTATAAAGGATCATTTCTGGGTCGGCATTGGATATAATAAATTTCAGTCAGAATATAATATTTATCAATCCCAGTGGTTTCAGTCTCATCCAACTGATATAGTTAATGGCACATTGGCTACCAACATAAAACACCCATTTAATGAATTTTTACTATTATTAACCGAATTAGGGTCGGCAGGGTTTGTAATTGTTCTGGTGATAATTTTAAAAACTATACTTAATAACATACCCCATATTATCAACAAAGGAGAGCCAAATTCAAATTTCAATTTAATTAAAATGGGGGCTTTAGGTTCTTTGGTATCTACCTTCTTTTGCTCTTTATCCTCATATCCATTACATGATTTTTCGATATTCGTCTATGGCTTATTTTTCTTTGTAATAGTGAATCAAAAAGACGATACAAAAGGATTGTTTTTAAATAACTTTTTTAGAAACTGGTTTTGTTGTTTAGGATTGCTAATTGTATCATACTGTTTTATTAGTATAATAAAGCTTTATGATAATTTAAAAAAATGGCAACAGGCGGCATTGTATGCACAGCAAGGAGATTTCAATTCTAATTTATACGCTAATTTAAATAAAATTTTAGGCGTAAATGAAGCGTTCCTTTACAATTATGGCGTTGAGCTATTAAATAATTCAGAATATAAGAAGAGTGTTGTAATGCTGGAAAAGGCGAAACAGTATTCTATAAACACCAGCCTTTTGGTTTACTTAGCCGATGGCTATAAGTCTCTTGGCCAATATAAAGAGGCTGAAAGGTTATACATACAGGCCGTTTATATGGTGCCTAAAAAATTTATTCCTAAGAATGCTCTACTGGAATTTTATATCGATCAAAAAAATTGCCCCAAGGCTAAATTTTGGGCGCATAAAATATTAGATACAGAAACTCAAGTAATTTCTGACGAGACCCTTATGATAAAAATGAAAGCTAAAGAAATATTTGAAAATAGATGCAATTAAATTCCGTATAATATGACTTTTTATATTATATTTCGCAATATATGAGATTAATATTTTTTAGTTTTTGCATTGCCATTTTTTTATATGCTTGTTCTTCAAATCCTAAACAACCTACTATCAATACAAAATATAGCATTTTGAATTTTGACACTGAATTTTATGATTTTGGGGAAGTAAAAAATGGGGATACGGTTTACCATACATTTAATTTTATTAATAAGGGCTCTGCTCCCTTAGTTATATACGATATTTCTACCTCTTGTGGCTGTACGGTTGCTAATTGGACTAATAAGCCAGTGCTACCCAAACAGAGAGGAAGTGTTAGGATTCAATTCTCTAAACTAAATGACCTGGGGCTCCGCAAAAAGATAATTGTTATAAAGGCAAACACAAAAGACCCATATACGGTATTAAAAATCTTCGCAACAATCAAAAAATAATAAATTACCTAACCATCCGATTCATTAGTATGAAAACAAAAAAAACATTTTTCTTAATTTGTGCTTTTGCACTATCTACAGCAATATTTTACGCCTGTAGTAAAAAACAAGATCAGCAAACAACTAACAGTAAAAACAGTCTGATTAATTTTACCCCGGCAAAAACAAGTAGTGAATTAGTTAAGCTCAGGGCAGAAAAAAGTAATAATGTCATCAGAACATTAGCAGACTTTGACAAAATAATTACAGGCAAACAGTCTCCGCTATCGAAATTGCCAAGTGAGGTAGTTGCTGATTTCCGCAGCCAAATAGTGGTTCGCGATAATGTAGGAGTAGTTGGTTTAGATTATGGATCAATAAAAAAGGCATTAAGTGAGGATGAATTTGCCGAAGTGATGGCATTATTTGGATTGGATACCAAAAATGGTTTTTGGGGATTTAGCACGAATAAGGAAGTACTGGAAAAATTAAAGATAAATTCATTGAGAGATGGAAGCATAAAGACAACTGCTTTCGAAGATTATATGGAATATCGGTGTGAATCTCCACACACTTGTACTTCGGCTAACCAAAAGATATGTTTAACCGGGTGTTAAATGTCATAAAATAGAACTTTACCCTTTTTTTAATCTTACAAGATGGCTAGAATAATAATGATGTTTATTATTCTCATAGGAGTATTCCCCCTTTCTTCGCGTTTAAACGGTAGTATAAGTGCACCAAAGCATAATTATTATGCTTTGGTGCACTTTAATATTATTGGAAAGCAGAATAGTAAAATCTATTTTACAAAAAGGGAGACTATAAACGGAGAGGAAAGCATCATACATACAATAGGTGAAAAAACTATGGTAAAAAACAATACTATTAAAATTGCTTGCTCTAAACCTTCAATAATTAATCTTGTTTATGAAAGCAAGACGTTTCCGGTTTATATAGATAATAGTACAGATGTTACCATTTCATTGGATATAAATACGGCCAAACCACAGATTGGTTTTGAGGGTTCGCACGTAGGAGTAGACAGATATTTGGGTGTAAAAAAAAACATGCTGGATTCTTTAGTACCACCGCTCAAAAAATTTTACCCATTGCCAATAAAAGATTTCAATGCAATTAACGATAGCATTGAATATAAAATATTAAAACTCAGAGATGAATATATTTCCGTTAAATCCGAAGCGCAATTCAAGTTGTTGGATGACGCGGATGTTAGTGCGTTGATAATCATACATAAATTATTATATCAGGATTACCACGAATATTTTACCAAAGAAAAAATTCAGACAAACTATAGCTTTAAGTCGATAAATGGATTACCTGCCTTTATCAATAATCCCTTTGGGTTAATCTCTCAAAACTACGTTGATCTTTTATCCATGTACTTAGACAAAAGTACAAGAGAGGACACTCGTTCAAAAGGCCTTAGTATAAAAGAAGAAGATCTTTTGTATCTAAATAAAAAGTTTGTATTGTGCGGCTCTTTATTTCAAAATAAAAAAGTTTCTGATTTTTTTTCCTCTAAAACGCTTTTAGGTTATTTGAATTTTGGTTTCACCGATGCAGTTACAGGAAAACTTGTAGAGGCCAAAAAAAGCTATCCGGGTTCAACCTATTTGAAATTTCCTATAGAAAGAATTAATGCTTTAAAAAAATTGAGATCGGGGCAGATTGCCCCAAACATATGGTTTGAAAACATAGATGGAAAAAAAATAAGTTTAGATAGTTTCAAAGGCCGCATTGTTTTTTTAGATATATGGTCTGTTGGATGTCATCATTCGCTACAGGAATTGCCAATTCTTGATAAAATAATAAATCAACTGGAACCAACAGGCAAAGTAGCGTTTCTTAACGTTAATATTGATGACAGTCGTCAGGAATTAGCCCTTCATCTAAGGGATACCCCGATAAGTGGGATAAATGTAGTTGCACCTGGTGACAAATCTAAATTTGAGACGGAATATTTTATAAATAGCTTACCAAGATATATATTAATTGATTCACATGGAAAAATGATCGATGCTTTTGCAGAAAGGCCGTCATCACCGAAGTTTATGGAACGGTTAAAAGAGCTTATAAACCAGGCAAAACCGATGTAAATTGAGTATTACTATAGCAATAGCAATACTGATCATTCTTTAATGAGTCATTTGCAGTAGAAACCAATTGCCATCATTACCGGAGTCGTATAATGGGGCAGCCCAGCTGTAGACGGAAAGAAGGAATACAGAGTTTTTGGCAATTAGCACTACAGAACATTCGGCAAGAATGCTGTCGGGAAATCGGCAAGAATGAATGCAGAGTCCGGTCAAAA
>Ga0307507_10001976_pt1 | contig 44482 bp, 23 predicted proteins | sample 7_EM_MG_FD_207223 | JGI IMG/M metagenome (GOLD analysis project Ga0307507, IMG submission 207223) | Populus trichocarpa ectomycorrhiza microbial communities from riparian zone in the Pacific Northwest, United States - 7_EM | ecosystem: Host-associated > Plants > Roots > Unclassified | place... | reverse complement strand
TTTCAATATTGAATCAATCAATTCAATCAACTGAACCTTCTGCTTACAAAGCTTTCAATTCAATCAATTCAAGGCCTCAATTGAATTGAATTGATTGAGTAACAAGCCTGCCCACAAGTCGCCTGGACGACTGGTAAGTTATGCTGATATGATTAAGCATGGACATGAAATTCTGATAGAGGACATAGTTTGGATCCTGGGATGAGTGATCTGTTTTCTTCCAGAATAGAAGACTGCCTGTCAAACAGGGAAGACAGATCCGGAATTATTTAACCCAAAGAAGCAGCCGGACAGATTACACGGACTGCAACGCACCCAAAATTTTGATGAATTGCTCCAAACACCATACGCCCATAATGACTACCAACTACGCTCGCCAAAGGTTATCGAAGATGTCGTAAAAGTTAGTGTTAACCCCGACAAAGGAGGGGATCCGCTGCTTTTTCCTTTCCTTGTGTTAGAGGCTAAAGGTGAGAAAAGTGCGGAGGGTTTTGAGCACATGGAGATTCAGACTGCCTTTCCAATTAAAAATGCTCTTCAACTACAGTATGATCTCCTTAAAACACGGGGCAACACGATGGATGTTCCTGGAGGGCCTCTTGTATGGTTTCTGGCCAACAAGGGTGAAGACTGGCGAGTTTACGCTGCAATTGTTTATGAGGAAGAAGGCAGGCCGAACTACGTAAGTGCTTGCACGCCCGCATTTGGTTTAAATTTAACATGCATTAGTGGATCAATCATCTCTGGGGCGGAAGCATAACCGGCCTTGATGAAGCTTTGCAGCTGATACTCATAGTAGACTACATTTTAGATTGGGCCCGAGATATTTACAGGCCCAATATCCTTCGACAACTCAGAATGCTGAGTACAGTAAACTTGAACGATGCTATGACATTCGCATTTGATCCGGACGTCTTCTCGCTTTGTGGCGAGGTGGAACCATGGATGGAAGGCCACGACATTGAACCTGAGGATATCATTGATCCGGCCAGTTCAGATACAGCGTCAATCACTTTTGATGACGATCCAGTTGACCCTCTTACCAGGTTCAGGACCCCCCAAGGCCTAATTCGCGATGCGAGGATTGTTGACTCCCGTCTACGTGGTCTTTACATAACCCGCGACAATGTGCAGACGTTCCTACAAGGCTTTGAAAGCCCAAATGCGGCCATGCGCTTCACTCGAAAACTATTGACGACGCTGAGTCTCAGATGTGTTGTCCTGGAGAACGAGGACGTGTTAAATGCAGTCGAAGACAAGTGGACGGGCAACGCTAGACCTCGCACCACTCTTCCGGAACAGCAATCAAAGATATATGCACAATTCCGAGTTTCCTACTTTATTAGTCCCGCATGGGAACAAGTTCGAGAACTGACCTACCTAGCCGTATCAGATGGAGCGCGAGAAATTCTGATTGAATATGCGCAGATCCGCGACGCTGCCAAGCACTCTAGGTTTAATCCTCCAAGCTGTTCCCAAGGAGAGCTTATACATACAATCGATAGCTTCCTTCAACGAAGCGTCCGAAAGGACTTCGTAGCTGCGTTAACACGACGCACATTTACGGCCGACATGGACCGTGTGCCTGTGGTCAAGCTAGATAGCAACGGCTATACTCGTGAGTTCATGTCACTCAGAATGACTATAAAACGTGACCAGGACAAAAAAAGTCCTGGGGTTTCGGCACAGGTCATTGTGCATGGCATCTACGAAAAATACCGTCTTGGAAAGCGCGAGCCTTCCGAGCCATTTCTCCGCGTCTCTGCTCACGTCGACCGGGAAGGAAGGGCCCTTTGGCGAGGATGGCAAGCCGGGGACAAGCTCCAAGGTCAGAACAGTCATTTAGACAAAGTTTTGGTTTATGGAGATGTCCTGAAAGCGCCCAGTCTGCCTCAAGGCTCCGAGAAAAAGCTTTGCCTCTACATCCTCGACGGCCAGACTGAAAAGCTTGACCCTGCCTACATCACTGCTGCGATATCAGAGATTCTCCTTAGCGACATGATCTATGGTACCATTCGGAAGTGGAAGGTCAATAAAAATTGCAGGAACTGGGGAGATAACCGGACAACCTATCACTTCAAGATAAGCGAAGCTAGGGATCATCTAAAAATTTCAGAAGATGAGTTGAGGGAGATGATCTCCAATTGGCAAAAGGAGATACGTAGAATCCCTTGAACCCCCCTAAGTACACAGAAATGTTAAGAGTGAGAATTAAGAGTGAGAAGAGCGTGATCAGACTTGCTGATAAGCAAGCAAGCAAGCAAAACACCCCTCTGCTTGCTTAATTGCCCGATTTGGAAGCTCTCTGCTTGCTTGCTTGCTTGCTAGCCTCAAAATCACGTCTGCTTACTTGCTTGCTTGTTAATTACTTGCCAAGACAGTATAGAATTTAAAGTTCTATAGAAAATCCGCCATGGCTTCGCCCAATAATAGTATATTGCCCACTAAGCTCCTCCACCATTAATTAATTGTAGTATAAGGTAAGCTCGTTCGCGCGGCTCGAAGGCAGTTTATAAGGCAGACGCGGTAAAGGCAGCGCATAGATCGCGATCTTGGCGTGGTATAGAGGATTAGGAGGTAGTAGAGGAAGGAGGTATAGCAGCTGTTCCTTTATTAGCTATTAGCTTTATATAAATTAATAGACTTACTACCTTCTCTAGTGGCCTTCTTATAACCTATCTTCTTCCAAGAACGCGTGCATTGTAGAGCAGTAATTATTATTAGCTATAGCCTAGATTAATAAGGCTCTAGTAGATTACCAGCTTTACTAAATTCTCGCTTACAATCCGAGCTTATAGCTGGTATAGTTAGTATATTAAAGGCGAACTAGGCGAGGCGTAGAAACTTAATTTATATCTACCACTAGTACTTAATTGGATCCTAAGCCAACGGGTGTTCCTTTAGTAGAGGATTAAGCAACTTCTATTGCGTGTACTTATCCTCGCAGACCATCTAGCTTGGTATTAAGGCACCAGAGTAGGCGTTAATATAGCTATTACGGCCAGCGGAGGCTCGCATGTGTTTTAGAGGCCATACCTCTATTTCTACTAATAAAGGTATTAAACGATCTTTGTACTAAAGCCAGAGAGTTTAGAAAACAGCGTCGCCGCTAATAATCCAATTGGGCCTATCCTTCCACGCGTTCTAGCAAAAGCGCTTAAAATAAGAATATAGAAGGACTGCTACGTAATATACTGGAGTATCGTTAAGCTTAAGGTAGTAGTTGTTTAGCTTTACCTAGGCCGCGTTTAGATTAATTATAAAATAATCCTCTATGGCTTCCTGATTCGGATAGTCCTCTATTATAGCTTTAGTAATGCAATCCTTCTTTTCTTTAAAGACTCTAAGCAGCTAATTAAATGTAGGAATAACCTCCTAAATCGCGCCATGTTTACTAGCCTTGCCTCTACCTTCTACTAAGCTCGTGGCTTCTTTAAGAGGGCTAAGGATCTCTATGTATTTATTAATGATTGACTAATTGTATATGTTTAAGCCGCCAACGGCGATATAGTAGCGAGGCTTGGGTACCTTCTTGCCTTTAGATCTAAGGGAGGCCGTTTCCTTTTTATGCTTTATAATCTGGTACTAAGCAAATAAATTAAGAGGCGCTTAGAGCTCGGTAGCTCGTTTAAAGGTAGTATAGTAGCTATTCTAGCGGGTCTTAATAGGCTTAATAAGCTGCTTAATTTAGAAGCCTTTCTACGGAGGTATGTTCTTATTAACTTGATATTGCTTAAATAGCTGTACAAGCTAAGGCGTGTTAATTAAATTAATAAGGTTATAAAGTGTTCTAAGCAGTCCTTTCTTCCACTACTACTCTAGGAACTCTTCTTCTTCCGGTATATTTATATCCTTGTTTTTAAAAGCTTCTTTATTTTTACTAAACATAAGCTGCTAAGCAACTAGATTTAGGATATAGTAAGCATAGCAGGCGCGCCTATGGGCCTTATTAAAGCTAAATTTAACTGCCAGATAATTTAAACAAGTATTATTTATATGGGCGTTGTTAGTAATAAAGTAGCTAAGCTGTTCCTTTGTAATCTTGAACATATTAAGGACATTGCTAATAACTTCCGCGTAGTTAATTCCTAAGTGCTAGCTAAACTGCGTGGGTAAAGCAAGTATATAGTCTACTATATAACCTTCCTTGTTAAGGTAATATATATATACGCTAGTAAGAGCAAGCTTGCCATTAGGGGTCTGCCAGCCATTAAAGAATATGTGTAGGAGTAATCTAGAGGCAGTGAGAGTCTTAGTAATAGAGGGGAGGTACGCTTTATAGTTGGCTAGTACATAGTCTACTACCGCTTAATAATTAAGCCAGAGTACGCGCTTAGCCTTAGGATTTGCAATTCGTATTATATAGTAGAAGAACAAGGTTTCGAACTCTTATAGCGGGTGGTTGTTTTTAGTAAGCCAATTAATAGCTAATTGCTTAAATATAGAGGTATTAAAGCCGCTAATAATTGCGTTAGCAGCTTTTTAAGAGACGTATTAGCCTAAAGCCTAAAGTTGCTTAAGAATAGTGTTCCCACGCTTTTTTAATTCAAATATAATCTCTCTATTTTTATTATATCTATGGCCAGGAGTATTTTTAGCAAGATGCGTTTAAGTAGCAGTATTAGTATTTAATATATTATAACGACCAGGGCCTCCACAGTCAAGAATTTTATATTAGTGGCAGTACTTATAGATAAAAATAATTTACTCTAGCTTTACCTAACTTTAGCACCTATACCCATATTTATAAATAAAGCTAGGTGTCCGCTTTAAGCTATAATAAGGTTTTTAAAGATCTAGAAGTTGTTTTTAGTTAATGCCATTATAATTGTTAACATTATCGTTGTCTACAAGCTAGTTGGGCGCGGTGGCTTCCAATGATAAGACTATAGGGGCTAAGGGGTTTTCTGCGGATATCGCGCTTATATTTACGTTGGTAGGGTCCTATGCCATAGTAGTAGTAGTGGCTAAGTGGGTTCTATCAAATTGGTAGAGTTAGTGATGGATAAGGATAGGAAGGTGTTTATTGTTTACTATAAGCTACGCGAGACTTTTAGTTAGCGCGGAAAAATGTTTTAAATAGGCTTAGCAGTTACCTAAAAGGGCTTATTTACACTATTTGCATTACCTCAGCCACCAGAAAAACACCAAAGGTCTATTACTAACTACTGCTACTACTAAATTAACTATATACAAGCAATAAATAAGCAAGCAAGCAAGCAAGCCCTTCCATTGCTTGCTTGATTGCCCAAAATAAGGCCTCTTGCTTGCTTATCAGCAAGTCTGAGCGTGATACGTGGGTTAGGCGGCTGTTGCTCGGCCATCTCATACATCTTGGTAATTTAATTTGAGATTTATTGTATTATATTTTCCGTACGCCTAGTTGTCGCGTGGATCTCTCTCTCTCTCTCTCAAAAAAGGTAAAGTTCAAACCAACATTTATAAAATTTTTGAAGTAACCTCTAAATCTCCAGTGTCCAACCGAACTACACACCAGGCCATCTAAACCACACCTTACTCAATAATCATAAAATTGATGGAACAGTGCCCTTTATTCCAAGGTGTCTCACAAAACAGATCACACACCACATATCTCATTCGCACGAGGGATTTTCAAGAGAAAGTGGCTATGATATTTTCAGCACCAACCATTTCGTATCGGCGTCGGAACGGGCCGCCTTTCTTGGCCCCTGGTTATTACTCCGAGTAACCCCATAAATCAGACCCCGGGGAGAAATCCCGCCACGGCGTGACGCCAAAGATCTAGTGCCACACTTGTGGACTCTTAAGCCAATTAAATTACTATACCCTAGTCCTGTCAAGTCCTGAACCAATTATATTATACTAAGAGGCATTTCTCCCGAGGGTCTGATTTATGAGATAAGGATTTATACCGAGTGTGTAACCCCATCCCTTCCATAGGTCACAAATAAATAGCCATGTCGACCCAATACGATGCCATTGGCACCCGCTACAACAGCATGCACAACCTGCCTGCGATTCATCCAGAGCGTCCATCAGCCATTGCCGCTCTCTGTGACATCTCCGGGAAACGCGCACTTGACCTTGCTTGCGGCACTGGACGCTACTCCCGCCTTCTCATCGAGCTCGGCGCCGTGAGTGTCGTCGGTGTCGACATTTCGCCCGTCATGATAGAGGGCGCACGGGAAGCTTCAAAGGGGGACAGCCGATTCGAATTCCGAGTCGCCGACTGCAGCAAACCACTTCAAGCGTGGGACGAGAAAGATGGGCCGTTCGACGTAATATTTGCAGGCTGCTTCCTGAACTACGCTTCTGGAGAGGAAGAGATGCTCGCTATCTGGCGCAACATCCACGCCAACCTGAAGCCTGGTGGACGTTTTGTAGCTATCACGACAAACGCAATGATGAGCATGGAGAATGATATAATAGATTTCTACGGATTTGAAATTAGGAACATTGGGAAGGTGAAGGAGGGTTGGAATTGTAGATTGACTGCCGACACGGATCCTCTAGTTCAGTTTGAGTTCTATCATTTGAACAAGGAAATTTATGAGAAGTGCGCGACCTCTGCGGGAATGACAAATGTGACTTGGCTGCGCCATATCGTTCCGGATGACGAGAGAAAGGGCACGGGTTTCTGGGATAGATTCGATAAGACGCCAACTTTCATCATTTGTACCGCTATCCGCGGGGAGTAGGGTAATGAGATTAGTTACAGAATTTTCTGATATATTGCGAGCTAGTCCCCAAGTCAGTAGCTCAAGACGTTCATGCTCTAATTTTTTCGCTGCAAAATCGATACAACATGAATTTCTTTCGGAAGGTTTCAGACAGGCACGTGCCCTTCGAGAGGTCATATTGATCTTTTTGGTAATGCAACACCATTGTCAGACAGACAATCAAAAACTTCCTTTAAACATGTGGTTCCTGGCGTTCAGAAGAAGGATACCCTTAGGTTTGCCATGGCTTACTACGATGACTCTAGGAGGCAGAGAAGTTTCACCCGTTGCTGTACTGTAGAGGAATAGCAAAATAGCGCCCCTTAACCTCTACCTGTACCCATTACTGTCCATAGACCATTCTTCCCGCCACCCACGTCTCCTTGACATGCAATGCTCGCAAGTCATCCACTTCCATGTCCTCCAGCGGCTTATCCAGCACCACCCAGTCAGCATATGCTCCCACTTCAATCATGCCCGCCTTGCCATCAAGGAAAGCCCCATGAGCTGGACCAGCCGTAAAACCGCGTAAAGCTTCCTCCAAGGTTAGAGCTTCATGCATATACCATCCATGATGTCCACCATCAGCGTCCAGACCAGTCTGCGGACTTCTCCTTGTAATAGCGGCAAAAATGCCTTGGAATGGGTCTGGAGGTTCCACAGGGAAGTCACTACCCAGAACAGGATTTACTGGAAGTAACGAGCGCATACGATAGGCCTCTTCACTTGTTCGCTTCTTCCCAAGACGGACCTCGGCGTAACCCATGTCTGAGGTAGCATGGGTAGGTTGGATTGACGGGATAATGCCGATTTCATGGATCCGTTTCTGGTCATCCTGATGGATTATCTGGGCATGTTCAATGCGGAAACGATGGAGAGTTTGACAGTCGTGCTGACTTAAATTCGGGCAAAGGATCTCTAGCGCGGAAGACATGGAGTCGATGGCAAGGCGATTAGCGAGGTCCCCGATTGCATGTATGTTGACCTGAAACCCTTCTAAGGCCCATGCGAGGGTCAAACTAGACAGAGTTGATGCATTTATGAGCAAAGAGCCGGAAGTCCAGGGGTGGTCGGTGTATGGATCAATGAGAGCACTGCCCCAGCTTCCTAATGCACCATCTGTCAAGTGAGTAAAGTGTGGCCAAAAGGACAACGCTCAAAATATACCTGCGAATAACTTAACACTGCGGACACTCAAGAGACCATCTTCCCTGGATATTTTGACAGCCTGATCAGGACAGAATGTGTTTCTCTTCTCGCATTCCAGCATGGCGTATACCCTAACGCTCCAGTCCGCACCAGTAACCAATTCCTCAAACATCTTCAGATCCATTGGCGTGACACCAGCAGCATGCGTGCCAACTAGACCAAATCTGTTCAAGTCTTTCATCGCGCTCTTGACATACTGCGTTTTCTTGTCCTTCCCTGGCCTCGGCCAATGCTCCATTACGAGATCCATTGCATTGTCACAGAACACGCCCATCCCGGGGACCGTGACCACTTCTCCACCAGGAGTGTCCGGCAAAGGATCGGGGAGTAATTGAAGAACGGCCTCTGAGACCCATATACAATGCCCGTCAACTCGATCGAGCATGATATACTTGCCTCTCAACTTCTCTTCGGCTTCAAGGTTTGACTTTTCTACGTTAGCATTTGTCATTCCTCGAGCTAACGGTCTGCTTTGGCGACTGCTTTCTGGTATCGCCCGGTCACGCTACAACAATGACCATAGTAGGGGTAGAGTTAATTCTCTCTAGTGTGGTTTTAGGGGGGTTTAAATGGAATTCGGCCGCATATCCATTAAGTTTCGGTAAAACTAGTAAGCAGTTTGCAAGTGATTGAATTTGACATACAGCTGTTGGCATATTCCCACCAAATGCAGCCTGATCCCACCCAACTCCGCGAACCCACTCTGATCTGGTTCCTAAGGACGGATTACGAGCCAAATGTTCATCCAGTCGATGCAGTACTTCGTTCATTGAATTGCTTCCAAATAAGTTAGCGGAATGCATCAGCTCGCCATACTCAAGCAAATGCCCATGACCATCCCAAAGGCCGGGAATGACGAAGCCCTTACGGGCATTTTTGATAAGAGATGAAGTTGAATCAGCCGTGAAGACACGAGAGAAGGTTCCGGATGAAGAAATGGTAAAGCAATTGGCGTATGGATTTGAAGGTGATAACGTCTTAATAGATGTGTAGCAATATGTTGTTGACCGCCACTCTGGAAGAGCTGATAGGAAAATTGCCACAATGATAGCTGCTGAAGACGAGGTCAGAAGAGTGTAATTTGAAAAGAAAGTCATTTCGCATAGACCGAGTGCGAGCCTCAGCTGCTAGTCATAAGTTGGCTCTCGTAGCTCTCCGGGCATGAGTTCAAGTGCTTTCAAAGTGGTGCAGGTATTTTACTCACTTGCACGTGATCACAACATTTGGCCTTCTAAGGGAACCCGAACGAGCATGACCTCACATTCCTATTTTGTCACTAGCAGTTACAAAGCGCCATCCCGGCACGCTGTGTATATGTATACATACTGTTACTACTTTGTTCCGACTATTTGGTGTGCTACTAATTATCCCTGTTTTTCGTAACTGGTCTCGTATTTCTGACGCTGTTTGTCATTAGGACAATGCTCAATCCCACCACCACTACCCTTTCGTTTCCACTAACACCTCATATTCCCACTGCTGCGCTACCATAATACCAGCTGCATCTAACTTGCCCAATCCTCTTTAGGCAACTGAACATCGCATTGCACTCCCAGAAACAACAATGTCAAAGCGCGAGATTGTATGGGGATCTACTCCTAACCACCGCAACGCTGGACTACCACTAGGCCCGCAATTCATCTTCTCCTTCCGAAGGGCTACCTTCAGCACTGGTACAGACAGCAAGACTCAGAAATCGCCACCTCACAAGCCAGCTTCGAGCACACATGCGTCGGGAAACCCATCCTATTCTACCTTCAGCTTCAAAGATTTAGGCGCCAGTCGCACAGTTAAAATCGTTGTGATCGCAGGCCTGTCGGTAATTGGTACAATCGAATCGATATTCTGGGTCAAGGCCATATGGGCTAAGGTATCACCATCACCACAAGAGGAACCGAAATCTGATGGAACCTGAGTAGGCTGTCGGTTAGATAGCTATACCTACGAGAATAGGAGTCACGTTACAGCATATCAGAGGCTGAGATGATATAGCGAGGCTCTAGAGGAGCGGACTTTGAGAGTCCCCGGGAAAGAAGATTAAACACTCCACTCACACTAATCGCACGTTGTCTTTTTACAAGATGCTAAATTTACAGGATTCCCGACTTCAAATACCCGACTACCTCATGAAACCCTACTGCAAGCTTCGTGAACCTAGCAGAACTTTGGCTCCGATAGGTTCATATCTCCAGTGCTGAGCCCTGATAAATACCTTACTCTGCTACGCCGAAACCATTGTTGATACAATTTATAAGTGAGTTTCAGGGCTGCCTCAAAGCTGGAATCTCAGCCAATGGAGAAGTACATAAGTTCATAACCAGCTGTGGAGGATGGCCCATGAACTTTAGGTCCATTCACTCCTCAATTTTGTGTATTCTCTATCGACAGGTGCTAAGCCCCGGGCTTTTAAGCTCGCCGCGAAAAGAATGAAAATTTGCTTTTATTCCTTTTCAGATTCTCCGAAAAGCTTGTCTCTTCGCATCTCATAGAACTTCTCCAAGCAGTTTCGACGTTGCTTTTGAGTCCATCCCTCCACTACGAGTGCGAACTCGGTTACATCCTGGAAACCAAACATCTCCGCCATTGTGCAAAATTGCCTCTTTCTGATCGCTCCGGGAGGTTGGTACCGATACTTAATCTTTCTTTCATCACCTGAACCATCCGATTCGCTTCCTTCTATTTCAGCTCCATCCGCCACCTGACTCTGTGTTGGAGCAAAGACCTTCTTCCTTGCCAGCTCGATATCATTGTGGCGTTCATGGGCTGCTCGCGTTAATTTAGCTTCGATCTTGCTTGACCCGATAACCTCAGAGTTCTCATGAGTATACTGAACACCTGCGCCGGCTAAGATGGCGCTGATGGCATCTGATCTCTTTGGTTTCCTCCGACTCCCTCGTCCATCGTTCCCGTCACTGGGATCCGTAATCATTCTCGTCATCTCCTTGATCTGGCTCATAGCAGCATTTCCATCATCATTATCTCCCCTGAAATCGTCATCGTCTTCTTCAGCAGCAGCCTCATCAACCTCAATGCCGACAACCTTGACGCCAGCCTTGACCTCTGCCACGTTCGTCTTGTTGACAATATCCCTCAAAACGATTCCTTCGCCTTCAAATCCAAAAAGATTTTTCAGCCCGAAAATCTCGCCCTTCTTTCCTTTCTCGTCCATGACGCCGCGGAAGTACCTTCGCTCCAAGCTCGCCGTATATCCAATATTAGCTTGCTGCTGCTTGTATATCTGCCTCGCATACACAATTTCTTCAATTGTACCAGCAGAGATGAGCCGGAAGACTTCTACATCACGTGTCTGGCCAATGCGGTAGGCACGATCTTGCGCTTGAAGATCGTATGCGGGATTCCAGTTCGGATCGACTACGACGACTTTGTTCGCGGAGGTAATATTTAAGCCCACCCCTCCTGCTCTTGTACTGATCAGAAAGACAAATTGGTTGGGATCGGTATTGAAAGCGGTAACCGTCCGAGCACGATCGTCGTAGGACATGTTGCCGTCAAGATACGATACGTTGTATGATTCTTTTGTGTCGAAAAGTGCCTTTAGCATCTTCAGCAGGCGTACAGAATGAGAAAATACGAGAACTTTGTCGCCGTTGGTGTACCAGAACTGAAGAAGACGGCGAAGGATCTTCCATTTACCGCAGAAGGAAGTGTTAGCGTAGTTCATAATGTTATCTTTATTGCGATAGAGATCTTTCCATTCGTTGGGTACCGCAATTTGCAGATTTTCAAGGTCTTTGCCCTGCCTGTCCTGGGACTGGTTGCTATCAGGGATCAAAAGCGCCAGATGGTTGGATAGTTTTTGGAGTGTGACAATACATGGAAATACGTAGTTTTGCCATTTATCGTAGCCAGGGATATCGGTATTGCAGCACCAGCCACGCTTCTTCCCAGAGTCGCATGGGCAAGGATCGGAGGAGCACCGGATGTAATCAACCTTGTCACTATCAATAAAGTTTTGATAGGCATCCGCCTGAGCTGTAGTGAGCGGACAGAAAACAACCCGGTCACTTTTCTTTGGAAGTTGGTCCGCAATAAGCGTTTTCATACGACGAAGAAAAAATTGAGGAAGAAGGTGTTTAACGAGTGACTCTGCGGTTTTTCTTGCATTGGAAAGTTGTTCATTGGTAGCGTCGTGCGCTTGGCCAACTTTCAGTGGATTGCTGATGCAGTTTTTCCACGTTGACAGAGAACCGAATCGGCCAGGGTTCGTCCAGTTTAAGAGGGTCCATAACTCTTCGTACTTATTCTGAATAGCAGTCCCAGTAAGGCCAATACGGCAAAGAGCATTGATTTCATTCATTGCTTGCGTGACCTCTGAACTCCGGCTCTTAATCACGTGGCATTCGTCTGCAATGACGCAGTCCCAGTCGACCGTGTTGATAGCACTTTGATTTATCCGATATGTTGTATAAGTCGAGATCATGATTTCGAGCCGACCGCTTCTTGCAGCTTGTAAGGCGGCATCCTTTTCAGCAGGAGATCCGTGGTAAACGTATACTTGCCACCAGCCCCATTTATCCAATTCCTCCTTCCAATTCACCATTAAGCCCCCTGGACAAATAATTAAGACTTTAGGATACCAACTGTCCTCATGCGTCCTTCGTACCTTTCGCATTCTTTTGGCGTCACGTTCATCACCTGTCTTCCCGAACGCCGCAGTGAGAAAGCCGATTACTTGAATTGTCTTTCCAAGACCCATATCATCGCCAAGGATACCACCTCTTTGCCAAACGAATAGCTCATGAAGAAACTCAACGCCCTTAACCTGATAGTCTCGAAGCCATTGTGCAAGTGGAGCTGGTATGATACCAGCGGAACAAGGCATAATAATATCCTTGTACGGTCTCTGTGGCTTTATTTCTCTCATCACGGGCTTTTCTTTGAGGTGTTCCAGTTGTTCGTCGTCTGAGAAGTAGATATCATTATAGCACGGTGCCAATTTTAGCCCTGCTTCCCCCAGCTTCTCTCGTGCCCGCTCAAACTTTGTTTTGCGATCCTTGATATAGTCCGGTAAATTCTCATCCATCAGCTCATCCTCGTCAGAAGAGCCGTTTTGTCTCTTTAAAGATGGTTTCCTGCCCTCCTTTGGCACAATTTGTTGCCGCTTTGGCTTCCTTCCCACGACACTCGACTCCACCGATGCGCGGCTCGTCGCAACTGCTCTTGCTTTTCGACTTTGAGCAGCTATGCGTTTCCTCTTGAGTGACTTGCGATTCTTGAACTGGTTATAGGCGGCCTCACGGTCTTCGTCATCGGACCAGTCCACCTTTTCGCTGCGTACATCACGAATTTGAGGGCGATTGTGTCGTGGCTTTCTCTCTCTATCTTCATTGTTTAACCCTAGTTTCCATCTCTCGTGGTGCGTATCGCTCATCTGAACTTCAGTAGACGGTGATTTGTCTCGCGTGCGGTGATCTTTGTGCTCATCAACAGTGTCTGATTCGATTTCGGAAACATTATGAGTGACCTCTAGAACATATAGACAGCTAAATTAGCTCTAAAAACTAGATATTGATGAAGCTTTTGCCCAATAGGGATTCGAGGTTATATGAAAATTGCCATGGAAAGTTTTTTAAATGTCAAGATGGAAACCATTAAATGAAAATTAGGCGCCTGACAAACTTCGCCACTCACCATCTATGTACTGAGAGAGATCCAGTTCTTTCCTAACCACCTTCGTGATATCCAAATCGCTACTGCTCTCCTCCTCTCCCTCCATCCTATTGACCCTCTCCTCCAGTGATAATTTTCTTGCTTTCCTCTTCGGCACCTCGTTAGTTGACTGGGACAGTCGAACAGTGAGGGTAGACATTAGGTCCGGCTCTACAGTGGAGGGATAAAGGTCGAACGAAAGTCAGAGAGCTTAAGAGAGCTGGCGATTTCGATTTCCCAATGACGACATGGCTTTCGCGACGCGTCCAGCCTGGAGGCGCGAAGTCACAAGGCGGGGCGAACAACGCCAAGCCGCCAGAATGACGATCTCCCGTCAAACATTTTCCTTCCAGCCCTATGAGACACTGCCTTCTTGCACTGCTTCGTCCGCAACGATCTACTGCCCGAAGATCTGCGTCTTTTACTCAGGTGTACTTCCCCTCTTACTCTCTTCCAGTTTTAATAAGCACTCCAATCGCAATTGCTAGGCCTAAGAAGCTCTCACCAACATGCCGCTTGATACCAGCACCTATGCCTTGGCTCTCTTACGTCTCGATGGCCGGCGGTGGAACGAACTGCGTCGCGTGCATGCGCAAATATCTACTCAAGCCGCCGCAGATGGGTCGAGCTATCTAGAAATGGGCAATACCAAAGTGATTTGCACAGTCGCCGGTCCCTCAGAAGGACGAGGACCTAGCAGGGGAGGCGCGGGCGCGGGCAACGAGGCGAAGGTTGAGGTTGAGATTGGATTTGCAGGGTTCAGCGGTGTGGAGAGAAAGAGGAGGGGTAGAGCAGACAAGTACGTTTTGAAGCGCATTTGCAGTATCCACTACTAGCATCACTGAATGGCGTTCCGATTAAATCGCAAAGAGGACTGTGCTAATTCAATTGACTATGCAGAAGAACGGCCGAAATGGCGCACACCCTGACTACGTCTTTCTCCTCCCTCCTATTAACTCATATCTACCCCCATTCGACCATCTCCATCTCCTTACACATCCTCTCGCAAGACGGTTCACTCTTGGCCGCATGTATAAATGCCGCCACTCTGGCCCTCATAGATGCTGGCATACCAATGACCGACTACTTAGTCGCATGTACTGCTGCGTCGTCTCCAGCCACTTCGAGTGATGAAGGGTCCGCTGACCCACTATTGGACTTAAATGGACTAGAAGAGCAAGAGTTGCCGTTCTTAACAGTTGGTACGGTTGGAGCAAGTGAAAAGGTCAGCGTGCTAATTATGGAAACGAGAATAAAAGTGGACCGGTTAGAAGGAATGTTGGCGGTAGGAGTAGAAGGATGTAAACAGATGAGAGAGTTATTGGATGGTGTTGTCAGAGAGTATGGCAAGAAGAAGGTGATTTGAAGAGAAAGTCGGGTAGAGATAGCACAAATGGCTCAAGCATCCGGCTTCATGGTGCTTGGTGAAGATGAATGTGGCAAGAATTCAGGGCTGCAACAGGAATACAGGAATGTTGTGATTGGGTGTTTTGAACCGGCGTCAGAGCGCTGGAAAGCGATCATACCGTAAGCACGGTTATTCCCGGCGGTAATGCCTACTATTGAGCTCGGCTATAAATTAGCCAGACGGCTCAATCCCATCAAAAAGTTACTTAACAGCGGCCCATCTCAGCCTCAGCAAGCCCTAACATACAGGAGAATGTCGCTAATGCATCTTAAATCTCTCAAATAACACTAGCTTCCGCTGCTCTATATGGAGTAACTGAGCTACAAACGGTTGTAAATGTTCTAGATATCATAACAAATCCCATCATAATTGTAAAAGTTCCACACATGGTATCATCAGACAAATCAACATTAAAATCATCCTCGTCACGTCCAGGTATTCCCAGATCCCACAACTCCAAAACCAATGCAACCTCTGTCAAGATTCTTAAAACGCCATCCCTGGTCATCTCCACCTCTTACACAATGATCTTCTCGATCAAAGCCATCTATCCCTTTACTTCCCTGTCCTCCACCTCCCATCCGCAACCGTCTCAAAAACTACCCCTCTGCCCCTCCCTCTTACTCCTGCGACCCCACCTCCGTCTAACCACCGTCCTAAATTCTTACACTGACTCACGTCAAACAGTTCAAGATCCCTGCAACCCTCAACGACCGCCTCGACCCCAGTGCCAGTAACACGCACACAGCCGCGGACGGAGAGCTGTTTGAGTTCAAGGAGGTGCAGGGAAATACAGCGGAGAGACGAGTCTGATACCGCAGAGCCGCAGAACGCCAGATTAAGTGCGGTGAGACAGGGGAGGCCGAGGGCGAGGACTTCGGTCGCGGTGTCCGAAAGAGCACAGCAAAAGGACTGATGTCGCATTAGCATCAATACTATCATAAATCGTTAAGGTTTATGGTATGACCTCCTTTGTAGCTCAAACAGAAGTAAACAAATGCATTAAGGAAGTAAAGGGAAACGTCAAGCTTACCAAATCCAGCTCTTTAAGCCCCTTCGCCGCATTCGTTAGACACACTATAGCATGATCAGTCAGGTAAGTGCAATCAGCCAAGCACAACTTTGTGAGGCGTGGGAAGGCATAAACGCTCCAGTGCCGAAACCCGTCGTCTGAAATTGTGGTGCAACGCGTGAGGTCAATCTGCTCGAGGCGTGAAGCAGCGTGGACGGCGATATGTGCCATTGACCTATCCGTGATGTGTTTACAGTAAGACAATGTCAGACGTTTTAACTTAGGACAGCCGACCACTGTTCCTGGAGGAATCTGAGGAGGTGGATTCTGATTCTGTGCGGGATACTTTTGCCCAAAGCGATGCCGACCATTTGCTTGCTGCTGTGCTTGTTGCGCTTGCTGTGCGGCTACGGCGGGTGGTACATCTGGCACGACCCACCCAACTACTCGAGCCAGCAAATTATCGCCGACTTTGCGGCAGTTGCTAAGATCCACTTCTTCTAGTCCTTTTGCTTTGTTTACCATTTCCAGGACGGCTTGGCCGGTAATATCCCACACGCTTTTCATACGCCAGATCTTAACATTGGTGCCACAGGTGGAGGCGAGGGCAATGAAGCCTTCATCTGTTACATGGAAACAGTTGCTAATGTCGATGATTCGTGGACGGTTGCCTACAAAGGGGCAGAGTATTTCAGATAAGGTGGTATCGGTGACTTTGCGGTTGTATTTCGTAAGATCAAGGGTATGAAGGATATCTGCAGAAGTTGTGATGACTTTTAACCAGTGCATTGACACAAGCCGTGTCTGCATGAGTTCGAGAACGTCGAGGTATTGGAAAATCGATGTGAGAATCGTGTCTGGTAAGACGCCTTTGCCAAATCGACTTGGCCTACGTATGATTCTGGGGCGTTTGTATGACACCTGAGATTCAGGTGGTGTTGATGAATGTTTGGGCTGTAATGGAGATGGTGATATGACTTGCCCATTCTGTTGAGAATCGCTTGCATTATTTTGAGATGCGTCTGGTGGAGGTGGTGCGAGAGACCCTCTGCGAGATCTAGATCGCATGTTGTCTAAGTCGACATTGAGAAATGGATCGGGATCATATGGCTCAATTACCGGCTTTTCTTCTCTTCTACTTGAGAGTGGACTTTCCACTGTACTCTCGGAGAAGGTTACGGTAGGAACGCTTTTCTTTCGCGTTATACGTGGACTGATGTCTGCTATAGCAAGCTCATCAATAGCGGGTGTGTTGTCTCCTACATCAGACATTAATATATCGTCGTCGCACGCGGCTTCCAATCTCTGTTTTGCAACGTCTTCAACTTGGCGTCGAAGGTTTGGAGAGCATTTCTGCCACAGCTCATTGAGCACGTCGCCACTAATCATCAAACACTCTACTGAGGAAATGGATCGAACAGTAGCTGTACGTCGAGGAGCAAGGGATAAGCTCGTCACCTCGCCGAAATATTGCCCTGGCCTCAACCTGGCCTTTACTTGGTGAATGATCTCATCTGGATATTTCCCATAGTGATCTCCAGTTGACCTCTTTCGACGAGAGTGTGTTCCAAAATCAACATTCTCCTCCGCGGGTCTCTCGTTCACGACTTCGACCTCCCCTCTAACAATGAAATAGACATCTTGTCCTTGAGAGCCTTGCTGAATGATATCGGTGAATGGAGGAAAGGTTCGCGGCTGAGCATTTAACCCAATGAAATGCAATATATCTTGTGGCAGACTTGAGAAAAGTGGTAATTCCTTCAACAAAAGTCTCACGTTTAGACTTCCACTGCCGAGCGCACTCAAAGCTGCTGCTTCGGCGAGACCTGGGCTGGGAGACTTCCTTTTCTTATTCGCACTGATGACCTCTCCGTCTCTCAGAATGCCGGAGTCACCCATCTCAATGTCGCCGTCCATTCGGTCACGAGGGCGTTTACCATTGCGATAGAAGGATTTGGCTAAGTCTTTCGACGCAGCGCTTCCGATCTCTTTCTTTTTCCGTTCTAATATGGAAAGACGCTCCTTTGCCTCTTCCATTATAGCTCTCTCAACTTCCGGGAAGCTTGGCAGCTCCTTCTTCAAGTCCTCCTTATTCAGCCGTACTACCAAGGATCTCATATTGGCGATGATTGTAGCTGTCCGTGGTATGTCCATCAGGATGCCAATCTCGCCAAAGAATGCTCCCGGCTTCAGCTCGGCATACGTGCTCTCACCATCTCTCGATGTAACCCGCACAGCCCCACGCACCAGCCAGTACATGGCCTTCGCATCGTCGCCTTCGGTGAGGATATAATCATGTGGGGAGTATAGCTGCGGTCGAAGATGGGCGCCTATCGCGGCTAGGAAGGAGTCTGGGGCGGAAAGAAAGAGCGGGAACGAGCGTAGGCGGTCGAGCAGGTCTAAGGGTAGTCCTTGAATAGTTGATGCGGTTAATGGCGACGGACGTATTGGTCGCGTAGGGTTCGTTTCGGAATCGAACGCTCGGATCAAAGACAATGGGTCTGGTATCGGCCCGCCATTCGTCTTATAAACATGAGCGGTCGGACTGCCACCAGTCCGGTTGAAGCGGCGCATCCTGAGCAGTGCCCTTGGAGAGATTGGGACAATGGAGATTACGAGGCAGAGTCCAGGGTAGACAGGCGCAGAGTATTACCAGACGTATTGAAGAGCAACAGCGGATGGGAAAGGCTTGGTGATCCTCCGCTAAGAATAGAGTAATCCGAATACCGCGATGAGACTTTCAGCTAGATAACATGGTGTCGCCGCGCTCCAGAAGGAATGGGAGATGATTTGGCTAGAGGGAACGTGGTATGCTGCAGGAGTCTACTGCAAGCGGCAGTGATCATTGCCAGAACGGATGATTCGAGCTGATGAGTTGAAGTAAGCGGGATTGCGATGACGGCAGAAGCGCGCACTACGGAGGGCAAGAACTCGAGGGTGATTAGGGCCAGGCCGTGGGACGATTTCATGCAAAGGTGCGGAAACGGTGACGATGACGGGAGAAGCGCGGCCAGGGCAAGGCAAGGCAACGTTTGGTGCGATGCAGTGCGGTGCAGGTGGTTTGGTCGAGCGTCGGTCGTCTGTGGACTAATAGGTAGGACGTAGCATCTGGGCAGTGTCGGGCTGTTGGTCTTTGATGTCTTCTCCCTGATACGGCGGCGGCGTGGGGCTGTTTGGGCTGAGCGACGGGACTTTCAAACGGGCGAGGGGCCTTAAGGCTCGGCAAAAGCTTCGAGAAGGCAGGAACCCTCTGTGCACAAGCCCACAATAAGCCCGCAACAAGCCCGTAACAAGCCTGCAACAAAGCCCCTTCCGCGTGCCATTCAGGGGTTCTCTTCAAGTCCGCGTCGCCTGCCATTGGACCGGTGTAATGCAGCCAATGTGCCGCTACTTTATATCGCTGCAGGTGCAAAAAGTGTCAAGCCACGACGTCAGCCTCTGCGTGACTCAGCCACACTACGGAGAAGTTTCAGTACTCTCATCTCCGACTCTGATCTCAGGAGTTCGTCCAGGCACAATGCCCAATTGGCCTATCTCATGTGTTCACCTTATACAGTGGACACTGTTCGCATAATGTTGTGTATATGCAGTAGCGCAGGCAAAGCAACTACCCGTGGCGTTTTGATTTTCGTAGACTCAACCAACACCACTTAGCTAAGTGGCTGCCAGCACGGTGCACAGCCCAGCAAGGAACCCAGAAATTTTTAAATAGCAAATTGCTAACTAAACTGAAAATCATTCGAAAAATTTAAAACTTTAATAATAAATTATAGACTATATAATTAATATAATCAAACTTGCTAGATCTCTTTATTATTACTATCTTTCTATACCTACTTACTTTTTAAAGTATAGAAATTTACTATATTCTTATTGACCCGAGGTACGAGTGGTCTATATATTCGGGTCCTGGATTTCAAGCTCCCGCCAAGCCAGCTTTTAATTGGTCGCAAATCGGCTTCTAATTGGTTAGAGAAAAACTTGTGGGCGGTAGGTTGTAGCAGAATCCACGTAACAAACATTAAAATATTATAAACATTAAAATATCTCTTCCTTTTTGTTAACACCTCTATTAATACCACTATATATATTATAAATATGGCAGATCCTGCTATAATTAAGTGCAGCAAGTGCTATATCCATAAGCCCCGCCTTAACTTTGTTAAAGATGGCCTTTTAAAGAAGCTTTTAAAGCTATGCTAGTTATATCAGTTAAAGGCGCGTCTTCCCTATATATTACTTCTACTTCTGCTTACCTTTCTAGGCCTCTAAATATAATTTAAATAAGCGGAGAGCTCTTGTAGAGTTAGGTTCTACTACTAAAAACCGTCCTGTAAGGCGCTAGTAAACTACTCTATTTAAAAACGATACTAAGAACGCCTTCCTGCCTTACAGCTAGAATAGTTAAGATACCCCTAAAATAGCTTAACGGCGGAAGACAATTAGGGTATTATAACGGGAGTACCGCATTTTTAATTGGCGGGGTAAAGCTCACTTGCCTACTCCTCTGCTATATACCACAGATAAAGCTCTATGCAGTAGAAGAGGTACTCCAGATGGCCTAAATACGTCCTTGCTGGAAATAGCTCCTATGCCTACTTTACCGCCAATACCTACCCTACTGCCAATACCACCTTCCTTGCGGTAAGCTCCCTTACGGCAAGCTTCCTCACGGCAAGCTCCCTCTTAGCAAGCTCTAACTACGGCCCCACTACCCGTTTTGGCTGTTAATTGGGAGCGAATTAAGAAGTTTAGAAGCATACTACAGGCTGAATATATGGAGACATGCGGTTATTGCAAGGAGCGGTGGTTCTAAATGGGCCTAGCTATAGAGGGTAATAATATAGGTGTATGTAAAGCCTGCGTTAAGGACGCTAATAGCCTTAAGGATCTAGCCCTTCCTCCCCTATTTAGTAAAAGCAATGGGCTTAATCCGGGGCCTGTTCCTGGCTTCCTACCTATACTTACTGCGGTAGAGGAGCTTCTAATTGCGCGCGTATACGTTCATCTACAAGTCATGCGTGTATGCGGCTAGCAACATTGCTATACTGGCCACGTCTACTGCTTTGGTTAGAATATACTAAAGACTTAAACGCAGCTACCACGGCTACCTACTAAACTTGAGATACTGGTTGTGAGGCCTGCGGCAGTGGATGGTGGTGAATACCTAAGTTGGCGGTTCACTAAGCGGTATACTATAAGGCGCTATGTTATATTACTATGGCTTTCCTTTCTAAAGGTTAATTATCCTAATTATTATAATGTTAAAATATGCAGCACCTGACTTACTAGCTTACCTAAAAATGGCTCTATATTAGATCAGCTACCTTATATTAATAAGTTAGAGTCTAATTCTAGTGGCCTAACGGCTTACTCTACTGCTCCTGTACAACGTCCTACTATTAACCCTCTGCCTGCCAAGCTTGACAGTAATATACTAGATGGCGAATTTGATAATAATATACTGGATACTTTGGTTCCTAATCTAGTGCCTAACCTTAATAAATTAGAGCTTTTAAGTCGCGAGGTTTAATACTAATAAGGCCTATAAGCGGGCCTAGAGGTTCCTACTATGCGGCAGACACCTATCTCTAAGCAATTAGCTAGTTTTATCATGCGCGGCGCCTTTCCTACTCTGTTTCCTTATGGCAAAGCCGATTTTGACATGCCATAAAGCCGTACGGTTACCCTGGCTGCGTACGCCAAGCATATGCTTAAGTATCAGGACGGTCGGTTTGGCCGCCACCCCTTATTTCGCTACTACGTGTTCAATTAGATTATAAGAGAGCAAGCCCTTAACGCCACCCACTTCCTTTATAGCTGATTAGATGAGAATAGTCTATCTTTAGATAAGCTTAGTAATCTTATAAATGGTAATAGGGGTGACTAGTTACTAAATAAAATTATACAGTATGTATGGAACCTTAAGGGCACTAGACCTTACTAGAGGCAGAAGAGAAATAAGCTTACGGCTTATACTAAAAACATTAAGAGTGGGTCTCTATTCTTTACACTTAGCGTTGCTAATCTACATTGGCATAACCTATACTCTTATATGCCTCTATTTAATGAGTATAAGGCTACTAATAAGGCTTAGTGCTACCAGATTGCTTCTTAAAATCTTAACAATAATCCGCATATTGCTGCTTACTGGCTACATCGCCGCTTTATTCTATTTAGGAAGCACGTGCTTATAGATCTATTTAATGGCATAGACTTTTGGTCCTGATATAAGTAGCAGGTATAAGGTAGCGGCTATATATATAGCTTCTTATGGAGTTTAACAGCCCTAAGGCTAGATCCGTTATCTAGTAAATTAAGGGCGGCTTTTGCTGAGTACTGGACTACTTTAATATCTATAATAAATCCTAATTAATCTAGGCCTCCTAATCTCCAATATCCTTCTGCTCTTAGCTATAAAGAATAGCTTAATACTAGTAAGCTTCTTACTGCCTGCCTTAATTAATTTCAACGGCACTATACTAAGTCTTACTGCTTAAGATTAAAGAAAGACTCTACTGGAGTAAAGGAGTATTACTTCTATTTTCCACACTCTCTCTATAATAAGGCTGCTGTATTAAAGGATTAAAATCTACATTACTGGATGTTCTGTCTATAGCGTAATAATAAGCTTCTTAATAGTTATAATGCAGCCATAATATTGGCATGGATAGTAAATATTAATATGTCACCCGCTACAAGTATATTAGTAATAGTTAACTATATAGGCAAATATTGCAGTAAGGAAGAGAAGAAGTTAACTTCCTACTAGGAGTTACTCTAATTAGTATAGCCGCATGTTAATAGCCTCTATGCCTTTAGTTCTATAGTGGCTAGGTTTATAAACAAGCTTATTACTAAACGCGATTGGTTAGTATAGGAGGTATACTATCTACTTCTTGATATTCCCCTTTGTAAAGGCTCTAGGAATATAGTAACCTTAGACTGCCGCTAGGAGGATGATTAGGGCGCTATATATAAGCTTAAGGATGGGCAACTACGAGGGCGCGGACTGTCTAACTATAAGAAATATAAGCGCCGCCTAGTTAGGGTAGAGGACGTTACTTTCCTTAATTTTCTACTCTATTTTAATTACTCTACTTATAAGCGTTAACTAAGAGCAAGGCCTTGAGTTATATTATACTTTCCACGATATAAGGGCGATCCTTCCTATCCGTAGTATCCTAAGTTTTGCCATATAAAGCTTATTCTTTATTACCCGTAGAGGGAGTATAAGGAAGTAGCTACTTATACTAATGGATTTAGGGCCCCTAATTATATGGCTTCCTATTAGGCTTACATTAACTCTTATTAGCACCTACCTAACTACTTCTGCAACTGGAAACTAGAGGAAGCTTATAAAACTACTAATAATATTAATAAGTTTAAGGGCGATTTCGCAGACGACTTGGAGCTATATCAGTCCTTTAAGGCCCTATATGCCCGCGTTTAAAACACTAATAGAGTTAAGATTAAGGATCCTAACAGGCTTGGTAATAGGGAGCTTAATTATAATTACGATTGGGGTATACATTGGGGTATATACCCGCATCTTAATAAGAGGACTTATTGGTAGGAAGTATGGTTATAGCCTCTACCGCAGAGCCGCCTATCCTAAATAGTAACTCTGTCTTCCTTACAACCAGGCCAGCGTTATATTTATAATGCTATAGTTAATTACTATAGGCAGATCCAATTAGGCCATGGCCCCCCTCTACTATGGATTAATGTTAATGGAGAGGTAAGAACTGGCAAATTATATCTTATTGCTGTTCTCTCTACTACGCTCTGTACTATGGCAAGGGTTAATAGCAAGCCGTCGCTATTAACTTAAGCTGCCCCTACTAGGGTAGCTGCCTTTAATATTAACGGCAGGACTATATACAATCTATTAAGGCTACCGGTAAATCGCCCCTTTAAGGAATTGCCTACTGCCAGTCTTATGCCTCTATAATAAGCTTTTAAGGATATTCACTATCTTATCCTTAATAAGAAATCTATAATTAGGCAAGTACATCTAGCCTAGATTAATTGCCGCCTCTATTAAATCTACCCTGCGCGTAACAACGACTACTTTAGAGGCTTAAATATCTTGCTAATAGGCAATTTCTATTAGCTTTCCCCTGTAGGTTAGGCGGCCTTATATAGCAATCTACCCGCTAGGCCGTCAGAGCTCGCTAGCCGTGGAAAGGGAGCCTATAAGGCGATTGACCAAACTGCTGTCCTAGATTAAGTTATGCGGCAGGGCGGTAATAACCCTAAGAGCACTACATTTAGGACCGCCCTCGCGAAGCTACGTAGTGATTCTATAAGTGATTTAACCTGGAAGCTTCTTTTAACTAGGTGTAAGTAGGGTCTACCTACTGACGAGGTTGTGGGCTTTAATAATGTAATTCGGCTATATAGCATACGCGTTGCTGTAGGTAAATATAACACTACTTGGCTTTACGATCTTTTATAGCCAGTGGTGGCTATTAAGTTAGTTAACACTGGTATAGGTGCATAAAAGGTTACTCCTGATTAGTATAATACTCTAGAGAATTTAACCCTATATATTGGCGCTAAAGTTATGCTAATATAGAATATCTGGGTTGAACTAGGCTTAGTAAATGGTACTACTAGTATAGTTAAAGATGTTATATAGAAGGAGGACGCTAATATTAAAAAGAATCAGCCCTAGGCACTGCTAATTATAGTAGATGGTTATAATAGATTTGCCCTATTTACTTAGCAGGATAGGATAAAGGTTATCCCTATCTTTTCCGTACTTTATAAGTGGGAGGGTACAAGAGGCTCTTACTTACAGCGTCAGTTTCCAGTTACTCTAGCTTTTGCTCTTACTATATATAAAAGCTAGGGCCTAATACTTAACTAGGTGGTTCTAAATATTAAGGAAAAGGATAAGATAGCTGGGCTAACTTATATAGCAATCTTACAAGTTAAAAAGCTTTTGGGGCTTATATTTAAACGTAGATTTAATAAGGAATAATTTTAGTTATTTATAAGCAAGTGTTATGGACAGCTTAAGTACGATATTACAACTACTTGGAGAAGAGTCAGAAGAAGCTAGTTGGTTAATATAAGCACGGTCCAGGATAGAGCCGGTGGAACTATATAACGAGGAATAGTAACCAAGGTCACGTGGTGTGCTATGTATGGAATGAGAGGAACGGGAGGAACTTATATACCTTATGTACTAGACGTACCTCACGTATAAGAGAGGATTTCTTAGGAGTACGGTTGTGTATTTAAAGGACCTTAGTCCCTACTATAGATAGTTCTCTCCTTATAGTAAATCTTAGAATACAATTGGAGTTAATCTATTAGGCAACTACTCCACTAGTTATTATTATATTATTAACTTCTTGTTTACCTACACACCTAGCCCATTAACAGGACCCACTATAGTTACTACTATAAGATTCCGTTATATATTTACTACCTAGTTACGGTATTAATAAAGTTAAATAACATGCCACCTAAAGCACCAGTTATGACGCCATTAACGGCAGCAACGACCTTAGGATTAGGTGGAGACACTAGTATAGTAGATACTAATTTATAGATAGTTACAAGAGGTCAGTTATAGGAAATAGTTGATTGCTTATTAGATAACAATAGGATACTTAAAGAACGTATTAATAGAATTAGAGTAGTAAAGGTTAAGTTACCTTTAATTAAACGGTTCTTAGGAGAGAAGTTAAAGCTTAAGGGATTTCTTATATAAATGCACTTTAAAGTTATACAGGAAGGAGCAAAGCTGGCGACGCTAGTGGATTAAGTGGCGTATATAGGGTTATTCCTAACGGGAAGAGTACTTAAGTGGTTTAAACTATATCTTACGGAAATATAGACAAACGGTATAACGACTACTAACTAAGACGTAAGATATGTGTTTGCCAGTTGGAACGGGTTCGCGGAACGGTTAATACAGATATTTGGAGACCTAAAGGCATTAACTATAGCAGAACGAAAGCTTTAAAACTTAGTATAACGCACTTTAGTAATAGAGTATATGGCACAGTTTTAAACGCTAGCTATATAGGTTAAATGGAATAATAGGGCGCTTATAGTATAGTATAAATAAGGACTTAAGGCTAAAGTCTAGGATGTAATTATCCTAATAGAAGATGCGGACACCCTAAGAGAGTTAATTAATTAGGTAATTAAGATCGACAATAGGATCTACTAAAGGGAGCAGGCTAAGAGAGGCTAGGATAGAGTTCTACAGTTATATAAGACGTAGAGTACGTATTAGTAGACATAGAGTTAAAAACTATGGAATGGCGCAGAGCTAATGGACCTAAGTAGTACTAAAGAGTCTAAGAGATGGATAAAGAAACTATAGAAACCTAGAGGTTAAGGATTAAGTGATTATAGGACTAAGGAGCAGAGGCTAAACTAGGGATCTTAAGAGCAGAAGATATTTAGGTAGACTCTATAGCAAAGTTAATGGTTTAGAAATGGAGCTTATATAAATTATAGAAAATAAGGTCATTTTACTAGAGACTATAGAGGTGGTTAGAGTAACTATATGGTAAAGGGAACTAGGATAGTAGTAGAAGACATATATATATTGTGACGGTGCTAGAGCGCGTTACCTGCCATATTTAACCAATTAGGATTTTCCATGCCCGGTATGCAAAATCGCTATTGGCCCGCTTACCACTAGCGCCTTGGCAGCCCTCGCGACATGCCTACCTACTGTCTCTGAACGATTCTTCTTCTTTTTCTCCTTAGCTTAGTATTCTTGTATGGTAGTAATCTACAAGATTTGGTTTAGAAGCATTTATATAAGCCCGTTATATTATACTAAGCTCTCTATACACTGCCTAGGAAGGCCTTAATAATATCCCACCCTAAAAGAAGACCTTTGTCTGCAACGATGCGTTAACGCGTTATACTTAGACATTAAAAAACTTATACTACTACGCCTAAAAAGGCCCTAATAATATCCCACTTTATAGGCTAGACTGTACTTGACCTGTACCCCTAAAAGAACCCCGGAATTAAAACCGAATCATACAATTCCGACGAACTTTAGGAAGTTAACGATGGCACCTAAAGTAAGCTTATCTAAAAGACCTACCTCTACCTAAGAGGAATACGAGATCTAGTTAGGATCAGAAATTAAAGACAATAATAACATTATAGATGTACACAAGCAGATTTATACCCTTGCTGCTAATTAGAAGGTCAATCGTCTTTAAGCCTAAAGTATATAAGAGACTCTAAAGGAGATCCTAGAAAGCCTTACTGCCTTATAAAATAGCCTAGCCTCCCCTTTATAAAGCCTTAGTTAACCCATTTGCTTAACTAAATATAATATACTAGAGAGTATAGACACAATAACAAAGTAATTAAAGTCCATTAAGCTCCCTGACCCCCCACTATTATTAGACAGCATAGACCCAACCTTTAAGAACTAGAGAATTTAGGTGTAAGGAAAGCTTTATATTAACTATAACTATTTCCCCTCTAAAGAAGCTAAAATGCTCTACCTCTTCGGTTAAACCATTAGGGACGCCTAGCGACACCTTTAGGCCAAGTTTAAGGACAAGTTACCTGTTTAGTTTATATCTGTTAACGAGATAATATAGCATCTAGCTACTATTTATGTTAATCCAAATAAAGTACGGGATGCCTGTTACGACTATAATTGCCTAATAATGAAATTAAACTAGTCCTTTACTGAGTTCTAGACTCAATTCTTATACCTAGTAGGCGAAGGCTAGGTTCCCCCTAAGAACTATTGTTTGGACCTATATAATAAGCTAATAGTCCAACTATAAGAGAAGATTGTGGTAGCCTTAGACAACCTATTAACCTACTAAAGACTCGCAGCCTAATATTTATTGCTAGATTTAGAACTAAAATAAATTAATGCTTATTCTAATTAACCAAAGCGGCCCTATAGCAACCGTAACCTATCCGCTATACTAATGGGAGCTAGCGTCAGAAGACAAACCATAACCACCCTTATACTAAAAGCGGTTATAACTGCCTACCTACAAACCTCGCCTAACCCGCTACGTACTATACCTTTAACTAATGCTTATTATAACACCCTAATTAACCCTGCCATGGTTACATGCTTTAATTGCGGAAAGGATAGTTACTTTACCACGTCCTGCCCAGAGTTAAAGGATATAGGTAATATTAAGGAGATAGAGAAAGAAGAAACGTCTAATAAGTTAGAAAAAGAAGAACCCTAGGGAAAGACTCCCCCCTAGAGTATCCTATTAATCTTAAAGAGATTAATCTAAGTTAGCTAATAGGTGGAAAACACTTTACGGTTCCATGTACAGTATCTTAAAATGGATATAGAGTTAATACAACTGCCCTTATTAATACTAGAGCAAATAGCTTTGCCTTTATAAATACTGCTTATGTAAATAATGTTGCTAAGTTCTTAAATGTAAATGCTACCTAACTAAAGAAGCCTGTTTAAGTAAAAGGCTACAACGGTTAAGCTAGTATACTGGTTACCCACGTTTTAAAGCTACATATCGCTATTAATAGACAACGCTAGTTTGGTATCCCCTTCTATATCCTAGACCTAGGGTTACACGATATAATTCTTAACCAAAAATAGATATCCTACTTTAATATTTAGCTAAACGTTTAACAAAGACAGTTTGTCTGGCTAGAGAATAGACTAAAGTTACCCTCCTTTATTAGGGAAATCCGCACTAACTGCAAGACATTAGCCGCGAAGGCTAATTCTACCTACTAGTAAGATGTTAGGAACCGCGACCTAGCCTTTACCTAAAAAGATGCCTACTGTAAGGCCGGCAGGAACTCCGTACTAACGAGGATACTCCCCTAAAGGACTATAGTTGAGGAGGACTCTACTTACGGAAGTAAAACGGACACTAATATAGACAACTTCCAAATTGCGAAGATCCGGCCAATGGGGAAGAGGATATACTAATAGGACATAAAGAACAACCTTTAGAAGATGTAATAAGAGCTAAGAGGAGTAAGGATAACACTAATACTCTAAAAGCCCCCAAGGCCATAGATAACCCTACTATTATATAACACCCCTATAGTAGACATCACGGCAATTAGTGCTATAGGTTTCCACTTTAATATATATTGGAAGGATAATAAAGTCTTTACTACTAGTTTATATAAAATTAACCAGATTATCGCCAAGAGGGAAGAAGTGCTAGTAGAGGAAACTAATAAGGAACTAGTTAAGCGCCTCCTCCCTAATTACCTCTTAAACCATAGAGACGCGTTCTTAAAAGCAGCTTTAAATATACTACCCCCCCACCAAACCTATAATTATAAGATTTAGTTGGAGACCAATAACTCCCTAGGCTATAGCCCCCTTTACTAGCAAACTATGGAGGAACTAAAGGCAATAAAGTAGTACCTAATTAACAACTTCTATAAAGGGTTTATTAAGCTAAGCTAGGCTCCCTTTGCTTCCCCTATTTTATTTATAAAGAAACCTAATAAAAGCCTTTATTTCTGTATTAACTATCAGAAGCTAAATGCTATTACTTAAAAGGATTAGTACCCTCTCCCTTTAATTAATGAAATCCTTATATGTCTAAGCTAGGCTAGAATCTTTACTAAGCTTAATATCCGCCAAGCTTTTTACTAAATTAGGATGGACCCTATATTAGAAGACCTAATAACATTCCGCACCCATTACAGGTCTTATAAATATAAAGTCCTTTCTTTTAGACTGACGAATAGGCCAGCTACTTATTAATGGTATATAAATAATGTTCTTTTTAACTACCTTAACAAATTCTATATAGTATACCTAGACGACATTCTTATATACTTAAATAACGAACTTAAGTACCAAGTTTACGTCAAGAAGGTCCTAGAGAGACTATAGAATGCAGGCCTATAAGTTAATATTAAAAAATGTAAATTTGGAGTAAAACGCATAAAGTACCTTAGGTTTATTGTTAGTATAGAAGAAATTAAAGTTAACCTAGAGAAGGTTAAGGCAATCCGCAACTGGAAACCCCCTTATACTATAAAAGAAATCCAGTCCTTCCTCAGCTTTTGTAATTTCTACTATTAGTTTATCCGTAACTATGGAGTTGTAGTTAAGCCTTTTATATAACTAACTAAGAACGACACGTCTTTTATCTTTAATGATAACTGTATAAAAGCCTTTAAGGAGTTAAAGGACTGACTTATCTCCTCTTTAATCCTTTATCACTATAACCTAGACCTTAAATTAATGCTAGAAACGGACGCCTCTAATAGGGTAGTAGTGGGAGTCCTTTTATAGCTACACCTAGACGGCAAATGGTACCCTATTACGTTTTTCTTAAAAATAATGGCCCTAGCTAAGTGCAACTACGAAGTGCATAATAAGGAAATATTGGCTATTATATAATTATTGTCCCAGTAGCGCGCAGAGCTTAGAAGCATAGACTCTTAGATTAAGGTTTATACCAATTATAAAGCCCTTAAGTATTTTATAACAACAAAATAACTTACCGGTTAATAGGCCTAGTGGGCTGAAATACTCTCCCAATTATTTTTTACAATTATGTACCGCCCTGGTAGGTAAAATGCTAAGGCTGATGCCCTAACCCAGAGAGAATAGAATGTGGGGCCATAAGACAAGCTAAAGGCTTAGCACCAGACACGCGCCCTCCTCTATACCAAATAACTTAACCTGCGTATCCTTAAGGAACTAAGCTCTAAATAGAATAAGGTAGCACCTATAGAAGGAAAGACCCTAGATAAACTAATAGAACTAATTAATTGCATTCTAACTATAAACCGTATAGCCGAATCCCTAAAAGCCCTCTGTAATTAAGCTATGGGGGGTAACCCTGGTTTGGAAATAGAAGACGGACTACTCCTATACTAAGAACGGCTTATAGTTCCAGATATTGACAACCTATAAATAGAGCTAATCCGTAAAGCCTATTGTTAAGTCTCTATGGCGTACCCTAGTTAAGACAAGACCTACTAACTACTATTACCTTGTTACTATTGGCGAGGACTCCTGTCTGATATAGAACGATTTATTAGAAATTGTTATGCTTATAAACGCGCGAATACCCCTAGGGACTAAACTTCTAGATGGCTGCAACTACTGCCAGTCCCTGAATGCCCTTGGCAATATATTATAATAGACTTTAAATTATTCCTAAAGGACAAACACGGCTATGATATGGCCTTTATAGTAGTTAACCGACTAAGTAAGCAAGCCGTTTCCCTCCCTTGCTTTAAGACTACAACCGCAAAGGACATGGCCTGTATGTATGTAGATAATATCTACCGGATCTATAGCACTCCTAAGTTAATTGTCTTTGACCGTGGACCTTAGTTTATATTAGACTTCTAGAATAAATTCTACTATATCCTTGGGATTAAGATTAAGCTCTCTACTATATTCTACCCTTAGACTGACGGCTAAACCGAGATTATAAACTAGTACCTTGACTAGCGACTTCGCCCCTTTGTTAACTACTATTAGGACAACTGGTTGGAACTACTACCTATAATGGACTACGCACAGCTCACGCTCCCTTATGATAGTATAGGAATGTCGCCATTTGAGTTACTCTATGGATACAGGCCATGAATATCCTTTGATTGGGATAGACCTATAGGATATATAATGGCCCGCAAACGCCTTAGCTATAAAGAGGCCTAGATATTTGCTAAGAGAATATATAGGGCCTAGGAGACTGCCCAAGCAATTATAAAAAGGGCACAAGAGAAGAAAGAGCCTAACGTGAACTAATATTACCGCAAGGTAGACTTCCATGTAGGAGATAAGGTATAGGTGTTAATAAAGGACTAGAAAACTTAGAGGCTAAGCTATAAGCTAGACTACCAAATGGCTGGCCCCTATAAAATCCCTAAGAAGGTAGGGCACTCTTTTAAGGTTAAGCTACTAGAGTTAATGAAGATCCACCCTATCTTCTCTCTAGACTAACTGCGGAAGGCCGCGGACAACCTATTGCCTGGATAGTATAATAACCCCCTACCGCCAATTTAGATTGCAGAGGACGAAGAATGGGAAGTTAAAGAGATCTTAGCAGTAAAGAAGGACCGTAGTACCTTAAAATACCGTGTGAGCTAGGTAGGTTATAACGAAGATCTAGAATGGTACCCTGCATCTGATTTTAAGTACTCTCCCTATAAGCTACGAGATTTCCACCTAGCCTACCTAGACCTCCCTGGACCACTACGCAAGTTAGATAGCTGGGTTAAATGCTAGGAAGAGGGGTTAGATAACTATAATAATTTAAATAATAATAAAGAACTTGGACAAAGCCTAAGGGCAGGCTTTTTTGGGAGGGGGGGTGATGTGATGGTGCTAGAGCGCGTTACCTGCCATATTTAACCAATTAGGATTTTCTATGCCCGGTATGCAAAATCGCTATTGGCCCGCTTACCACTAGCGCCTTGGCGGCCCTCACGATATGCCTACCTACTGCTCCTAAATGATTCTTCTTCTTCTTCTCCTTAGCTTAGTATTCTTGTATAGTAGTAATCTACAAGCTTCGGTTTAGAAGCATTTGTACGAGCCCGTCACATATATAGAGGGACAATAGTGCACTGTGAGGAATAAAAGAATGTTTAATTAACAGTTTTACGTTTTGTTACAATAACATATACCAAATTTATAAGGACGCTAAGTATGGCGCAAGCTATTGGCCATAGGAGCCAAAGATATTAAAGTTTAAAGGAACCAATAAACTAGCTCACAGAACGGATATTAAAGATAACAAGTTTAACAAAGGCAAAGCATTTACTGATAATAAGGCAATAAAGGCAGCTTACTAGGAGTATGCAGACTTTAGAGAAGTTAAAATAGAAATAGAGACTACAACCATTATAGAATAGGGTTTAGTAACGGGTATTATAACACCATTAAATACGGCATTTATCACTTTATAAGACGATAGGAGTAATGTTTAGAAGAAACTAGGTAAGTAAATAACTACTAGTGCTAGCTTATTACTTAATAAAGGTAAAAGGCTATAGGTCTAAAATTCTTAAGAAGAGATAAGGAAGGCTTTAGACTTATAAAGTATAATAAGGACAGCTTAGGAACCCACAACGGACGAAAACTAATAGGAAAGAGTAGTAACTCAGTTTAGTAACAAACGAATGAGTATAGGACGCAAGTTCAAGAACTATAAGTTTAGGGAACAAATAAGAACGTCAGCAATCCCAGGTAAATATAGTATTCAGCCTAAAGATTAAAAAGTTGATACTAAGATTAAGAAGTAAGATGACTTCGTGGATCTAGCTGCAAGACACAGAAAACAAGAAACTATAGATAAATTTAAAGTAAGGATTATTGCATAGTAAGAGCAAAAACTAGACTAGAGATCTAGCGTATAGAGTTATATAAGGGATAGAGCACCTGTATAAAGAATTACTAATAGGCCTAAGGTAGGGACGCCTAGAGTAAAGTAGCTAAATAAACTGGAATAAGAAGAGGATTTAGAAATTCTAACCAGGTTTAAAGAAAGACATACTAAAGGATGTCACAATACAGCAATAATAAGGTACTTTCTTATAGATAGACTATACACACTAAACCAGTTATATGGAAAGTGGTATAGGTAATAATATAATAATAAATGGGAAGACTTTTATATATAGCTGGATAAAAAAGTTGTCTAAGACTAACCCATTATAGAGAAACGTATAAGTTATATTAAAGGAGCGTTAATTATAATGTTAAGGAACCTAGAAGAAGGATCTAGGGACTAGAGAAGTAAGTAATAAATCTTAGTACCCGCAGTAAAAATACCAGTGGTTAGGTTAACTAGGTATAGGTTTAAACTTAAGAGCGAAGATAAGCTAAGAGTTAACCTAAGTCACCTAGCGCATTATATACTATTATGGATAGCTTATGTGGATAATGTATGCAATATATATAGAGTACTAAAAGATAAGAACCGGAAATACCTAGTAAGGATATATTGGGCACTAGAAAAAAAACAGTTTAGAAATGCTAAGTATATATATAGATGGCACCTAGTAGAAGTATAGAGTTAAGGGGACCTAATACTTTAACTAGGAAGATTCCTTACGGAAGAATGCCTAGATAGATAATAGTAGTGGGAGTGCCTAGAGAACACTTATCTATAGTACGTAGAGGATAAAAAGCGAACTAAGTATTGGCCTAAGTTGGACTAAGTATAAGCGGGATCTAGCAGCTAAGAGTTAGAAAAAGGGGAGGCCTATAGAACTAGAGGGAACTAGTAGTAAAGCCTTAGACCCTTAAAGGAATTTAAGGATAACACCTAAATTTATAAGTTAAATAGTAAGATTAGTAGTTTAAAGCACTAATAGATAGTGGAGTAACGAGAAACTATATATTACTAGTAGCAGTGGAAAGGATAGGGTTACTATATAGATAGAAGAAACACCTATATCCACTTATAACAATTTTAGGAGATTAGATAGCCTATGGAGGAGGTATTATTAATCTTAAAATAGGACCTATTTAGTTAACTATTAAAGGGAGACAAGTTAGAATGTCTTTTAATATCCTACTATTAGGACAGGACAAGGTGATACTAGGAATGCCTTAGTTATAGGAATACAATTTAAAAATTAATTGGGTTATAGGTTAGGTCGATATTAGAGATACTTAATAACACAAGATGTAACAGCAAACTAAGTTAGTATGGTACTAAGTCGGCGCGATATATAAAGAGACTGAGTAAGGCTTAAGTTATATACTAAAGAGATACTATAAGTATAGTAAAAAGCTATAGTTACTAGAAAGTAAAAAACTATCAGAATATGCAGCATGGGACTATAAGATAGAGTTAGAACCAGAAATAAGTCTAAGGTTCTTTTTAATCTATAAGCTTACTAAAACCAAATCAGTAGCGCTTAAGGAGTTTGTCCAGGAGAACTTATAAAAGGGATATATTAGACTATTATAGTCATTAGTAGGATATCTAGTACTGTTTATCCTAAAGAAAAACGGAAAACTTAGGATATATATAGACTATAGACAGTTAAACAGTATTACTAGAAAGGATAGGTGTCCTTTACCCTTAATTAGCGAAATCTAAGACAGGATAGGCAACGTAAAGATCTTTATAAAGATAGATCTAAGGTAGGCGTACTATTAGATTAGGATTAAGGAAGGCAATAAATGGAAGGCAGCCTTTAGGTTAAAGGAAGGACTATACAAACTATTAGTTATGCAGTTTGGGCTTATAAATATACTAGCAATGTTCTAGAAATAAATTAATAGCGTATTAGGAGAACACCTTAATCAGTTTATTATAGCATACTTTAATATTATTATTATCTACTTAGAGAGTAAGAAAGAATATAGAGAATATATTAAATGGGGTTTAAAAAGACTATAAGAAGAATAGATGCTAGTAGCAATTAAGAAATGCGAGTTCTTTACTAGGAAAACCGATTTTGTAGGATTTATTATTAAACTAAGAAAAATCAGCATAGACCTAAAGAAAGTCAAAGCTATAATAAGTTAGCAAGAACTAGAGAACGTTATATAGTTAAGATCGTTTCTAGGGTTTTGCAACTACTACTAGAGGTCTATTACGCAGTAGTTAAAGAACATTAAGCCGTTTACTTAATTAACGAAGAAGGAGGAACTATAGGTATAGGTAGAAGAATAAAAGGAACTATTTAGAGAGCTTAAAGAGTTATTTACCTAGAAACTAATTCTTAAGATCTATTAACCAAAACTAGAGACGGTTGTTAAGATAGATATATTAGACTTTGCACTAGGAGTATACTTACTACAGAAGCACTAGGACGTATGGCATCTAGTAGCATACTATAGTTGGAAGATAATACTACCAGAACTAAACTATAATATCTATAATAAAGAGTTGTTAGGTATAGTTGCAGTGTTAAAGAAATAAAGAGCATTCTTATAAGGTACAGAGAGACTATTTATAGTTAAGACGGACTATAAGAACCTTATAGGATTCCTAATAACAAAGGAACCTAACTAAAGATAGGTTAGATTGGCGGAAATACTTATAGAATACTGTTTTAAGATTTAGCATACTAAGGGTATATATAATGCATAAGCAGACACTCTAAGTAGAAAGGCTAAACTATAAAATAATAAGAAGCTATTAGGGGCTTTATTGCGAAAAGATATAGATAGACTAATTAGGTATAATTATCCAAAGGTAGCAGCAATAAGAGAAAGCCAGATCCATAAATTACTAGAAAGTAATTAGATATAGAAGATCTAAGAGGTATAGATAGAGGATCTAGACTTAAAGCAATATAAAAATAGGGAAGCTATATATATTCTAAAAACAATTACAGAGGAGTTTATAAAAGAGTTTTATAAGGGAATAACATAAGGGCACAACGGAGCTATAGGCTTAGTATTAAGACTTTAAGAGAAGTACATTATTTAAGGAATTTGGGGACTAGCAAGACAAGTTATAAAAGAATATTTAGATTGCTAAAGAAATAAACTAATAAGGCATAAGCTGTATAGAGGGCTATAACCTATTAAGATACCAGAAAGACCATAGGAGGTTATATTATAGGACTTTATTATTAAGTTACCAAAGTTAAAAGATCCTATTACCGGATAAGATTATAACGCGATCTTAGTAATAGTAGATAAGCTAATAAAGTAGGAATACTTTATAGCGTATATAGAAGAGATATTAGTAGAAGATGTTGCTAGAATCTATATTAAAGAAGTGTTTATAAGACATAGAGTACTTAGTAAGATTATATTAGATAGAGATCTAAGATTTATAGCAGCACTTTAGAAGGTATTTTTAGCTAAGTAAGGGATTTAAGCAGCAACCTTTATAGTATATTATCCACAAACAGACGGATAAATAGAAAGGTTAAACTAGATACTAAAACAGTATCTAAGGCATTATGTTAATTATACACAGAACAATTAGGTATTATTACTACCAGTTACATAGTTTATATACAATATAATACTATAAGAAGGAATGGGAACATTACTATTTAAGGCAAATTATGGATATAAGCTAAGAATATTATTATTACTATATTAAGCAAAGAAAATAAGTAGCACAGCTAAAGAAAGAATAAAGACCTTAATAAATCTTTATGTAGACCTTAAGGAAACGGCTAAACTAGTACAGTAAAGGATAAAAAGGTACTACAATGCTAAGAGATCTAAGGGACCAGATCTTAAGGAGGGAGATAAAGTGTGGCTACTATATAAAAATTTTAAAAGTTAATAACTAAGTAAGAAGTTAGACCATGTTAGACTAGGACCTTTAAAATTACGTAAAGAATTTTATTGGTTATATATAAGCTAAACCTACTAGCCAAAATAAAGATCTACCCTATATAGTATATTGCAATACTAGAGCTAGTATATAGGAATATTAAGCCACTAGTCTATAAGGCAGACACGTATAAAGGATAAGAGGAAGACAAATGGTAAGTTTTAAAGGTTATTAACTATGAGGATATAGATAATAAAACATAGTATAAAGTAAAGTAGATAGGCTATAGTGAGACTACTTAGGAACTACTAAGCAACCTAGAGAATGCTATGGGAAAGGTATAGGAGTATTAAAAGAAAGTAGGTTAGGGAGTATTAAAAAAGGATCGCTAAAGGATGAGTTACCTAAGGGGGACCTAAGAGAAGCAACTACTATGTTACTTGGAGTTGTTTTCTTTTCTAAAGACACTACTCTCTTATTACCTAATTTAGCTAGACCCTACTTAATAAGTTTCTACTCCTTAGAACGGACCTTTTTATAAACCTTTTTAAGATAAAGCAACTGGGCAGATGCCGCGACACAAGTGTTTAGGGCCTTTTACTTAGCGTTATAAGAACGCTTAAGCTTAGTAAAAGCCTATACTAGGTTACTGTTAAGCCTTATAGTGGCAGATTAAACACGAGACCCTATAGTAAGTTACTTAGGGAACTTAGAGACTACTAGGAGTTATAGGACACATATACTTAGCGTTAGAGGTAGAGTGAACATTGCAAGATGATTGTATGTTTGCTTTAGTGCACTCTAAATACGAAGAGGGTTATTAGGATAAAGGACTTGCCAACGCAATATAAACTAACCCCTCTTTTAAATAACAAGAATATAGAGATGGCATTATCTTACCTAGCAATAGTATAGCAGCAATAGTATGAGTATAATATTGCGCGTGTAAAGAAGAAGAAGCTTTAGGTATAGTAAGTAAAGATATTAACTAAATTGGTTAGACGGACATCACACCTTTAGTAGACGACTTGGAGATGTTAGGAATCTTTAAGGACGAAGATAAAGAGGAGGGAGATAGTGTTACAAACAGCTTAAGTACAATGTTATAACTACTTAGAGAAGAGTTAGAAGAAGCTAGTTAGTTAATATAAGTATAGTCTAGGATGAAGCTAGTAGAACTATATAACAAGGAATAGTAACTAAGGTTATGTGGTGTGCTATATATAGAATAAGAGGAACGGGAGGAACTTATGTATCTTATATACTAGACGTACCTTATATACAAGAGAGGATTTCTTAGGAGTATGGTTATGTATTTAAAGGACCTTAGTCCCTACCGTAGATAGTTCTCTCCTTATAGTAAATCTTAGAATATAATTGGAGTTAATCTATTAGGCAACTACTCCACTAGTTATTATTATATTGTTGACTTCTTGTTTACTTATACACCTAGCCTATTGACAGGACCTACTGTAGTTACTACTATAAGGTTCTGTTACAGTAAGGCTAAGGAGGTATAATAGGAAGATTTTATATAAAGGCAGCAGTAACTACTCGCAAATAACTTTTCCTAAATAGGAAATTATGTACTGGCTTAGAGGTAAGCGGAGAATATAGCATTTATCTTAGTTTCCTAACTTTTGAATAGCTTATCTATAAAATCCAATTTATCTAAATTTTAACCCCCCTATCTATTTTACCTTCTTATCGCCTCCAGAGCTGTTAGATATATATATAATAGTATATAGGGAGAATTAGCAGTATTGCCGGATTAATATTACTGCTGTCTATAGCGTTAATTAATTTTTAGAATTTTTTACTTTTTTTTAAAGGGCGGAAATGTTGCTTATATAATAAGTTATATAACCTCTAAGAATGTATATTACTTCTAAATTAACCTTACTTAGTTACTGTAGTAGACCCTCTTAATAAGATAATACCACCTAGTAGTGACCAAGGTGCCTTAACCTTACTACCGCTCCTTTTATAGGCCTCCTCCTATCTATAAATACTTTCTTTTTTATACCTTCTTCCCTTCTTTTCTTCCTCCTTATAGGGAGCTAGAGGTGCTCTAATACGCCTTCTTAGTCTCCACTAAGGGATCTATTAGTTAATGTAGCGATATAAACAGCATTGGATGAGGAGATAATAGGTAAGAGGGAAGATAGGAAGGACAGAGGAGCCTCTAGTAAGTGTTAGTTAAGTAACGTTAATAGTTATTTATAGCCGCCTAATCTCCTGTGCTCGCAGGCCTCCTCCTGTCTATAAATACTCCCTTCTCTATACCTTCCTCTCCTCTTTTCTTCTTCCTTATAGGAGCTGGAGGTGCTCTAATACTCCTCCTTAGTCCCCACTAAGGGATTTATTAGTTGACGTGGTAATATAGACAGCATTAGACGAGGAGATAATGGGTAAAAGAGAAGATAGAAAGGATGGAGGAGCCTCTAGTAGGTGTTAGTTAAGCAACGTTAATGGTTATATTATGGCCGCCTAATCTCCTGTACTCGCAGGCCTCCTCCCGTCTATAAATACTCCCTCCTTTATACTTTTCTCTCCTCTTTTCTTCTTCCTTATAGGAGCTAGAGGTGCTCCAATACTCCTCCTTAGTCACCACTAAGGGATTTATTAGTTGATGTGGCAATATAGACAGTATTAGACGAGGAGATAATGGGTAAGAGAGAAGATAGGAAGAATAGAGGAACCTCTAGTAGGTATTAGTTAAGCAATATTAACAGCTGGTTTTTATTACCCAAAGATTGCGTTATATAATAACATTTGGGAACACAAATATATACCCTATCCCATACTCCACCACTACTAAATATTCTAGATTTTATACTCGGAGCTGCTTATAATAGGTATTCCTAAAATATCTACTAGTTTAAAGCTCTATAATTAAATATTGTTAATGGTTTATATAGGGGTTGTTAATTAAGCTCCCAGGACACAATTTTTAAAGTTTAACACTATACCACTATTACGACCTTTTTGTAGTGGCCGAGCCACCCCTAATCTTCTTCCCTCTCTCCTCTCCCTCCCTTTCTCTCTCTTATTGCTTGGCGCCGAGCTATTACATTGTTGCCAAGCCATTGTATTATTGTACATCCGAACTAGTGGGCAATGACGTAGTTAATTAATGCTACTATAGCCGCACCGCCTCTACCTGTTAGGGAAAGGGTCTTAGTATACCATTATGTTTCTTCTTACACGCGTGTTTAATCAAGTTGGGGTAGTAGATTTTAATTCTAGCTATGTGGCGATTTATTTATTAGGTATTAAAAATATTTAGTATATAAAGCTTTAAATTGGAATCATAATCTACTATATTAGATTCTATATAGAGGGCTCTATATAGGGGGGTCCTAGGGGGTCTCCCCCTGGAAAACCTTATCTCTATATATATTAATTAAAGTCTATATAATAAAGCTCTAAATTACAAACTCGGGTCAAAATTTTAGTTGGGGGGCTAAATATCCATATGTTAAAATCTAAAACCGTAAAAATCTTAATTAACGTATGTAATGGGGTTATGAAGGTGACCCTAGTTATAACCTGTTATAGTGCTGTAATGCAAGTAGGCTAAATAACTACATTGTGGTATGAAGAGGAGAAGAAGATGGAAAGGGGGTATTATATATAAATAGTAGGGCCAGTCCGCCAAGGCGCTAATGGTGGGCCAGCCAACAGTAGGAAACAATACGAGACAGTGTATAATAGGTCAGTGCCGTGACAGTACTTCCCTCCCCTAGAAGGTTTGGTCCCCAAACCAAACAAATAACTCTAAAAATAGGTAATATGCGGGGGCTGGTTTTTATCGCGAAGATGTTAGTTCTGCTTACCGCCCTTAGCTGAGCTAATGGCGATTTTCTATCCTAGGGATGGAAAATCCTAATTGGTTAGTTTAGTAAATAAAGTTAGTAGAACTCTACACCGCTACTAGAATTAATCTGCGTGGCGTTTTATAGCGTTCCTTGGCAAGAATCTGGCCAATTAGATAACTTTGACTGGTGGTTAAAGTTCTATGACATCTTAACCACCACAAATTAATATTGTGGTTGGCTATAACCTTAGCGTAACTTTTCCTTATCTTATGCCTAGTCTGGGGGTCTAGGCTTCTTAGGGTGTTGTTTATAGAACTTATATAGTGCGCGCTCGCACCCTTTTAGGGACTTCTTAGGTTCCCAGGTTTCTTCGTTATAATACTTCTACTTGATACAATATGTTAGGCCATGCTTGTCTATTTATTTATTATGTATATTAAGGATCTTTTTAAATTCCTACTTGTCTGTGATATTGCTATTATTGTCTCTTTTGGCTATTCTTCCTGTGATATTACGACGTTTCTCTTTATTAATGTGTGCTTAACTAGAGATCTCTTTAGGGAACCAGAGGTGGACTTTTAAAGTGTGGAAAGACTTGTTAACGCGGATGTGGTTTAGGAGGTTAACTATAACTACTCCTCTATAGGCAGCTAGGACGGGCTAGGGTCTGTTCTAGTTATTATCCTACTTTCTCTTAGGCTGGTTAGTCTTTATGTTTTTAAGGCTGACTATAACTATATTATCCTTTTTGAATATTGTACCTTCGTCTCGTTTTATATTAGCGTTGTCTTTATAGCGTCGCTGGGAGATACGAGCTAGGGCTTTAAGCTGGGTTAAGATGCGCTTAAAGCGGTTAGTAATAGTATTAGCTTATAAGTACTCCTTTTTTGTATATATAGACAGGGCTGATAGTTAGGGGCCCGCTGGTTTGACGCCTAGACATAGGTTATAGCTATAGTTGGCAAAGAATGGTAAAATTCCCGTGGTCTTATTAATCTGGTTATTTATGGCAAACTTGGTAAGGGGGAGCCAATCTACCTAGTTATCTTAGGTGAAGCTTATGAAGGCGCGTAGGTACTTATTTATTACTATATTAATAATCTTGGTTTGGCTATCTGTTTTAGGGTGCTATGCAGAACTAGGGCTTAGGGTTACCTTTAGGCGCTAGTTTAAGCAACGCTAGAAGTTAGAAATAAATAAAGAGCCTCTATTAGAAATGATAGTATTTAAAGCACCGTGTAACTTATAGATAGTATAGATAAATGCTTTAATAAGCTTCTTAGTATCTAGGCTAGTAACAGGAATAAAGTGTCTTATCTTTATTAGGCGGTTAACAACGACAAAGATATATCTATATATTTTGCCGTTATAAAGGCACTTAGGCAGGTTGACGACGTGGTTAATAGAGATATTGGTTTATAGGCGGACTGGTAGTTCTAGTAGTTTTAGGAAACCAGGCGGTGCTAAGCATGGGGTCTTTATACGGAAGTAAAGAGCGCAGTCTTTTATAAAGGTAGCTGTGAACTGTGAAATACCTGGCTATTAATAGGTTTGATTAAGGAGGTCTAGCGTCTTAACGCGGTCTAGGTGGCCCGCAGGACCTAAACTGTGTATGCGGTGTACGACTTCTAGTTGGAGTTTAGGTAAATTAGGGATAAATACTCGATTCCTATAGTAGATCAGGCCGTTGACAATTAAATATTTGGATTTATTATAGCGGAGTAACTTCCTGATCTACTTAAGCTAGTGACGTACTTTACGGCCTTCCCATTTATATAGCGCAGCTAATATATCCCTAGCGAGTTCATTCTCCTTATAGGCATTCTTAATAAGCTCCTTAAGGGGTTTTTTCTTAGGCTCTGGGTCCATTACTGTAATAAAGTCTTTAACGCTCTGGTCTTGGGATTTGCTTAGCAGCTCTTCTAGGATAGTGGGGTTGACTTTTTTTTGTAGTAAGACAACGCGGTCTTAGTATTGTAGACGTTTGTTACTAGTATTAGTAGGTACTACGCCTAGGAGACAGCTAAGAGCGTCTAGGATTATGGCTTTGGTACTAGGCCTATAGGTAATAACAAAGTTAAACTAAGAGAGGAACTTAGCCTATTGGACTTGGCGCTGGTTTAGTTGTTTTGTTATTATAAAGGTCTGGAGGTTCTTATAGTCTGTAATAATCTTAAATGGTTGCTTGGTTCCTTATAGTTTAGGGCGCTATTCTTCTAGTGCTTTTATAATTGCTAGGAGCTCCTTATTGTATATTTTATAGTTATATTCTAGGGCGGAGTGCTTGGCAGAGAAGAATGTGACTAGCTTAAGTTTGCTATCTTCGCCAGCTTGGTAAAGCACTCCTCCTAAAGCCTAGTTTGAGGCGTCTGTCTCTACTACGGTTTTCTTTGTGTAGTCGTAGTATACTAGGACTGGTGCTGTGGTGAACGCTGTCTTTAGTGTCTGAAAGGCTTGTGCTTGATTAGGGCCCTATAACCAATTGGTACTCTTCTTTAGTAGCCTAGTTATGGGTTTAATAACTGCGGAGTAGCTTTAGATAAATTGTTGGTAAAAGTTCGCGAAGCTGAGAAATTGCTGTAGTTCTTTAATTAACGTTGGGTCCTTCTATTTCTGTAAGGCCTGCACCTTCTTAGGGTCTATAGTTATGCTATTAGTCGAGATAATTAAGCTGAGATATTTTGTTTTAGTAGCATAAAATTTAGACTTATTAATGTTAATCTGTAGTCTGGCGTTGCCGAGTCTCTGGATAACTTTATTTATATATTTAGTGTGCTTAGTGCGTGTTTTAGAGAAGATAAGGACATCGTTAAGGTAGGCAGTATAGTAGTTATTAAGGGCGTTGTGTAAAATATAGTTAATGTAGTTCTAGAATATAGCGGGCGTATTATAGAGACTAAATGGTATAACTAATATCTTATAGAGTCCGAACTGGGTGATAAATACTATAAGCTACTTATAACCTTCTGTAATCTAGATCCGGTTAAACGCAGTAATTATGTTAAGCTTAGTAAAGTACTTGGCACTATAGAGTGTATTAAGTGTCTTATGGATTAGTGGCAATGGGTACCGATTCTTAATAGTAACTATATTTAGGCCTTGGTAGTTATAGCAGATTCGCACGCTACCACCAGGTTTTGCAGCAAGGAGAAGTGGTATGGTGGCTAGTAAGGTTAATTTGTGGATAAAACCCTTATCTAGCATCTTGTTAATCCATTTCTTTACACAACTAAGTTTAGTGGGTGAGAGTGGTTTATTCTTGTAATATAGGGCCTACTTTCCAGGTATAATCTTAATTTTATAGTCCTATGGTCGGTGAGGGGGCAGCTTATCTATATTTTTAGGGAGGAAGTGTTTAATATATTCGCGAAACTCTTTTAGTAAGCGTTATAGAATATCTTTATAGGTTAATCCTGGTTTGCCTTTTAGGAATTTCTTAATATTAGTATTAACTATCTTTTGGCGTA
>Ga0307507_10001975_pt1 | contig 44487 bp, 11 predicted proteins | sample 7_EM_MG_FD_207223 | JGI IMG/M metagenome (GOLD analysis project Ga0307507, IMG submission 207223) | Populus trichocarpa ectomycorrhiza microbial communities from riparian zone in the Pacific Northwest, United States - 7_EM | ecosystem: Host-associated > Plants > Roots > Unclassified | place... | reverse complement strand
AGATTCTCTGGTTATTCCTTTCTCTTCTTTACGCAACGTCTTATTCTCTACAAGAGCTATACCCTTAGATTTAGATAGAATTTATATTGTTCCTTTAAATCTACCCTAAAGGCTCTTTGTGCCCTTACATTATATTGCGTTAATACTACTACCCTCGAAATGGCAAACGAACTTAAATCCGCCACGTCAACCATTATGACCCTAGTTAGGGAATAAATGACTATAATGCAACAGTCCTTTATGGATGCCTTGGCCCAGCAATAAGCTATACTAAAAGCCCAGTATCAGCAATTGATTGAAGCAATATGCAAAGAACTCTATAACGCCAAAGTACTCGCATTAGAGACCCCGATAGTAACACCTGTAAATAAGATTAAAATAACTGTATCTAAACCTAGCCCGTTAAACATAAACCTTAAACTAGTAATGGTAACTTAACCTATATCTATAATGAATCTGATACCTGTTACGAAATCCAAAAAGCTTCCTAACCCTCTAATGTTTGATAGAAATCAAAATAACCTATGTCCCTTTGTAACTAAGCTCCGTCTTAAACTTTTAACAAACCATAACTAATACCCTACTAAAGCTAGCAAAGTTAGCTATGGAATGTCTTATTTAAGCAAAGATGCTATATAAACCATGGACCCATTCTTCCGTAACGGCACCTTCATTAATTTTGAAACCTTTGTCTCTCTACTAGAACGAATGTATAATGACGCCAGCCGCAAATATACCGCTGTTACTAAACTTAAAAACCTATAATAACGGAACCGAGACTTTACAAGCTTCTTTTCGGAATTTTTAGGCCTTATTAGCGAACTGGATTGGAATGAAGCCGCTAGAGTTGCTGCTCTTTAATAAGCTATTTCAGATGAAATCAGAGCACAGTTAGTAGGTAGGGAACTGCCAAAGGACCTACCTAAATTTGCTACAATATGTTAACGAATTGATGAGGACCTTTAATATAACAAATAGACTTGTTTTCTGAAGCTAACCACACCTTGTGTTTAAAGCTCTACAAAACCGATATATACCCTAAAGCGCGACCCTTCTCCGAAACCTATGCACGACCCTATAGACCTTGACGCCACTTGATCCTATATACCCTTAGAAACCAATAAACAAAGAACTTAAGCCGTAAATAGAGAATGCTTCGGATGTGGTAGAAAAGGACATATCCAAAGGAATTGCCAAACTCACCCTTTTAAAAAAGTCCGCTGTAGTTCCTCCCAGTCTTTAAATCGCACCCACTCCTTAAATTGCACTCATTCTTTAAGCCGTACTCGCTCCTTAACTTATACTTATTCTATAAATTATACCCAGTTATTATAAAGCATCTTACCCTTAGCTAACTTGGAAAACAAATCGTCCTAGGGCCAAGTTGCGCCTTAGGATAAGAAGTAGAAGAGTATAAGTGTTTAGGCTCTTCCAGCGCTGATACACAACATAACTCCCTTAATATACTTGGCGAAATTTAAACACTTAGAAAATGGAAGGAGGTATAAATCCTTATAGATAGCGGAGCTACTAGCATGGGCTTTATTAATATAAACTATATAAAAACCTAACGCCTGAATTTAAAGAAACTTAATAAGCCCTAAGGCCTATAAGGCTTTAACGGCAAACCCTTAATATATGGCGAATTAACACACTACACTCTTGTGAAAATGCGGATAGGTAAATACCTTAAATACATTTCCCTATTTGTAACACCCCTAAAGTAATATAAGATAATACTTAGATATGGATAGGTAAAACAACATAACCCTTTAATTAGCTGGGTTAAAGAAACACTAAAGTTCCATACAACCTACTGCCAAAGTTATTGCTTAAAATACCACTCGCCCTATAAACATGCATATAATTATTTGAATTTAATATAATACGAATTGCCCTTACTATAAACTTTAAACCAATACAACAAAGCTATAACTACTAATCATGGTAAAGAATGCGAAGATGTTTCGTTAAAACCTTTTAAAATTTGTATAATATAAGCCGCGCCCTTTATTTTATTAGCAAGAAAATAAAACTATAAAATCTTTGCTATAACAATGGAAGATATTAAGAAAGCGCTAGAACTAAAGCAATATATTAACCCTCAACCTCTTATACCCAAAGAGTATCATAATCTAATTAATAAATTTAAAAAACAATTTGTAGACTAACTAGCCCCACACTAAGATAAGCATGATTTTAAGATAAAACTTAAGCCTAGCATAACACCAAAGTTCAGTCCGCTATATAGTATGTTACAAGAAGAACTGCTTATAATATAATAATACCTTAATAAACATCTAGAAAAAGGATTTATTCACCCTAGTTAATCTCTATTTGCCTTACCTATACTATTTATTAAAAAGCCAGGAGGAGGCTTAAGATTCTATATTAATTATTAAGCTCTAAATGCAATTATAATTCAAAACTAATATCTAATTCCCCTGATTTAAGAGACACTTAACTATTTAGTAAAGGCACGGTACTTTATAAAGCTTGATATAGTTGCTGCCTTTAATAAAATCCGTATATATAAAGGAGATGAGAAGTATACAGCTTTTTGTATATAATGGGGACTCTTTAAATACCTGGTAATGCCATTTAGCGTAAAAAACGGTCCTAGTATGTTTTAGCAATACATTAATAACACGCTTTATGAATTCCTTAATATATTTGTTACTGTGTATATTAATAATATCTTAATCTACTCGTCCTTGCTTTTTAAACATTAAAAATATGTTAAAATGGTCCTTAAATGCCTATAAGATACAGGCTTACAATGCGATATTAAGAAATGCAAGTTCCACGCGTCCGAAGTTATATACTTAGGCTTAATTATATCCCGCGACGGAATTAAAATGGACCCTAAGAAAGTCGCCGCAATTATAAACTGGGAAAGTCCTAGTAGTATATAAGACATTTAAGGATTTCTAGGATTTGCAAATTTCTATTATTAATTTATTAATCACTTCTTAAAAATCGTTTAGCTATTAATAAACTTAATAAGAAAGAATATAAGATTTAAATAGACTACTAAATGCGAACAAGCTTTTAATGAACTAAAATATTATTTTATAACTGCTCTGATTCTTGCCTACTTCAACCCTGACCTTAAATATATTATTAAAACGGACTCATCTAATTATGCCCTAGGAGGAGTGTTATTACAATATAACAAGAACGGTGAGCTGCGTCTAGTAGCCTTCCTTTTCTAAAAGCTCGCCCCTACTAAATTAAACTATAAGATATATAATAAGGAACTACTTGCAATTATTAGATGCTTTAAACAATGGCGTCCAGAACTTAAAGGATTGCTGTTCTTAATATGTGTGTTAACAGACCATAAAAACCTACAGTACTTTATGACTACAAAACAGTTAACACAGCGCTAAATTTATTGGGCCGAATACCTCTTATAATTTAACTTTAAGATTATGTACTAACCGGGCAAACTTAATTAGAAGCCTAACGCATTAATATAACAGTTACAAGACTTACCTATAAACGCCTTAGATGAATGAATTATAAATCAATTATAGATCTTATTGCCCCTTAAACGTTTTAAGAAACTATATCCTATATTCCTAAATACGGAACTTAACAGAAACAAATTAGAAATTAATAAATAGGAAATGGAAATTAATAAGCTGATGGAATACGAATATAAGAATAATATATAGATAATAGATATAATGGGAGCGATTTGAACAGGAAAATGACAGTATAAAGATATTACACTCGCCGAATGCGAAATTTATAATAATCAACTATACTATTAATAGAAAATGGTAGTCCTAAATTCCGAACCTTTGCGATTTAAGATACTTGAATTTATATATAACTCTCCTGTAGTAGGATATCCTGGCTATATAAAGATATACAAGATAGTTCAACGAGCGTATTACTGGCCTATAATATATAATTATATGCGAAAATACGTCCGAGCATATAGAACGTGTGTTTATGGAAAAACTTTTTATGTAAAGAAACAAGGAGTATTTTGACTATTGTCAATTCCAATGCAAAGATGGCGTAATATCTTAATCAACTTTGTGGTAGATTTACTTAGCAGTAACGGATTTATAAATATTATAGTAGTAGTTAACCGCCTTATAAAAATGCGATATATAATTCCTATAGACTTAATCGATGTTATTTTAGTAGCTAAATGTTTTATTAAACACGTCTTTAAGCTACATAGACTCCTTAACTTAATAATATCCAACTATAGAAGCCAGTTCGTTTCAGACTTCTAGCAAGCTCTATGTAAATAATTAAGTATATAAATATAACTTTTAACTGCATTTTATCTAGAGACAGATGGTTAAACTGAAATTGCGAATGCGATTATAGAACAATACCTATAAATATACTGCTCCTACCTGCAAGACGACTGGGAAAAGTGGCTGCCTTTAGCTAAGTTTACTACAAATAATATAATAAATGAATTAACAGGTATGACGCTATTTTACGCGACCTACGGACAAGACCCTTAACTTAGATTTAAACCATGACCTAAAATTGATATAATAGGACCCATAATTAAACGGATTTAGTTAATTAATACGCATAACTTCGCTAATTAAATAAAGCAGTTAACGGAACTACTATAAAGTGAATTAATGTACGCTTAAACAGTATAGGAATGGCATGTAAATAAAGGACGAGCTCCTATGTGGGACTTTAAAGAAGGTGATATAGTTTATCTAAATACACGAAATATAAAGACTTAACAGCCCTTAAAGAAACTTAATTAGAAGTTCATGGGCCTGTACCAAATTAAAAAGAAACTAAGCCCGTACGCCTATAAGCTTAAACTGCCAACTAAGATAAAAATATATCTAACGTTTTACGTAAGCTTGCTGCAACCCTTAAAGGGTAAACCTTTAACTTGTAAAGTGCCGCTGCCACCTTCTATAATTATTAACAATGGTAACGGTTCTTACTTTATTAACTTAATTAATAACATGCAATAGAAAATATAATCTAAATAATTTAAACTTCTTGTTAAGTGGGAAGGATATAAAATATAAACCTGGGAAACCTATAACCAGATTAAGGCCGACGCGCCTTCCTTAGTAAAAGAATTCCATAAGGACTATCCTTTGCGGCCTGCTCTGGCTGGATAGATACAACATAAAGGCAAACAACTGCTACTTGACACGAATACACGAAACTCAAATTTAAAAAGAACTTAAAATAAGTCACAACGTTTATAATGCGATTATGTGACACGCAAGATGTTAAGGAACTTTGACCGGCAGTTAAAGTTGTCTAATTAGTTAGATCTGCCTTGCTAAAACCGCCACCTGACACAAAAATACGATATATAATAAAATTATGAATTCTTAACTAAATTGAATTATTTTGAACCTTCGGCTAAAGGGGGGGGTACTATAACAGGACTAGCTTAGTTACAGTAGGAATGTCTTGGTAAAACACTTAACAGATAAACTTGACGCTTTAACCAAATTCTGCTGAATTCTGCCAGCTTGATCAACTTCTGCCAAGTTCTGCTAGATCAATTAAATTCTACCGAAGTCCGTCCGCGTGCGCATGTGCGCACGTATCGACCAAGACCCCTAACTATTTAATTACAAGATTCTCTGGTTATTCCTTTCTCTTCTTTACGCAACGTCTTATTCTCTACAAGAGCTATACCCTTAGATTTAGATAGAATTTATATTGTTCCTTTGAATCTACCCTAAAGGCTCTTCATGCCCTTACACTAGAGAGCACTTTTAAGAAGGGCTGGATTGGGCCTAGTAAGTCGCCTACTAGAGCGCCTATCCTCTTTATACTGAAAGCAGAAGATATAATACGGCTATATATTAACTATAGATGCCTAAATAAGATTACAATTAAGAACCGGTACCCCTTACTATTAGTTGGCGAACTCTTTAATAGGCTTAGCTATGCGAAGATATTTATAAAGCTAGATCTTTATAATGCGTATTATAGAATTCGCATTAAAAAGGGAGATAGGTAAAAGACTATATTTAAGATACGCTACAGTTACTTTAAGTACCTAGTAATGCCCTTTAGTCTTATTAATATCCCTATAACTTTCTAAAGCCATATTTAAAAGGGCTCTAGGGACCCTAGTAAATACTATCTGCGTAGTTTATCTAGATAATATTCTTATCTACTTAAATAATAAGGATAAGTACGTTAAGCACGTTAAGTAGGTACTACAATAGCTGTTATACTTGGGGCCAATACGCCAAACTATTAAAATATATTTTTTATACTAAGAATATATTACAGTACTAGCAGAATACGGCAGAAAGCTAGCAGAATACGGCAGATTGCAGTTATATAACTAGAGGATCTTATAAAACGTTAAGCGGCATTACTACTCCTCTCCTTTCCTTTTCTTTAGCTTTGGATCCTCGTTTATAGACAATTTAATTATATAGGCTTGCGCGACCCTCTTGTCGTACTTATGCCTTTATTAATTAAGTCGCTAATATTATCCAAAGCTCGTTGCTACTCTTTTTTTCTAAAATGGAACTTGAATATATCTATAAACTATAAATAGGACAAGGATATAAAAAAGGACCTAAAGGATATTACTAGAATAAAATAGGACCATAAGGACAGGATAAGAACTAAAAGGACATATATAATATAACCTAAAGAATACGCACGGACTAGAACCCCTATAGAAACCTACTAGAAATTATTTAACCACTATACTAAGAAATATAGTAGCCGGTAAAGCCGCTGTAGGACCCGTAAATACCTCTAATAGTGAAATAGTCGCCGTCTTAATCCCCTAGGAAGAACTTATAGTAGCTAATACTAAAATTAAACGGCTTTAAGAGCTGCTTAAAACTAAAAATACCCCTATACTTAGCGAAGAGTTATTAGACACCTAAAGACTTGCTATAGTCCTTAAGGCCTTAGCCTAATACATAGTATTAGTATTATTACGGTCCGCGAAGGTTATGGACCCCCTATTACTTATAGATGGAACTAACCCTATATTTAATAATTGGAAGCTTTAACTATAAAATAAGCTTAAAGTTAATACGGACTACTTCCCTACTACTTAAGCTAAGATAGCCCATGTCTTTAGCCGCACTAGTAGGGACGTATAGACGTACCTACGTCCGCGATACGCCTAGGATTTAGTAGACCCCTTCCTCTCTAGAGAAGAGATAATTAACTGCCTGTCTTTTATTTATAAGGACCCCTTTAAGATATAAAACGCCCGCCTTAATTATAAAGCCCTTAATATAAAAACAACGGAGACCTTTTTAGCCTTTTAGACCTATTTTTTGCACCTAACTGGCTAAGCCTATATTCCTTATAAAAGCCTAATGCTAGACCTCTTTAATAAGCTTACCCTAGACCTATAGCGCGCTATACTGCTAGTCTTTACTACTATATAAATGCTAAAGGTACTTACAGACCACTGCTTAGCTATTAATTAAGGCCTCCGTTATATTAAGGTATAAGCTAAGCGGTATAAAGCTAGAAATTCTTTAAACCAAACTATAAGCACTATAAGAATAACCTATAGTGCCCTAGCACGATTAGTAACTTCTATAGCACTAGCCATATAGCCTACTATTAATTTAGCAGCTAGCTGCGCAGCTAGTCTTAACGTGGGTTTAGTGCACACTTAACTTATATATAATAAACCCTATAAATAGACCCTTAGTAATTAAGAAGCCTACTTTTTATACGGCTAGAAGGATTACTTTACTAAGGACTGCCTAAAGAAGGTAAAAATGGACAAAGTTCTATTAATCTAAAAAGATAGTACGGAGTTGGAAAAAGAGGAGCCTTAGAGAAAGACTTCTCTTTAGGGTTAAAAGGGATTAATATATTATATATTAATCTAGGTCGGCTAGTTAGTAGAAGAAGCTGCACTATCCCTTATACTTTATTTTGTAATAGATATTAAGTTTTAACTTCTGCTTTAGCTAACTCTAAAGTAAATGCCTTTGCCTTAATAGATACCTAGTATACTATAAAGCTAGCTAACCTTTTAAATACACCCTTAAAAAACCACCCAAACTAATTTTTATTTGCGGGTATAACGGACGGATAGGGCTACCTATTATAACTATCTTATAAATTTACCTTCGCGTAGATGGACAAAGGTAATATAATATCCCCTTTCTTATTATAGACCTAGAAAGCCATAATATAATCTTAAAGAGAAAATGGCTAGCCTATTTAGGCTTATAGCTTAATATACAAAACTAACGGCTTATTTAGCCTAAAACCCTATCCCTAATACCTTCTTTTATAAAGGAAATTAGCATTATAATAATAAACCTTATACGGCTATAGGTAGACACCGTTTACTAAGCCAATGCTATATATAGGGACTAGGCCTTTAAGAAAGATGTATAGCTTAATCTATAACAAGTCTATAGACTACGCCATCCCTAAACTACTAATATCGCGCCGTCGGCACTAGAAACCTAGGAAGTTAGTAATAAGCTAGCTGGCTTATGCACTATACAGCTATAAAGAATAGTAAGGAATATTAGACGCTATACTAAATATATAAACCGGAAAGATAACTTATGGAAGATAGAGTATGAGCTAAGGAGGGTTATAAGTCCTTAACTGTAAAATATAATCTATAGAGCGCCCAAAAAGAAACCTATAAGCCTCCCCCCAGTTAATATCTGCTATATTGGTGCTATAGGGTTTTACTAGAACTTAAAACGGCCTAATACCGTTGCCTTTACAACTAGCTTATATAAAATTAACTAGATAATTAAAGACAAGGAAGCCCTAGCCTATAACTAGCTTAGTAGGGAAAGTAAGCTTATAGATAAGGAGCTAGTAGAACAGAAACTACTCTACTAATACTAGGGATTTAGAGACGTATTCTTTAAGGCAGTATCTAATATACTCCCACCTTACTAACTGTACGACTATAAGATTAAGATTAAGCTAGATAAAGAAAACACCCTTAGCTATATCCCCCTTTACAAGTAATCTACTAAGAAGCTATAGGCCACTAAGTAATACCTTATTAACAACCTTAATAAGGGCTTTATTAAGCCTAGCTAAGTCCACTTTACTTTACCTATTTTCTTTATAAAAAAGCCTAATAGCGAACTCTATTTTTATATTAACTACTACAAACTAAACTATATAACCTATAAAGACTAATAGCCACTACCCTTACTTAAAGAAATACTAGTCTATATAAGTAAGGCTAAGATTTTTATAAAGCTTAATATCTATTAGGCCTTTTATTAAATTAAAATTGACCCCAGATCTAAAGATATTACTATATTTTAGACCTGTTACGGATTATATAAATATAAAGTACTACCTTTTAGACTAACTAACGGACTAGCTATATACTAGCGGTATATAAATAATGTACTCTTTAACTACCTTAATAAATTCTACACAGCCTACCTAAATAATATTATAATTTACTCTAAGAATAAACTGGAATATAAAGAATATATCCATAAAGTCCTATAACAGCTTCGCGAAGCTAGTCTCCATGCTAATATTAAGAAGTTAAAATTTAGTGTTAAGCGCACTAAGTACTTAGGGTTTATTATTAGTATAAATGGAATTAAGGCAGACTCAGAAAAAATAGCTGTAATTAATTAATAGGAATCCCTAAGGACTGTAAAGGGGGTATAGTTATTTCTTAGTTTCTATAACTTTTACTAACGCTTTATTAAAGATTATAGTAAAATTACTTGGTCTTTTAACTGCTTTACTAGAAAGAACCAACCTTTCCATTTTAATGCTATATATATAAAAAGGCCTTTAACAAACTTAAAAAGCGGCTAGTCTCTGCTCCGCTACTAGTCTATTTTTACCTAAAACGGCCCTTAATATTAGAAACAGATGCTTTAGATAGTATAATAGCTGCTATCTATTCCCAGAAATAGCTAGATAGAAAATGGCACCCTATTATATACTATTTAAAGACTATAATAGATGCTAAACTAAATTACTATATCTATAATAAAGAGATACTGGCTATTATTTCTAGCCTTTAGCACTAGCGTGTATAGCTAGAGGGGACCCCTAAACCTATTAGGGTAGTTTTAGATTAGAATACTTTATAATAACTAAAGCCCTTACAGCCTAGTAGGCATACTAGGTAGATATCCTATCCTAGTTTAACTTCCTAATTATATATAAGCTAGGCGCAACTAACCGTATAGATGCCCTTATAAGACGTAAGTAAGACCTAGATAATCAGATAGCCGTAAAAATTATATTATAGACCCAGACGCTGCTATAACTAGAGCACCTTAACCCCTAAATATAGGCAGAACTAAATATAAACCCTATAAAGGCCGAAATATGCCCTATTAATACTATGGAACTTAACCTTATTAATAAGCTACTGTAAGTAAATTGTACGGCCCCTTTATTTTAAGAGTACTATAAAAGAGTAAAGTGTATTATTAGCCCATAGTCCCTTAAAAACGGACTACTAAAGCATAAGGAATGGCTAGTAGTAGCTAAGGAATAGAACTTATGGACTCGGCTTATTGCGGAAGTGTATACTTAGGTCTCTACGGCCCACCCCAGAAAAAATAAGACCTATAAAACTATTAGCAACTATTACTACTAGCCTAGAATTGTTATAGATATTAATAGTTATATACAAAATTGTAATAACTACTATAGGTCTATAATTCTATAAGATAAGACCCTAAGACTATTAAAACCACTCCTAATACCAGAGCGCCCCTAATAGTATATTTCTATAGATTTCTATAAGCTATCTATAGACTGTAATAGATACGGTATAGCTGTAGTTATAGTTAACCGCTTTAGTAAGCGCCCGTTTTTAATCCATTATTATAAAAATATTAATATTAAGGAGGCGGCCTAACTATATATCCACTACGTCTGGCAAATTTATAGACTACTAAATACTATTGTATCCAATTATAGGCTATAGTTTATATCGGCTTTCTAGAACGAGTTTACTTAGATCCTAGGTATTAGGCTAAAGCTTTTAACAGTATACTACCCCTAGATAGACGGCCAGACAGAGATTATAAACTAGTATTTAGACTAGAGACGCCAATTCTTTATTAACTACTTTTAGGACAATTAGGCTAAACTACTACTTCTAATAGATTATGCCCAGGCAACCTTACCCTATAACATTATAGAATTTACACCTATCTAGCTAGAAATAGGGTACTTACCCTATATAAGCTTTAACTAGAAAAGAATAGAAGGGCTATAGACTATACGTAAAAAACTATATTATAAGGAAGCCTAGCATTACACTAAACACTTAGAAGAAGCCTAGAAAGTAGCCCGTACAAACCTAAAAAAGGCTTAAAATTTAATAGAATAGTAGGCAAATAAGCATAGGCGTGAGCCTAACTTTACTATAGACAATATGATCTAGGTTATAATAAAGAACTAAAAGATAGAACGGCCTAGTTATAAGCTAGACTACCAGTAGCCAGTTACCTAGGCTAAGGAGAAAGCCTAGAGCTACTTTAACGAGAGTACTACTAGCTAAATATGCATAATATAATATAAAGGTATATCTTTAGCTACTATACCTACTAATAAGCTAAAGCTTTATATAAGACGTATAACGGCTTTTTAAAGCTACTGCCTATTCCAGACTAAAGATAAAATAATATCTTAATTAACTTTATTATTAATATCCCCGTCAGTAAAGGTTATATAAATATTATAGTAGTTATAGACTAACTATTTAAGATAAGACATTTAATCGCCTATCCTAATATATTAACACCTACCATTACCTAACTGTTCCTAGATTATATATAGAAACTCTATAGACTCCCTAAAACGATTATCTCTAATAGAGGCAGTTAGTTTATCTTTATATTTTAGAAAGAACTAACTACCCAACTCCGTATTAAAGCACTATTGTTTATAATATACTACCTAGAAACGGATGGTTAAATAGAATAGTATATTTAGATATACACGTTATATTTATAGGACGACTAAATAGACAGGCTTATATTTGCTAAGTTTACTATAAATAACTCCGTCTTGGAGACTATAAAGGTCTTCCCATTTCTAGCCAACTATAGCTAGTATACGCGAATAGGGTTTAACCCCTTTAGTAATATTCCTCGCCCCACTTATTATACCTTATAGGTTATAAAAGGAAATAAATTTATAAAGAAGATAAAAGAACTATAAAAGTTCTTTACTAATAAAATAATATGGCCTAATCTGTCTATAAAGCCACAGCGAATAAAAACCAAACCCTAGTACTAGCCTACTAAATTAGTAACTTTATTTGGCTAGATATAAGAAATCTAAATTTAAAACAACCTATTAAGAAACTTAATTAGAAGAACGCTGGCCCTTATAAGGTTAAAAGGTTATTTTTTCTTATGCCTACTAACTGAAGCTCCCTAATACGGTTAAAATCCACCCTCTATTCTATACGTTAGTCCTCCGCCCTACTACCCCTATATTAAACACCCTATCTAGATAGATTTAGGACCCTCCTCTATTAGTTAAAGTAGATAATAAGAATAAGTACTTTGTTAAAAGAATTAATAATATTAAGTATAACAAACAGAAATGTAAATATATATACCTTACAAAATAGAAAGGCTTTACTAAGCCCTTATAGGAACCCGTTAACTTTATAGGACTTATATAAGCCATAAAAGACTTTTATAAACTCTACCTAAAACTACTATAGTCCTATCTTATAGAAGCTTAAGTTTAAGGGGGGGAGGTACTGTTATAGGACACCTCTATAATACCTTATATATATCTACCTATTTCCACTAACATAGTAAGAAGAGACTAACCGCGAGATGGTAATCTAATGGCAATCTACTGGAAATTTACGGTAATCTAACGGCAATCTGCTGTATTCCGCTATATTCTATAAAGTTTATTAATGTAAGGGCGCGAAGAGGCTTCGGGGAAGATTCGAAGGAACAATATAAATTCTATCTAAATCTATGGGTATATAGCTCTTGCAGAGTACAAGACGTTGCGTGAAGAAGAGAAAGGAATATAGGAAGCTTGTAACTAAATATTCGGGAGTCTTGGCAGCAGACGCGTGGATATGTACGCACGCGGGTTTTAACAGGTTTCAACCAAATTCCATTACGTCAGTGGAATTTGGTGGAATTCGATTAAGTTAGCGGAATTTGGCAGAATTTGATTGACTTGGTAAAATTTAGCAGAATTTAATTAAAGCGTTGGAATTTATCTGTTAAGTGTTTCACCGAGACATTCCTACTATAACTGGGCTAGTCCCGTTATAGTACCCCTCCTTTGGCTAAAGGTCCAAAATAATTTAATTTAGTTAAGAACTTATAACTTATTACGTTATAAGCGTTGTGATATATTTTAAGTTCTTTTTAATTTTAAGTTTCCTGCTATTGTGTTTTGTGTATTTATATTAGGTAGCAATTATTTACCTTTATATTATGTCCATCTAGCTAGAGTAGGCCATAAAGAATGATCTTTATGGAATTCTTTTACTAAGGTAGGCGCGTTAGCCTTAATCTGGTTATAGGTTTCCTAGGTTTATATTTTATATCCTTCCCACTTAATAAGAAGTTCAAATTATTTAGATTATGGTTTTTATTATATATTGTTAATTAAGTTAATAAATTAAGAACCGTTACCGTTGTTAATAATTATAGGAGGTGGTGGCGGCACTTTACAAGTTATAGGATTATCTTTTAAAGGTTGCAATAAGCTTATGTGAAACGTCAGGTATATTTTTATCTTAGTTAGTAGTTTAAGCTTATAGGCGTACGGGCTTAGTTTCTTTAAGGGCTGTTAAGTCTTTAGGTTTCATGTATTTAGGTAGGCTATATTACCTTCCTTAAAGTCCCATACGGGAGCTCGTCCTTTATTTACATGCCATTCCTATAACGTTTAAGTGTATATTAATTTACTTTGTAATAGTTCCATTAACTACTTTATTTAATTAGCGAAGTTATATACGTTAATTAACTAAATCTGTTTAATTGTGGGTCCTGTTATATTAATTTTAGGTTATAGTTTAAATCTAAGTTAAGGGTCTTGTCCGTAGGTTGCGTAGAACGGCGTTACGCCTATTAATATATTTATTATATTATTCGCGGTAAACTCAGCTAAAGGCAGCTATTTTCCCCAGTCGTCTTGTAGGTAGGAGTAGTATATTTATAAGTATTATTCTATAATTGCGTTCGCGATTTTAGTTTGGCTATCTATCTTTAGATAAAATACAATTAAGAGTCATATTTAAATGCTTAATTGTTTATATAAAGCTTGCTAGAAGTCTAAAACGAACTGGCTTCTGTGGTTGGATATTATTATATTAGGAAGTCCGTGTAGCTTAAAGACGTGCTTAATAAAACATTTGGCTACTAATATTACATTAATTAAGTCTATAGGAATTATATATCGCATTTTTATAAGACGGTTAACTACTACTATAATGTTTATAAACCCATTACTGCTAGGCAAGTTAACTATAAAGTTAATTAAGATATTACGCTATCTTTGCATTAGAACTGGTAGTAGTTAAAGTACTCCTTACTTTTTTACATAGGAGGTCTTTTTATATATGCACATTCTATATGCTCAAACATATTTTTATACATAGTTATACATTATAGGCTAGTAATATGCTTGTTAAACAATCTTATAAGTCTTTATATGGCCAGGATGTCCTACCACAGGGAAGTTGTGTATAAATTTAAGTATTTTAAATTGTAAAGGTTCTGAATTTGGAACTACCATCTTCTATTAATAGTACAATTAATTATTTTAAATTTTGCATTTAGCAAGTGTAATATCCTTATACTGTCGTTTTCCTATTCAAATCGCTTTTATTATATTAATTATCTATACGTTATTCTTATATTTGTATTCTATTAGCTTATTAATTTCTATTTCCCATTTATTAATTTCTAATTTATTTCTTTTAAGTTCCATATCTAGGAATATAGAGTGTAGTTTTTTAAAGTGTTTAGGGGGTAGTAAGATCCATAATTAATTTATAATCTGTTTATCTAAAGCATTTATAGGTAGATCTTGTAATTATTATATTAATACGTTAGGCTTCTAATTAAGTTTACCCAGTTAGTATATAATCTTAAAATTAAATTATAAGAGGTATTTGGCCTAACAAATCTGGCGCTATATTAATTACTTTATAGTTATAAAGTACTGCAGGTTCTTATAGTCCGTTAACACATATATTAGGAACAATAATTCTTTAAGCTTAGGGTGCTACTATTTAAAACATCTAATAATTGCAAGTAGTTCTTTGTTATATATTTTATAGTTTAATTTAGCAGGGACAAGCTTCTAGGAGAGAAAGGCTACTAGACATAGCTCGTTATTCTTATTGTATTATAATAACACTCCCCCTAGTACATAATTAAACGAGTCTGTTTTAATAGTATATTTAAGGTTAGGGTTAAAGTAAGTAAGAATTAGAGCAGTTATAAAGCGACGTTTTAAGTTATTAAAAGCTTATTCGCATCTAGCGGTTTATTTAAATTTTATATTCTTCCTTATTAGGTTTACTAATAGCTAGGTAATTTCTAAGAAGTGGTTAATAAATTAATAATAGAAATTTGCAAATTCTAGAAATCCTTAAACGTCTTATATATTGCTAGGGCTTTTCTAGTTTATAATTGCAGCGACTTTCTTAAGGTCCATTTTAATTCCATTGCGGGATATAATTAAGCCTAGGTATATAACCTTATACGCATAGAACTTGCATTTCTTAATATTGCATTATAGGCCTGTATCTTGTAGGCGTTTAAGGACTATTCTAACGTGTTTTTAATGTTCCAAAGGTAAGGATAAGTAGATTAAGATATTATTAATATACGCGGTAATAAATACATTAAGGAATTCGCGAAGCATATTATTAATATATTACTGAAACGTGCTAGGACCGTTCTTTACGCTAAACAGCATTACCAGGTATTTAAAGAGTCCCTATTATATGCAAAAAGCTATATACTTCTCATCTCCTTTATATATATGGATTTTATTAAAGGCGGCGACTATATTAAGCTTTATAAAGTCCTATGCCTTTACTAAATAGTTAAGCGTCTCTTAAATTAAAGGAATTGGATATTGGGTTTGAATTATAATTACGTTTAGAGCTTAATAATTAATATAGAATCTTAAGCCTCCTCCTAGCTTTTTAATAAATAGTATAGGTAAGGCAAATAGGGATTAACTAGGACGAATAAATCCTTTTTCTAGGTACTTGTTAAGGTATTGTTGCATTATAAGTAGTTCTTCTTATAACATACTATATAGCAGACTAAACTTTAATATTGTACCAGGTTTAAGTTCTATCTTAAAATTATGCTTATCTTAGTGCGGGGCTAGTTGGTTTACAAATTATTTTTTAAATTTATTAATTAGGTTATGATACTTTTTGGGTACAAGAGGTTAAGGATTAGGATATTATTTTGGTTCTAGTGCCTTCTTAATGTCTTCTATAGTTATAGCAAAGATTTTATAATCTTGTCTTTTTGCTAATAAGATAAAGGGCGCAGCCTATATTATATGAATTTTAAGACGTTTTAACGAAATATCTTTATATTCTTTACCATAATTGGCAGCTATAGATTTATTATATTGGCTTAAGGTTCGTGGTAAAGGTAATTTATATTATAATAAATTTAAATAGTCATATACATATTTATAGGGTAAATGGTTTTTTAAGTAATAACTTTAATAATAGGTTGTATGGAACTTTAGTGTTTCTTTAACCCAGCTAATTAAAGGGTCATATTATTTTAGCTATCTATATCTAAGTATGACTTTGTATTGCTTTAAGGGTGTAATAAACAGAGAGATATATTTAAGGTGTTCGCCTATCCGCATTTTTACTAGGGCGTAGTGTGTTATTTTACTATATATTAAGGATTTGCTATTAAAGCCTTATAGGCCTTAGGGCTTATTAAGTTTCTTTAAATTTAGGCGTTAAGTTTTTGTATAGTTTATATTAATAAAGCCCATGCTGGTAGCTCCGCTATCTATTAGGATTTATACCTTCTTCCATTTTCAAAGTATTTAAATTTTGCCAAGTATATTAAGGGAGTTATGCTGTATATTAGCGCTGGAAGAGCCTAGACACTTATACTTTTTATCCTAAGACACGACTTGGCCTTAGGACGATTTATTTTCTAAGTTAACTAAAGACAAGGTACTTTATAGCATCTAAGTATAATTTATAGAGCGGGTATAATTTAAGAAATAAGTATGACTTAAGGAACGGGAGGAACTACGGCGGACCTTTTCAAAGGGGTAAGTTCGATAATGCTTTTAAATATGTCCTTTTTTACCGCATCTAAAGCATTCTCTATTTATGGCTTAAGTTCTCCATTTATTGGTTCCTAAGGGTGCATAGGATTAAGCAGCATTAAGGTCCATAGGGTTGTACGTAGGGCTTTTAGGTCTTAGAGAAGGATCGCGCCTTAGAGTATATACCGGTTTTGTAGAGTTTTAAACGCGAGGTGTGGTTGACTTTAGGGAATAAGTCTATTTGTTATATTAAAGGTCCTTGTTAATTCGTTAATATATTATAGCAAATTCGGATAGGTTTTTCGGTAGTTCCCTATCTACTAACTAGGCTCTAATCTTATCTAAGATAGCTTATTAAAGAGCAGTGACTCTAGCAGCTTTATTCTAATCCAGCTCTCTAATAAGGCCTAAAAATTCTAAAAAGAAGCTAGTGAAATCTCGGTTCTATTATTATAGGTTTTTAAGTTTGGTAACAGCTATATATTTACAGCTGGCGTTATTATATGTTTGTTCCAGTAAAGAGATAAAGGTTTTAAAATTAATAAAAGTGCCATTATAGAAGAATGGATCTATGGTTTATGTAGCGTCTTTGCTTAACTAGGACATTCTATAGCTAACCTTGCTAGCTTTAGTAGGGTATTAATTGTAGTTTGTTAAAAGTTTAAGACGGAGCTTGGTTATAAAGGGACGTAGGTTATTTTGGTTTTTATTAAACATTAGAGGATTAGGGAGCTTTTCAGATTTTGTAATAGGTATTTAGTTTATTATATATATGGGTTAAGCTACTATTACTAGTTCTATTTTCTTATTTAACGGGCCAGGTTTAGATACCATTATATTAATCTTGTTTATAGGTATTATTGTTAGGGTCTGTAATATAGGTGCCTTAACATTACAGAGTTCTTTGTGGAGTGCTTCTATTAATTGCTGGTGTTAAGCTTTTAGTGCAGCCTACTGCTAAGCTAAGGCTTCCGTAAAGGACTGTTATATTATAGTTAACTGTTCCCTGACTAGGGTTATAATACTTATAGTTATTAAAAGGGATTCGGGTTCGTTTGCTATTTTAATAGTAGTTGTTTTAACGCAACGTAATATAAGGGCGCGAGGAGGCTTTAGAGAAGATTTAAAGGAACAATATAAATTCTATCTAAATCTATAGGTATATAGCTCTTGCAGAGTACAAGACGTTGCGTAAAGAAGAGAAAGAAATATAGGAAGCTTATAACTAAATATTCGGGAGTCTTGGCAGTAGATGCGTAGGTATGTGCGCACGCGGGTTTTAACAGGTTTTAACCAAATTCTATTACGTTAGTGGAATTTGGTGGAATTCGATCGAGTTGGCGGAATTTGGTAGAATTTGATTAAAGTGTCGGAATTTATCTGTCGAGTGTTTTACCGAGACATTCTTACTGTAACTGGGCTAGTCCCGTTACAATTAAATCCTATTCTACTTTATATATATATTAACTAAGCAACCAAACTAATATTATATACCCATTCTTCCCGTTTCCTTACCTTCTCTCCTTATGCAATGTTTTGACTTTATTATATAGTTTATATACATAGCTTATTAATATTTATTTCGCTATATATTATTATTGCTTATACTTACTCCGTGACTGTTGGGAATGAGGCAAGCTGCCGTCACGCTAGGTATGTTGCCGTCACGTGCTGATGTGGCCCTAGCGCGGTGAGGAACCTTAAGTTCCTTACCCCTTTCCTTATTCCTAAAAAGAAGAAGAACAACTATTATACTATCTACGAACCGTAGCTATGTGATATTACCTTGTGTAACTAACACTGATCAGTGGTTAACTTTACTGTTATACTATAGAACAGCTAGGTATCACTAAGAAGAGACGAGCTACTATACCAGTGCTACTTGTGCTAGAGGAAGCTGTTTTTTAAGGTTAGAACTGGTCCTAAACCTTAAATAGAACTCTTCTATAAATCTAAGGATCTAAAAGGCCAGAACTGGTCCTAAGCCTTTCTGAGATTACGGATTCTTGCGTCTATTATATAGAATAACATGCTTTATAAGTCTTTGCGATTTAAGGCTAGAACTGGTCCTAAGCCCTATAACTGCAAATACACGTCATAAACGCGTACTAAACGACAAACGCGTACTAAATAACAAATATATATTATGAACGCGTACCAAATAACAATCCCTATACTAATAACACTTCCCTCCCTCCAAAAACATGGCTACGCCTACTTTAAATAACTGGAAAGACTTCTTACTACTAGGGGTAGCTAAGCACGCGAAACTTATTAATAAAGATTAGAACGAATTTGCCTTTAATATAACAACTTATACTATAAAACAAGTTAACGGCTTTCTCCTACACCATATTATATTCTACCGAAATAGATGCTACACCAATTTATAACTATGGGAGTATTTTAGGGAGGATTTTATAGGATGAACTGCTGATACCTAGGCACTTAGCAACGTTAATATTGTTTGGGATTTTTAAGACTTCCTCTATAGGAATAGGGTATATATTACTAAGAACGGTAACCCAATTGCTAGTAATATTTAGGCCGTTATTACTAGTATAGAAGAACCAATATGGACGGAAGCTAAGATTATATGTTAACTACAGAAACCTAAAAATAACCCATATTCTTTAGAAGGCAACTTTAATTTATATTAAAACCCCTAAAACGCTGACCCCCTACCTAAAGCTGCTCTCCCACCTAAAGGTGCCCTTCTACTTAAAGTTGCTCCGCCTCTACCTCCTCTACTCTAGCTAACTGGTAAGCCTTTACTATAAGAAGTCATAAATCTAATAAAGGTATATTCGGACAAAGAAAAGAAGTTTGGAGGAGAACTATATAATATACTTAAAGCAAAACTATAGGTCTTCTATAACTGTTATAATAAGGTTAGAATTTAACGCTACTAGTACTATTACGCTTTCTCTATTATATTAAGGGGATGGGTAGTAATATTCTATTATAACCATATTGCGGGTAAAAACTATAGCTTTAATATAATACTTTAGCTTACTAGAGCCCACTTTAAGACTAATAAGAATTGCCAACTTTATATATCTAAATAGTGAGAGACTATGTTCCAGAGAGTTATTGCTTCTAACCTAATAAAGACTTATTTAGAGTGCCTTTAACTACTCTTTAATAAACTCTAGAAAATCCAATATAGCCTTACTAAAACCTACTAAAATAAGAATAGCCTAAGGGACCAGGTTATCTTAGCATGCTATAGCGTTCCTAAGTGTAACTTAGCGCTATACAAACCTACAGATATATTTAAAGGAGTATATACTAAGCTACGCTCTGCTGTAGGTACTATAATGTAAACATAAGAATCTTAATAGCTCTATACTAAAAACCCTACCTAAACAAGTATTCCTAACCAATATGATTATAACTGGACTAATTAAATATATAGTAGCCATAGTAGGGAATATGGAAGAGGGTATAATTAATATTAACTATAAGGCAACCGTGGAGGTCCTTATAGAGGTTTATTTTGAAGTAATTACTAAAAGAAGTGCTATATTTATAAGAAGCCAAATTACTAGTTAACTAAGCACCCTCTTAATAGGCGAAAAGAGGTATATAATAAGTTTCACCAAAGTGCAAGAAATGTTAGAAACCATAAGGTTACTATAGTCTACTTTTAAAGTTTCCTAGTTTAATATAAAGGCATAGAAGACCTTAAGGGTAAGGTTAATAAGGTTAAACAGCTCCTTATAGATATGGAAATTAAGGACTACTCTCCTAACCAATACTTTACTAAGTATGGTAAGGTAAATGGCATATAAACCATCGCTGTTCTTAATAACCAATCTATGCTCTATTTTATTATAAAGTTAGATATCTTTAATAAGCCAAAGGAGAGCTCTACGTTTTCCTTTAACAATAGATACTTGGCGAACGTCTTCTATAGTATTATGCTGGATACTAAAGCCGCAGGAGTATCTATAGCAGGAGAACCTTAAGTTTAAGCCCTTTAGCAGCTTAATAGCTCTGTTTAGATTAACTAATTAACGGCAGGCCAATATACAATTTGCTTTGGTAAAGGTACTATAATCTCTCTTAGCACAATTAGGGTCCAAACCCCCTTAGGATATATTACTTTCTATATTATTCCTATAAACACTCTATTTCTATTTTGCATTAAAGATATAGATAAATTAGGCGTTAGGCTTAACAACCTTAAGAATATACTTATTTAGGGAGACAATTGGGTGCCTATTATGCACAAGTAGGGTTACCCCTAGTTGCTCCTTTATTAACTAGAAAAGAGTGTTGCTTAAAGCCACTTAACTAAGTCAGAATTACGCCAACTATACCGTTATTTTAGCCACCTATCCGTTTATTAATTACTTAGGGTTCTTTAGTAAGTAGGCTATAAAGTTGAGGTTAAGGCAATTGAGCATCTTATAAAGTACTACTATTACTACTAAATAAACCAAAAGTTCCCTAGCTGATTTAAGTTCACCCTTAAAAATAACTATAACTTTAACTTCTATATTATTGTTAATGTTATATATCTTAGTGGCAAGCTAGTACTCCAAGTTATTAACTTCTTAACCTCCTTCTAAGCCGCATAATTCTTAAAGGATATATTAGCTAGAAACGCATAGGATACCCTTTAGTTATACTAGATTAATATCTACCTAGAACCCCCTAATTAAATTATCTATAATATAGAAAAGAACTTCTTATCTATAGAGTTTTAATAATAGATAAAGGCAATAGTAATTAAGGTTAAGGAAGTCCCTATTAAGGCACATAATAGTATTAGAAAAGTGGAGCGATATCACACGCCATTACGCCGCGTATATAAGATTATCTCTTTAGAACTAGAAGATGCTAGCGAAGAACTTACCTTATAAATAGCTGTTAAAGCTATTAATAATTCTGCTGGCCTAGATAAACTTATATCTACGTTACTAGTCTTTAGCGCCTACCCTTAAATAACTAACAATTCTCTACTATCTCCCTCCGTTGTGCAATGAGCTAAGGCTATTCGCAAGGCAATAAAGGAGGTATGACGTCTCTATGCCATACACTAAGTTAACAATATACTAGGAATGAGAAATGGCCTAAATACCTTAACTACGCTTAATCTGCCACTCCAGTCTAAGGTACGCGTATGGCGTAAAAAGGGAGGATAGTTAGGCCTATATTAACTTATTGCAATTAATGGCTAGACTTGCACTATTTAGATGCCTTATAGACCTACTTAATTCTGTTTAATTGTTATTAAGCCTTACTACAAAGATAATAGTTCTAAGCCTTTATAGGATGCCCTAGAAGATGCCCTAAAGGAGAACTATAATTAATATGCTTTAGAAGGCGACTATAATCCCAATACAATATTAGTAGATACGCCACAACTATAACGCGGTAAAGGTCGCCCAAAGGGATTACAAAATCACTAATATCTTGTTAATTTTAAAGAGCAATTTATTGCCGCTATTAAAAATGGAGTTAAGTTATTAATAGCCTTTATAACAGCTAAGGAGAAGGATAACTTTAAACTCGCAAAACAGCTCTAAAAGAAAGGTTATATTATAACTTTAGGAGCTCCTTTCTAAGCATCTAATAAGCAAAAGATTAAGGGTCTTATTATAAAAGGAGTCTTTAAATTTAAGAAGTATAACCCTACCAAGTTTAATGGAGTTTGCATCTTTAAGTTAAGAATAGTTAATGAAATTAAGGGTAAAGTTACTGACGCCCTATTTAAAAAATCAAGGCTTGTTATCTAAGGCTACAATAATAATAGTAAGGAGGTAATTCTTACGTAGTCTTTTATAATTTAATGAGCTAGTTAGCAAGTTATTATTATACTAGCTCCCTCCTTAATAAAGAATAAAATGGCGGTTTATTTATAAGATATTACTTAAGCCTATACCCAATTAGAGACGCACCTTTAGCGCTTAATATTGGCATACCTTCTAGAGCAAATTCGCCACCAGTATCCTAAAGATATAATCATGGTTATACTTAAGCCATTATATAGGATTATAGAGGTAGGAACTTACTAGTAGGCTACCTATAGCAAGCACTATAAAGAGAAGCTTTTAATAACTACTTCTATATTTAATCCCTGCTTCCTTATTATAACTACGGGAACTCTATTTAGAATTATTGGTATATAAACTAATAATATAATTATTTTAGGAGACGACTAATTCTTAGCTCTTAAAGAAGACAAGCTAGTAAAGGCAAATCTTATAGTAAAGCTAAAGGAAAAGCTTAGTTTAACAATACTATTACTCTTTAACGGATGCATCCTCTCCCTAAATAAGGATTCTATTGCTCTGCGCTAAAAGGGTTAAGGTAAGAAGATTAATATTATTAACGCTAATTCTCTAAAGCAAGAATACATAGAGCAACACGCTTATAGAGCTTATATTGCTTCTATCTATTAACCTAAGGCTTTATTTAATCTCTTTGTTACTACCTAATACCAGAAACCAACTAAGGATAATATTCTTGCCCTAAATAAACGCCTTTTCTAGCAAATGAACTATCTTAACTAGGGCCTATACTATATGCCTATTAATCTTCCTACTACCAAGCTCTTTGTATTTGTTAATAGATTATTTATAAATAATAAAGATTTTAGCTCCTAGCTAGGATATAAGATTATTATTATAAATAAGTTTACTAGAGAGAATAACTTTATAATCTATAGCAACCTTATCTATTGGAGCTTAACTAAAAGCAAGCACGTTACCTAAAGTGTTTTAGTGTTAGAGATATATAGAATGGTTAGCGGAGTTAATATAGCAATTGCAATTGGAACTACCCTAAAGATAATTATAGATTAACTTAAACTTTCTATTATCCCTACAATTATATACACTAATTATACTCCCTTTATAAGTGCTTAGTTAAGCTTAGTACTATAAAGAAGAAGCGCCTTATAATTAATATTATAGCATTTTATTAATCCTATAAACGGCAAAAACTCTTTAAGATTTAATGGATTAACAGTTAAGATAACCTAGCAGACGTAATAATAAAGGCAAACCTAAACAAGGCTCTAGAAACGTTTATTAATATAAATACTCTATATATATAAGTTAAAGGTTAGGTTAAAAGGGAGTAGGAGTATAATATTCTATAGACCCTAACTTAAACTAGCTAATTAGGATTTTCCATCCCTAGAATAGAAAATCGCTATTAGCTCGCTTACTACTAGCGCCTTAGCGGCCTACCTATCTTTACGTTATCTGCCAACTGCTACATTGTCACATATTGTCGCATATTGTTGTATATTATTTAGTATTGTTGTATATTATTTGGTATTATTATATACTGTCTAGTATTACCACATCCTGTCTATTTATATATATATAGATGGCAACCACAAAAAGAAGAGTTGCTAATGTTGGGAATAAGGCAAGCTGCCGTTACGCTAGGTATGTTGCCGTCACGTACTAACGTGGCCCTAGCGCGGTAAGGAACCTTAAGTTCCTTACCCCTTTCCTTATTCCTAAAAAGAAGAAGAACAACCATCATACTATCTACGAACCGTAGCTACGTAATATCACCTTGTATAACCAACAGTGATATAAACTAGTAATAGTAGCTTAACCTGTATATGTAATAAATCTGGTACTTATTATAAAATCTAAAAAGCTCCCTAATCCTCTAATATTTAATAGAAATTAAAATAATATATATCCCTTTATAACTAAGCTCTGTCTTAAACTCTGTTTTAAACTATAATTAATACCCTATTAAAGCTAGCAAGGTTAGCTATAGAATATCTTATTTAAGTAAAGACGCTATATAAACTATAACAATAAGTACTAAGAAAAGGAGCCCTTGCTGCATCTAACCTAAAAAGATTAAAACCAACCAAAAGAATCCTAAAAGAGTTCTAGAGAATCACCCTAAGATATATACATCGTAGAGGGGGGGGGGGGGTACACGTTAAACAATAGTGGTTCGTACTTGCGCGCAACCGCTAGAACCACGCCTAGCAATGGCCCTCTATAATAAAGATAGGCGAATACCATACTATAAGGTGGAAATACCTCTATTAAGAAGGCATCTAATAAAATATAAAGCTTACTAGACGCGTCTAGTATCTAGAATTATAGGGAAATAACTATTAGCTATAATAATCTAATATAGCTAGTAGAATGGCTCTGCCAGTCTAGTAAACCCTTAATTAAATCCTTTAACGGCTAAGCAAAATTAAAAACAAATAAAAACCACCTTTATTAGCGAACCGTATCTAGGCTGCTATAGCTACGCTTCTATAGCATAGGGAACCCACCCCCCTTAAGATAATAACTGGGTATATAATTATAATATAACCAAATATAGAAAAAGCAGAGGGGCTTAGGGGATAATTAGAAATAGATGCCCTTATAAAGATTTATAAAGAGGTCTATAACGCTATTATAGTCCAATACCTTAGGAGCGGAGATATTAGAGTTACCCTAAATGACTAATAGGTAAAGGAACAAGCTATAAGGGTAGGGGATAGGCTAGGAGAATGTATTAGTATAAAGGTGCTCTATAAAGATTACCTAGTTAAAGTCCTAACGGTTCCTATAAGCCTTAGAGTAAAAAGGGAACGCCAGGCGGATAATATAGTAATTATATATAAGATAGTAAAATAAACGGAACGCCTTATACTAAGTTTTAAGATTACCTAAATCTAATAGCTTTAATAGGAAAATGCAAACTAAGTATATAATAAGAACAATAAGAGGATATAAGGGTCGCTAGAGACTTGCTAGGGAGATATTAGTTAAATATATAGCTCCCTTATTATTAGCATATATACGCTAGGAATAAAAAAACTCCTTATCTAAAAAGAAATAATTATAAATGGCCTTATATATAATATAAGGCTCTATAATTATAGACTACGCTTAAAATAATACTATTGCTGCGTATAATGGGGACATACCTAATCTATATACGCAGTATAGGTGTACTACGGCTGTTATATAGGCCCCTATAATACAAGACACTACTTAAATTAAGACTAAATAAAATGCGTAAACTGCCACTTAAGCATATATAAGGCGTGGGAGAGAGAAGACTGTACTAAATATAGGAGATAGAAGGCAAGGGCTTAATAGCTACGGGAATAACTATATGCTAGGTTATATAAATAGATACAATAGGCAATAAGCTAGAGGGACATAGGTACCTTCTTAGCATTTCCTACCTTTAATACTAGGGGGCTAGGCTGGCTATCTTAAGCCTTAATGGGCTAGAAGTAATGATATATAATATTACTAGACTAAATAGGGATATAAGGGTTATAGAGGACATAAGGAAGAGGACGACCTATAGAAAGACCCCTATAGACAGCTATAGTAAGCTTAAAACTAGGATAATTAAGAATTAGACTTAACGCGGCAAATATAACATTTATAGCTAATCTATAAAGGGCATATAGCTAACTGTAAGATTAGGGGAAGAACTGGAGATAATAATAGACTTAGATATAAAAGCGCTAGTAGGAATATAAGATATAGGAATGGAAGCTTTATATAAAATAAGTAGCGACTAGGGTATAGATATAAGAGATAAAAGTTCTAAAAATTCTAGAGAAAGTGGAAATAGAAAAAGTAAGGAATAAAGAAGAGATAAAGGACCCTTACTGGGGGTCCGCTATCTATCCATTATATAGTATAACTGCGGTAATATAAACTATTATCTTATAAGGCCCTTACTAGATAGTCTAGACCTAGAGAAATACTATATCCTTACTATATAAGAGCCGTATTATAATACCTATATATAATTAACATACTACCCCTAAGGATTCTAATTGCTATATAAACTAAAAGCAGCCATATATATATACTTTATAATTAGCAAGGCTATTAGCCTATCCTTATAGTTATAGCAGGCAGTTAACCTAAATATTACAGTTATAATAATCTAAATATATAGGGGACAGGTATAAATTATTAATATATATAACCTTAGAGTTAAAGGGGTCCCTTAAATAGAGAATATTATATTAGTAATAAGCTTACTAGAAACCAAAGGTATAGAGTTTGTTCTATTAGGAGACATAAACCTCCACTACCTATAGTGGGGGGGGTATCTATATTGCTGCTAAATAATAGGCAAAGTGCCTACTAAGAGCTATAGATATCTAGGGCCTTAAACTGGCTACCCCCCTAGGAGCAATTATAGCAATAAGGCACCGCTGGAAGTATAATCAACCTTATATTTATAGACGAAGGCCTATACTAGAGACTTAAAAGGTATAACCCTAAAGAAGAATAGGCACTTGTCTTAGACTATATCTCTATCTAGATATAGCTAGATCTAGATATTATAGCGCAACTAAATAGTAAAAGATATGTAATAAGGAAGCTTAAGACAAATAGTTTTCTTAATATAGTTAAATAATAACTTTAAGACCTAGAAGAAATCTACCCAATACTAAATAAGAGAGGCTTATTGGCCACCCCTAAGGAAATTAACCGAAGGCTAGAAAGGATTTAGGTAGCAATTAAAAATAGGCTAGAAAAGTACTACCTAGTCTTAAAACCGGGCCCCTATACGTAATATACATAGTCTATATAGTATATAGTTCTTATTGCCAGCTAATAATAAGTAAAAAGGAAATATATAAGTAGCTACAACCCTAAAGATAAGAGATAATATAAAGATATAAGAAACTAGTTAAAGAATATCCTAAAGAAAGAAGTAAAAAATAACTAAAGACGGTTTATAAATAAGCACACTTCTAACCTAAGCCTCCCCTATAATAAGGGCCTTTAGGCTATAGCAAAATGGGTAAAGAAAAAGGTAGGGCGCTTAGTAGAAGACTTATACCTACCGCCCCTATAAAAAGCAGGGGAATTATAGGCCACTAATAACAATAATAAGAAGGTAAAGATCTTTATAGAAAGGTTCTTCCCTTAACTAGCTCTAGTTAACCTTAGTAATATTATAGGTAAAACACTAGTAACTTACCTATAGATTAATAGCGATATAATAATAAAGGAAATAGCTAGAACTATTAGCCGCCTTTTAAATAATATAGCACTAGGACTAGATAGGATTCTAAATAAGGCTTTAAAGACCTATAGACTACTTATAGCACCTTAGCTTATAGATGTAGCCAGAGTATACTTTACTATAGGCTACTACCTATAACTTGGTAGAGCTATAATAACAGTTGTTTTATAAAAAGAAGGTAAAGCAGATTACTTAACTCTAGGAAGCTACCGCCCTATTGCCTTAGAAAACACCCTTAATAAGATCTTAGAAAGGGTAATAGCGGACTATATAGCAGATATAGCTAAGGAACATGCCCTACTACTATAAAGCCAAATAGGGGCAAAAAAGAACCGCTTAATACTATTAGCACTTATACTACTACTGCCACTATTAAATCTATATAGGCAATGCGAAGGGACTTTATAGTATTAATGCTTAGCCTAGATATTAGTAGTGCCTATAAGAACGTACCCTATAAGCGCCTTCTATATATTCTTAGGGTAAAGGGCTTCCTAAAATAGATTATATAATTTATTTAAGGGTTTATAGGCTAGAAAGAAATATTACTAGTTTTTAGTGGATACTAGAGCCCCCCTATTATAGTTATAATAGAAATACTATAAGGATTACCCCCTTTGCCTATACTCTTCCTTTTCTTTATAAGTAACCTACTTAACTTCTTTAAGAAAGGGGCAACCTAGGGGATAGGCTTTATTAATAATATAAACCTAATTATATATAGGCCAATAGCCGTAGAGAATTATAGAACACTAGAGAAAGCCTATAATACCTATATAGAATAGGCAAAATAATATAGAGTCCAATTTTTACCAGAAAAATACTAGCTAATCTATTTTATAAGAAAACGTAACTAATTTATAGATCTCTAGTATATAATTTATATTTAAGGCTTTAGGGGTTAACTAGTTTAGGACCTAAGGGTATTAAGAGTATAGGCAGATAGTAAGCTCTAGTAGAGCGTATATATGGCATAAGCGGCCCGTAAGGGCCAAGCATAATATATTATATTATCTAGGATTGTTAATTCTATATAGGGTCTATGCTTCTAGAGGTTATGCCTACTATATATAGCAGTTGTCTAGCCAACCATAACATATAAATCCAGTATTTGGGCCATTGGAGAAACTAAGAAAGGCCCCCCTAAGTCACTCCTTAAACTACTTTAAAAGGTCCAAACAGCCTGCCTTTAAAGCATTATAGGTAGGTATAAGCAAATGGTTACAGCACTGCTTAAGAAGGAAGCCAATATTCCCCCTATATAACTATATATTAAAGCCGCTGCAATATAAAGGGCGTAAAATAATCGCAACTCTAATATTATAAAGTATATTAAGACATGCCTAAATAATCTATAGAGGGACCTTAGGGTGCCCTATAGGAGAATAAACCAATAACTCTAAAGTAGGGAAGATATATTAGAGAAATAGGTATAAAAAAAAAAGTAGAAGAAGAATAGTGCTATATTAGGGCCTAGGCGTATATAGAGGAGGAAGGGAGACACGTAAAAGGTTAGTAAAGATAATAATAAGAGAGAGGAAGGAGGTAAAGTAGAGTATAAAAAAATACTAGGAAACTATCTATTATAATATAATACTGGTTGGACCAACGCTAGAGAAGTATATAGGAGTTAAAGGTATAGAAGCTAACTTAGGCAAGAGGAACCTAAGCTATAGCATAGTTAACACTATGGGGGGTAAACACTTAAGGGCTCTAAGAAGGCCTAATAAAGGTAGGAAATATAATAGCAACACTCTTAAGAATAGGAATAATAGGACTAAAAGATTGGCTCTACTAGGTAGGTGTCCTAGTAGGTAGCCTAAGATATAAATATAGCTAGTTAAGATAGATACCAAAATATATAATACTGTTATGCCCCTTATGCACTAACTAAGAAGCAATACTCTTAGTAGCTAGTATAGAGAACTATAATACACTACTCTTAATATAAAAAGGTCTTAAGACAGTTACCTAGTAGCTTATTAGCTAAAATATACTAGACCGGTTTTAGGTTGCAAAGGAAATAGTGATAAAAGGCAAAGGGGCGAGTAATAGGCGCCCCCTAATAACTCTATAGTAGTAGAGTAAAGTCTGTAATACTAGTACGTCTATAGGCTTTTTATAGCAGCAGTAGTTCTAAAGGAGGTTAAAAAGTAAGGTAGTAGAGCACTATAGGCAACTTATGGGCGCTAAGTAGGCAAGTCCTAAAAGGTAGGGAGATGGATTACGGGGTTTTCTTAAGTAGAGTTTTCTCCCTATATATAAATAAGAAGTAGTCTGCGTGGGCCTAATAGGGATCTAAATTGGACGTTAAGCAATAAATAATTATTATATAAACTATAAATATATTCTTCTATAACGGCATCTTTATTAATTTTAAAATCTTTATATCTTTACTGAAACGAACGTATAATAATACTAGCCGTAAATATATAGCTATTACTAAACCTAAAAACCTATAATAATGGAACTAAGACTTTATAAGCTTCTTTTTGGAATTTTTGTGCCTTATTAGTAAGCTAGATTAAAATGAAGCCGCTAGAGTTGCTACCCTTTAATAAGCTATTTTAGATAAGATTAGAGCCTAGTTAATAGGTAGAGAACTACTAAAAGACGTATCTAAATTTGCTATAATATATTAACAAATTAATAAGGACTTTTAATATAATAAATAGACTTATTCTCTAAAGTTAACTATACCTTATGTTTAAAACTCTATAAAACTAGTATATACCCTAAAGCGCGATCTGTCTCTAAAACCTAAAGGTTCTATATATAACTCTATAGACCTTAATATTACTTAATTCTATATACCCTTAAAAACTAATAAATAAAGAACCTAAGCCCTAAATAGATATTGCTTTAGATATAGTAAAAAAGGATATATTTAAAGGAATTGCCAAACCCACCCTTTTTAAAAAGGTCCGCCATAGTTCTTCCTAATCTTTAAATTATACTCGCTTTATAAATTATACTTAGGCGCTATAAAGTATCTTACCTTTAATTAACTTAGAAAATAAATTATTCTAAGGCTAAGTTGCGCCTTAGAATAAAAGGTAGAAGAGTATAAGTAGCTAGGCTCTTTTAGCGCTAATATATAATATAACTCCCTTAATATACTTGGCGGAATTTAAATACTTAAAAAATAGAAAAAAAATTATAAATCCTAATAGATAGCGGAGCTACGAGTATAGGCTTTATTAATATAAACTATATAAAAACTTAACGCCTAAATTTAAAGAAACTTAATAAGCCTTAAGACTTATAAGGCTTTAATAGTAAACCCTTAATATATAGCGAACTAATGTACTATGCTTTAGTAAAAATATAAATAGGTAAACACCTTAAATATATTTCCCTATTTATAATACCTTTAAAGTAATATAAAGTTATACTTAGATTTTTTATTTTTTATTTTTTTTTATATCCGTTGTATTATACTATATATAATACTGCGCATGCAGCCTCTAGGCTATGGCGCTATAGTTTTATATATATGAATCCTTTCTAGGCAGCTTAATATGTACTAGTAGCTATATCCTAATAGTTTATAAACCTTTAAACTAGGGGTTTATTGCTTCCTAATAGAATACTAGCTTGCTGATAACTAATAGGTAGTTTAAACCAGTAGAAAAGACTATAAGAGATTAAGAAGAAAACCCTAACGCCTATCTATATCCAATTTGTAGTTTATTCCTGTCCTTTTGCTCTCTATGGTCTATTTACTAGAAACCTAGTAAGAGTTGCCTCCTTTTAGAATCCTATTTGTTTTATCTATTCTTCTATAGAATCTTCCGCGCTAGTACTATGTACTAGTTTAGCTGCTTTAAGAGTCTTGTAGTCTTTACTATTAGCAAAGTGTTTTTCTTTACAATTAATGCAAAGAGGGGTAGTATGTGTTAGATAATCTGTATTCTCTAAAGGCGTGGGTTATGTGTACGAGTTATGTGTATAAAGACACGTTACTGAAGACACGTTAGATTAAGGTTAAAAAGATATGATATAAGATAATCAATCAATCAACCCATTTCATTAATGAACTTATCTATTTGAACTTTGTGACAGTTATGAGCCCGGTCCGCCGACTTAAGAAGCTAGTCAGCTATTACTTAATTATTTGAAGAAATTCTACCTTATTATCAGACTCTAACACCTTATTGTCAAGGACGCAGACTCTGATAGAAATCCTACCTTAAGTGTTATAGGACGATCCTGACACAAACCTTCCACGAGATTCCACGAGATTCTACAAGATTCTACATTAATCGTTATAGGATGACCCTGATGACAAGGACGATCCTGATAATAAGGACGATCCTAACAATAAAATATCATCACAATTCCTTCTTTACCTATCAGTAAAATGACTCTACTAATATTGAGTTTGTTAACTACGATCATTCTTAATAAACTAGAAGACTAGGAGTAATGGATATAGCAACTATAAGCCCTTATAGACAAACGAATTTGGGCCTACGTTAACCCAAACAATGCAGCACCTTAATAAGCTCTACTATAAGAACCAGCCTATTTAGAAGTTACTGATTTTAATAAGAATGTAACCTTATATGTATAGCTCTTAACAAATTAACAGAAAGCGTATGAGAATAGCAGACAATACTCTAACTAGGACATAAAGTACTTCTTGAAATAGGAAGAGCATCTGTAATAGATACGCACTTAGATCATGTCTATAGTATTAATTTAGAAGAAGCTACTGCTTAATCCTTCCCTTACAGTTAAGGAATGGCTGATTTAGTTAAAAGAAGATACTAAGCCTTTAAAGAACTTTATAATAAGAAAGGTATAGTTGTAGTACACAGAATTATTTAAAGGGCTTAAGCAGATAAAGGTCACCTAGTGGCTTAACTAATAGGAGTATGTGATGAAGATAGCAGAGAAGTATAATCTTCTATAGATAACTAATAGGATCTGGCTAATAGACCTTGCAAATACAATACGACCTATAAGCGAAACCTATTTTGTTCTGTATACGAAGTAGGTAAATGATACTAAAAAGGCTCCCTTATTAGAATACTGTAAAGTAGTAATAGAGCTACAAGAAGCATTCCAAAACCTTTCTAAAGCCGTACCTATGATGGCAAGAGGGAGTGTATTTAATATAGACTTTATAGGAGAGCCTAAAGAGGGTATCTCTATTGCTGCTAAAGTCTAAAAAGGAAAAGGGAATAGCTTATCTTATAGCTGAAAAAGGGCAGGTATAAATTTGACTAAAGAGATGTCTTCTAAAAGGTTGAAGAACCTTAAATGCCTAGCATGCGATATAAGGGGACATACCCTTCCTAATTATTGGTATCTATTTGAGAGCAAAAGGCCTGAGGGATTTAAAGCCGTAGGTATATATATGAAAAGGGTGCTTATAAAGGTAGAGTAAGATAAGGATTTAGCTGCCTAAGTAGAACGACTTAAGCTTAAGAAATTAAAGGTCAATAAAGCTTGATAATAATAGAAGATAGTTAAGATTAAGGGAGAAGCCAATATAATATTCCTAGAATTGTATCACACCGGTTAACTCTATCTATTAAAGCTATTAACCATTCTTGACTTAGGAACTACTCTCCACATCTTTAATAACCTCTCTTGTTTTTATAATTTCAGGAAAGCTTTAAGACACGAATATGTTATCGCCAGCAGCTTAGAAGTGCCTATATTAGGTTATAGTGATGTTACTATCCAGGTCATAAAACTAGACAAGAGTAAGGGAATCCTATGTCTTAAGGATGTTGCCTTTTATATAGACTTTAATACAAATCTAGTGTTGTTTTGTCTACTTTAAAAACAAGGGTTCTACTGGGATAATAAAGGAGACAATAATCTGCTAGTTTGGAAGGACGACACAATCCTATATCAAATGGAAGAACGTTATGAATAATAGACTATCGAATACATCCGACTAGGAAGTCTATCAGCGTTTAATATAAGCTAACTGCTACGCCGCCAACAAAAGTGTAGAGTATTGTTAAGAGACGCTTGTCTAGATTTAAAAGGTGATGCGCATCTATGGTATTTGTATCTAGGTTATCCAGGACCTATAAGCCTTTATTATCTAGGTCTTAACGCCCTAGGAGTTAAGCTTTAAGGCCCTAAGATAACGGAATATTAATACTGCAGTCTCGCTAAAATTAAGTATTAGGTCTCAAGAAGATTCTTAGAACAGAATATTAATAAACCTTATCTTGACCTTTATATTAACTGGACTAACCTTAAGGAAGCGTATGCTGGATTTATATAAGTTATGTTCATCTATAACACCTTCTTAGGAAAAACCTTCCCATATTTTATGACAACACATAGCGAGGAGAAGGAGACACTATGAATGTTCAAAGATTTTATCTAATGGATTTGTCTAAGGTATAACCTTAAAGTTAATACTATTAGATTAGACAATGAGCTAGGGAGAAAGAGAACTTTTAAATGGCTATAGACTTAAGGGATTACATTCAAGCCTTCGGCGCTATATACCTAAGCTTAGAATGGTACCGCCAAACGCTTAAGGGGTATAATTATTAAAAGAATACGAGCAATAAAAATTGCTACCAAGCTACCACATAATCTATAGAACAAGATCGTCAACTATGCAGTCTACCTTCGAGATCAAACGCCACGAGAAAGCAATGGATGGAAATCACTATATGAAAGGTTCCATACCTACCTAGCTAATGGGTTAAGAAAGCCGCAACTAGCGCACCTAAAAGCCTACAGCTGTAGGGCGTACGCGATAACGTTAGATGCCTAGCTGAAGAAGAAAAGGCTAAGTAAGCTAGATCCGTAAGCCTATATCAACTACCTTATTAGCTATAACTCTACCAATATCTACAAGATCTGGATCCTATACAAAGGTATTGTTATCTCTACTAGGGATGTTATCTTTAACAAGAAGACGTTCTTTAACAGAAAGTAAACGGACATCTTAAAGGATCTATACGCCGAATTAGATACGCTAATTAAGAAGATTTAACTCCCTAATACCCTAACCAAGAATAAGGTTCTCCTGGAAGACGATAATAAAGTGTTTGAACTATTAATTTAAGAGGAAGACGTCAATGATAAGCCAGTTTAAGCCTTTGATGAGTTAGCAGATCTTAATCTTACAAGAGCTTTTGAAGATGTATATTGTACGCTACCTCCAACAGAAGAAGATGAAGAATCTCTATATGCCTTTTATATTAAGTATCCTATGAAGTCAGATGTACAAGGTACTGATTAGGATATTATTAGCTAAGTAGAGACGGGTTTTACACTTAGGGGGTGTTTAATAACTTAATTAAAGACTTGTTTAAGGAAGCCTGTGATAATAGGTTTAAAGACTTTATTACCAAAAGGATTACGTTAGCTTATTAAGGCGCCTTTTTAGCAGGAAGGAAGTTCAACCTTAATAGTTAACTTAACGACAGTAAGCTAAAATCAGGCAGAACACATAATGTTAAATTATATAGGAAGAACTTACCTCCGCTACTTTAGTTAATCTGTGACCTTAATACGCATCCTCTTTAAGATTAGTTCCAAGAAGCTTAATAAGCCTACCTCCAATCCTATTATTAAATGAGGTCATTTCAAGAAATAGATAAGAAGTATATAAAGGGATAGCAGGTCCTTAGCTTAATATGGGTGTTCGTCTATAAGACAGACAAGTATAGATTTCTCCAGAAATGCAAGGCACGCTTAGTAGTATGTGGAAATCAATAGGCCCCAGGAGACCTACCTATGAGAGCTACTATATTAGCTAGTACGACCTTCCAAACCCTTATAGCAATCACTGCAAAATTTGACCTAGAGACGACATAGATAGATGCAGTTAATACATTTGTCTATTATAATCTCAATAAGGTTGTCTATATAAAGCTACCGCTAGGGTTTAATAAAGGAAAGACAGATAAAGTACTGTGCTTAAGAAAAGCCTTGTACGGACTATAACGATCACTATTATTATGGTAGAAGAATCTCACGAGCTTATTAAAAGAATTGGGCTTTAAAGAGGTACCTTAGGAGCCGTGTGTTATGCTGAAAGGTGGAATAGTCATCTTCTTCTATGTTGACGATATTGTCTTCTGCTACTAAAAGACAGATAAGAAGAAAGCTCAAAAAGCAATTAAGGAGCTATATAAGGAATACCAGATAAGTATCCTTGGTGAGCTAAAATAGTTCCTAGGAATCTACGTGCTACACAATTATAGCTAGAGGCTCCTATGGCTATCCCAGGAAGCCTATATTGAGGAGATAGCTAACCAGTATAAGATAGATCTTAGAGGGCGTCTTCCAGACACTCCTATAGCAGAATTAAAACTCCTCCCTACTGATTACTGATTGATCTATCTGACGCTTTCGTCCCCTAATATAGACCTACTAGTCCGTCCTATGTCCCTACCAAGAGAAGCAGCTTCTACAATACTATATTAGAGAAAAATGGGTTTAATATTTTATGTAGCCACTATAACGCGTCTAGATATTGCTTTTGCAGTATTATAGCTAGTAAGGTTCAATTAGAACCTAAGCTAAGAGTACTATTAAGCGGTAGATAGAGTAATCCAGTACCTATATGGTATAAGGAGCAGAGCAATCTACTATAGAGGAGATAAGGAAAGAACAAATGGTAGAGGGAAAGACAAAGGAATATGTAATAAAGGATAAGACGACGGAAGAGACGGTAGAGGTAAAGTGCAATTATTTATCTATACCAGCGATGTATTATTTGTGGACAACTCTATTAACAGAAAGAGCTTATAAGGATACATTATAAAGCTATTTAGGGGGCCGATCGCCTGGAGAGTAAACAAGTAGGGTACAGTGATGACGTTAAGCATAGAAGCTGAGTTGTTAGCCCTATTATAGATAGTAAAGAAAGCTATCTTTATCAGCAGGCTGTTTAAAGCAATGACGTTACGCCTAAACAAGCCCTTAATTATTAAATGCGATAATATATAGACGCTCCAACTGATTATAGAAGACACGGCAAAGCTAATTACGAAGCTCCGACATGTTAACATCTATTAATACTGGCTATATTAGGAATACGCAATGAGACGGGTATGATTTTAATGGATAGTAATGAAGGAGATGATCGCCAATGGATTTACAAAGGCCCTGCCCAAGCAGAGGTTTTAAAGCTTCATTAATATGATTGGGATGGTGGATATTAAGGAGTAGCTGGATAAGGAGAAGCAACTAGAGGACCTAAGGGATAGTATTAGAGCAAGACGGAAGGATTTAGATAAGATTACGGTTTAATTAACTTATTAACAGATATAAGAAGGTGGCTAGCTTTGACTTTAAAGAGCTTAAAGCTAAGGGGGTGTATTAGATAATCTATATTCTCTAAAGGTGTGGGTCATGTACATAAGTCACGTACATAAAGATATGTTACTGAAGACACGTCAGATCAAGGTTAAAAAGATATAATACAAGATAATTAATTAATCAACCCATTTCATCAATAAACTTATCTATTTGAACTTCGTAATAGTATGCTGGCAAGGCTTTCCTATTGTTATACAGGTAGGACAGGCGTGGTCTTTAGATAGATGTACAGCCGCACAGAATCTATAGGCTCTAGTAGAGTATCTATCTCCTATATGGCTAAATTTTTGGCAGCTAGTGCACTGCGTAGTAGGAGAGACTTCGAGGTATTTTACTACCTTAGTAGCTGTACCTGCAATTAAGATCTCTTTTTGCTTAAGGATTTCTTGTCTTTTTTCCTTGTTCTCTATAGTAAAAACTATAGAGCCAAATCTGGTTTGTGGATTGTGTCTTTTTACACTAGATGAGATCTATTTAGGTAGTTCTTGTATCCTTATAGGATTAAAGGTCTTAATTTCTTCTTTTAGAAGCTTAGAGCCTCCCTTTTCTAGAAAAGGTAAGGTAGGAACTTTGTGGGCTATAACTTAAACCTAGGGTTCTAGTTTTTGTTCTTTTTGAAAGGTAAAGCAGTTATGCCAGATATCCTTATATTTAACTAGGAAATCTGCATTATACTCTTCTATGGTTGTAAGGAGAATGTTTTGTTTTCCTTTAATTCTAGCTATAGACGCTAGTACTGGCTTTTTTACTTGCAGTTTTGATGTAAATAGTTGATTAACTTTGTTTCGTATAGAGAAGGTATCTAAAGGTTGGTCCTTTTAGTCTGTAATTAAGACTAGCTTCCTTTTTTGTAGCTACTTTTTTTTACTTCTAGTAGAAGTAGAACTTCTATTAGAAGGAGAAGAGGTAGAAGGTGGTGATAAGGAGGAGGGTAGAGAGCACGAAGAAGGGAGGTCCTTCTTTAGCCTCTCTGTGTAAGTTTCCTTAATAGGAGCTACCTCCTTATGGAGAGCTCTTACTTCTTTTACTAGTCCTTTTAGGACATTGTTTGCTTTTTCTTTTTCTTTTTTTCTTCTTTTTCTTGTATAAAGGGACTTTCTCCTAATAGGATCCTTTGTGTATAGTACACTAGCTATTTAACTTGTTCTTTTACTTCTTCTTCGTCTTTATCTTCATCTTCTAGCCCTGTATAGGCCTGGATTAGGCTGTCTAGAGTAGAGCTTAGATGTTGTCCTGGAGAAAGGGAATAGGGAGGTATACTAGGCGTACTAGGCATAGTAGTTATTTGTTTTGTTATCTTTTTTATAGGTTTTTTGGTTTTCTTTTTTGGGAGAAGACTAAGGATGTCCTCTTTTTTCTCCTATCCTAAATAGGCCAGGAGAAGGAGAAGGGGGAGAAACGGTGAATGTAGACTCTTTATCACTTTTTTCTATAAAAGGTTGTTTTTGGGGCCTGTTGGGTATAGACAAGAGTTCGTTATCACTTGTCTCTGTAGTGTATTCGCCTCTAGGAGGCTTTTTAGGCTTTTTTTTAGGCTTAGTAGCCTGAGTATTCTTCGGCATTTTGTAGCTAGTAGCTTACAGGGGGGGTTTCCTAGTTTTTATAGTAGATAATAACCTCCTTAGGTCTCTTATCTCCTAGTTCTAGAGGTGAAAAACTAGGCAAAAAGCCTTGCTAGTTTTTACTATCCTTTTACGCCCTTTCTCCTTACTAATCCTACTAGAAGATTTCTAGGGAGATTAGGTTAAAGGTAGTAGAAAAAACCACAAAAAAAAAAAGGACTTGTTAGGCTTTTACTAGCAGAAAAGCCCTAAAGGCAATCCTCCTTTTACTAAAGAAAATCTGACTAAAGGAGATATAGAAAAGTACCTACACCCCCTATTTTATTAGGCTTTTACTTTCTATAGAAGAAAAACCTAGGAAAAGTCTATGTTTTATGGTTTTGGTAGTGGTGGTAGTGGGGGCTCACAGCTCGGCGTGGTCACGGAAAAGACTTGGCGTGGTTAGAAAGTTTAATGTGGTTAGAACTTGTAAACCAGCTTTATAACCATGATTAGCTTGAGACCACGCTGAGCCTACGCATATATAATGCATATGCAATTCAAATAAAATAGAAAATATAAAGCCGTTCATCCTTAAATCACAAATATCCTAGTTTATGGCAGTATATATGCCGCGCATATGCGCTAAACAATGGCCATATAAGGTAATGGTAGTTAGTCATTAAAACATGGCCCATATACACGCGTAGCATATCCACAATAATAGTCGCACTATAACTTCTTCTCTATAACATCATAGCGTATGCCACGAGTATATACAGCATAATATAGGCATAGGTCTTGTATATGCTGACAAAAAGAATAAGGCGAATTTCTATTACCAATTTAACTATTGTATACGCCGCGTATATGCTTACCATGAGCAATCTGACAATCGCAGACTTTAATAACCTGTAGGTGGCCTCCACCGCTAACCCTTCTACCTTTGGCCATTACTATGGTAAGCATATACAGAGTATATACATACACCATACTTATAAAGCCTTATAGGTCCGATTCTAAATCTTAATCCTGGTTGGGTAACTCCTGGTTAGTTATAGGATTGCATATACACGGTATATGCTTATAATAACTATAGTGCGCGCTGCAGCAGCTCTTGCTAGAGGAAGACGTGAGTGTATATAGAGCCGCATATCCGGTGCATATGCTAACTGTATATAGCCCTAACCATTTCGGTCTAAGACAACGCGAGTATGTACGGCTCTATATACTATATAGGTATATGCTAAGCGTATACTAGACCCACCTAACGCCGCCTCCGTGCTCTCCTTAGTTAACACTATAGTATATATTGCTTATCTACACCCTATGCGTAGCATATGCTAAGCTAAAGTTTAGGTGTGATATTGCAGTCAACGGTATATAGATATGCGGCCATGTCTTTACCGCTTAGCTAAGTATACGTTTTGCATATACGCAGCGCCTGCGGCTCTACTAATATGGCTATAGTATCGCCAGCATGTCCGCAATAAGCACAGCGGTGCTTGTATGTACTACTATATTATTATAGCAGCTCGGCATATGCTTACTATATGCAGTAACTAACCCGACCACTAATAATATATTAGTTGGAGAGCTAGTCGTAGGCGAGAAGTATATGCTATATATATACAGCGTATATATAAGGCTAATGCATTATAGTTCCCTAAAGCTGTTTGTTCTCTCTAGTGGCTAGCAGGATGTAAGATACCTATATAAGCCCGGGTATGTCTATGCCTATACATTACATATACATCGCTAATAGTGTCTATAGTTATGGCCCCTTGGGTTCCAGGATCTCAGAGTATACAGATACCTATATACTCTTTGCGTATGTCCACCCTATGCCGCGTATACGCTTAGCCTAAGCTAATTAAATGCAGTGCCTAGGACCAGGGGTTTACCACCCAATTTAGCAGGCAATTCCATTGCGAGGTAAGAGCACTAGTGTTGCTTCTATATATGCGCACTATACCCTAATATATATATCTATTTATCTATATACTTATTCCCCTTAAGTTTAATTTTAGACCTAAAGGCACTTATAGGCCTAAGGGTAGCGTGTGTAAGGAATAAGCATAGCTACTACTAGGGATACTGCCTGATTCCGAAACTAACGCTTAACTCTATGTTTAGGAGACTAGGAAAGTTTGATTTAGTATATCCCCTGCATATATATTACCAAAACCACCACTTGGTTATATTGCTAGCTTATACACACATACCCTACGTATATATAAACCCCTAATGTCTTCTACTAACTATAGGTTAACACGCGCTTATGCTAGGCGTATGCTAATACAAGGGAAACAGCGCGTCGGCTCTACTACTCCCTCCACCGGCTTAAAGCATAAGGTTAGTATTTTACCTACATATATTTAGCATACGCTAACTATATACGCAGCGCGGCCTAACCCCCCTAAATAACCGCGAGGAGTCCCCCTCGCCGTCTACACGCCGCTAGAGCGGTAGGTTTGCTTTGCACATATCCTATATATACACTACTAATGTTTAGCATAGGGAGCAGAAAAACAATAGGCCGCCGCTATGGTGGTAGTAAGAGCTCTAGTAAGTTTAGTTCATTCTATTGCGTATATTATGCTTATGCTCTGTATAAGCTACTCCTACCACAGGTAGAACCCGCCGCTTATCCCACATTACTAGTTAAGTCCCAGTATATGCTAGGCCTGCACACTATATACGCAATATGCAATATATATAGTCAGAGTTTGGGCGGAGTTTGGTGGATAGATAGGCTAGGTATATGCCCAACATAGGGCGCGGGGCTATAGGCCCATATCAATTAATTCTTTATTTATAGTGATGGAACTCTATAACACTTGCTCTGCGTATACCGTGCATATACACCCTATATGCTAACACTATACTCCTGCGCCCACTTCTCAAGCTCTGCTAGCTCCTTCGCTTTATTATATATATCTTTAGCCTGTTTTAATTCATTAATTTATCGCTCTATATTTTCTACACGGAGTATATATGCCTCCTTCTCTATCTCCTCTATAGATAGGTTAGACCTATGCCTTTTACCCACAGTCTGGGGTGTTTAACTTTAAGATAGTAGGGGCAATATCTACACTATATATACTGTGGATACGCGCGACGTATCTAATACTAATGCAATATTATTATCTGCTCTACTTATCTACGACATAGTCTGCCTACTAAATATAGTAGGTAATTCTATATTAGGTATATACTATAGATTAGGCTTAGGGGTATTAAATGGGTTCTAAGGATTCCAAGGAAGATTTAGTTTAGGATTTTTAGCTTATCGCTTAGCTGCTTTCTACTATTTCTAGGCTGCTTAAGCTTAGCATCTACTTTGCATTTGCAGCGTATATATATACTTTGTTTCTATAGCTGTACTACTATTCGCTTTAAGTTACTATAATTTCTCTATATATTATCTATTCCTGTCTCTTTATATAGCTCTTGTAGGTCGAACATTTCTTATATATAGAGTTTAAGCCTATACTAAAATATTAGAATATGCGGTGCATATGCAGAGCGTATATATTTACCGTAGTACTGCAGCAAGCATGCATAAGTTTCAACCGGTAAAGTTATTATCTTAAAAGTGACTACTTTTACCAATTCCAGTATGCTTTTGTGCATATGCCTACCACTTATAAGGGACCTTTAACTTTTCCTTTATAAGCCCGGCTAGTATCCATGTTTTCTTCTTATTGTTTATCCAAGACGTAAGCTCCGGATGTAGTATATATATGCTTTATATACGCTCCATTAGTTTCTGCTCTGTCTCCGCTTCCTATATCTGCTCTATAATATATCTTGCTTTATAGGTTAGAAAGCGCTTTACAAAGTTTTATTTAATATGTACTTAGCAGAATACAAGTATATACTAAAGGTGTTCATCCTATTCACGGGATGGGTTAATTATATATAGGTAATCCCTAAAGCCTATATATTATCAGCATATGCTAGGTATATACGCAGCGTATACTTACCACCAGCTTATTTCTTATATATATTAACTATAGCCGTACAAAGTCCGGTTCCATAAATATATACAAATTGTATAGATAATCAGGCAGTATTACTTAAAACCTTAAATACTAGCTAAAACATCTTTACGTATGCAGCACGTGTTTCTAAGTTCAGAAATACATATACCTACACCTTAATTCCTGTTATAGGTATTAGCCTATGCATAGCATATATATAGCATAGGGTATATATACGTTTAGAATTCTCATCCTATCCCGCAATTAAGAATAAATTTATTTTACCTTAAACCATTTTAAATAATAGGTCCATTTCAATACATATTACGTGTTGGAATGCCTTAGCTTGCGTGTATATACAGTATACAATAAGGAAATGCTTATTATTAAAGTTATAAATTGCCCAAATCCATTGCTCTGTGTTCTCTTTATATTGGTTAATAGAGAACTTATATAGCACACCTACTACGCTTAGGCTCTGTATATACTTAGCGTGTATCTAACCTATACTTACCTATATATGCCGTCCCCTCTGGGAATTGTAGCATCCTTTCCTTTTAAATTAGAGCAGTAATTTGATCCTTAATATTAAGACTACTATGCACTGCACGTAGTGTCTGCGCCCCATACTTCTTATATAGAGTATAATACTATAGAGATAGGATGAATCAACCTATGCCATAGTAAGTAGTTTTATTCGCATATACTGTGCATATATAGGGCATACGTGTAGTAAGGCTTAGGACTTCTACCTACCTTATTACTTTAACTACATTATTAGCAAGGTCAATTGGTAGCTTTGTTGGGTATAGTAGATAATGTGTATAAGAATTCCGTGTAATAAGGCAAATATAAGGATACCATGCCATATTAATAGGAATATAGCAATCTAACTATGCACCACATGTTCGGCTTACTACCCTACCTTAGCCTTGCGGATAGTTAAACCCTAATAGGCTCAGCATATGCGTAGCGTATATATAGTATATACATTACCTACCATAATTTTTTCGCTTTAACGTTAAATGTCTAATATAGGTATATTCTTTTTTAAGTTCCTAAACCCCATATTTAACAAGTAGACGTAGGTATTGAATATCTACCCTAGCAGTTATCGATAATAAAGGCCAAGCAGTGTGCCATGGTTTAGTATTACTACTGCTAAAACAACCGATAAATATCATCTGTATATAATAAGCATATATTACGCATACGCTGGCCATATACGCACTCCATGTTGAGAAAACATTGTTAGTCTGCTTTCACTATATACACATTCTTGTGTACTAGGATAGGTACACTGCCGCCATAATTATAGAATACCGTTATAGTAGCTGCATATTATAAGTATTTACCTAATATATATAGATAATGCTTACTTCTCTATACTT
>Ga0307507_10001974_pt1 | contig 44490 bp, 6 predicted proteins | sample 7_EM_MG_FD_207223 | JGI IMG/M metagenome (GOLD analysis project Ga0307507, IMG submission 207223) | Populus trichocarpa ectomycorrhiza microbial communities from riparian zone in the Pacific Northwest, United States - 7_EM | ecosystem: Host-associated > Plants > Roots > Unclassified | place... | reverse complement strand
TTTACTTTAGCATCTCCAAATAGCTTAATTGCTTGGGTATGTAGGTTTATTATCTTAAATTAACTACTCCCTTTTAACCCTATAAAAACGTAGTTAGGTTTTATTCTTAAATTATACTTCCTAGGGTGTTTCTTAAGCGTATTAATTGGATTGGCGTAACACCTAAAAACAACTAGATTCTTTAAGTTAGGAACTTATTAGGTGTATGCCTTATAGGGTATAATAGCACCACTATACTCGTCGTTAAATGGAAGTGCTAAGGTGGGTACTTAATTCTTAATCCAGACAGCATGCTTAACTGTATAGCACTAGAGTTTAACTGGTATATTTCCTTAAAATAGAAGTGACCTTGTCTTATAGTTAACTGTGTAGATCGCGCGCTTAATTGCGCTATTATATAAGTGCTTATATGGCGGACAAGGTTTAAAGTTAATACCTTAGGGTATTAGTTTGTCTTAAAATCTGCGGCTGAACTCCCCCTTTTTATTATCCGCTTAAATCCATGCAGCTTTATTACTAGTAAACCTCTCTGCCCTTATAATAATCTCTTTAATATGCGGCAGTACCTCTTCAGTTTAGAGGGTTTTAAGAGGAATAACCTAAATATAGCATATAGCGTCGTCTAGGGCTAGGAGGTAGTAGTTATAACCTCTAATTAATATACCGATTTGTCTTATAGTATCTAGGTATAGCCCTTAACTAGGTATCTTCTCGCGCTTAATTATCTTCTTACTTAGTATTTCTTGCATCTTCCTAGCTAGATAAGCTTTGTATATACTCTTACTAACTAGTACTACTCTCTTCTTAAGCTTTATGCCTAGTGAGGAGTGCTATAGCTTAAACAGGTTACTATAATTCGTATATCCAGTTTAGTGGTGCTATAGCTCAGCATCTATTTTACTAACGTTTGGTTATAAATTATGTGCTTCTGCTATCGCATTAAATACTTCCTAATGCTCTTATAGCACGTAAAGGTTGTTCCTTATAGTGGCCTTAAATGTTGCACCTAATTTATACTTGCCAGTAGCTTGATTGTCTGAGTTAAATATAATTAAATAGCCTTCCTAAGTGAGAGTCCTTACTAAGATCAGCTTAATTGACTTAAATAAAGGTATAAGCTAGACGTCTTTTAGCTTTAGGGTACTGATTTAAACTTGACCGTAGCCTATAGCAGGGACAACGGTCCCATTTATAGTACAGACCTGTTATAGCGTATTCCATTTTTTTAAGTATATTAGGTCTGATTGGTTACTAGTAAAGTGCTTAGTTGCTCCTAAGTTAAGAGCCTAAGCTAGAGACATTGTTATAAGCATAGCACGTTTAGGGTTAGGGTTAAGGTAGATTAAATTACTATTAAATTCTTCCTTAGCTATTACTATATTCCCTACTTCCTCTACCTTAGGAGCACCTTAATCTATCTTCCTGGCGTTATCGAATTGGAATTGCTTAAGTAGGGGACAGTCTTTCTAGTAGTAACCTTTCTAATAGTATACTCTATACTCGTCTTTTTCTAGTTATCTTAGCTCTTTACTCACTTAAGATAATAAGCTATAGCGATAACGCGATAAGGAATAATTAAATCTACTAGCACGGCCTCTGCCCCTTATTTGACCTTGACCTTAGTTTCCCCTTCTCCCCCTAGGTTTGTCTTTCCTCTTATATACAAGTGCTGCATTTTATACTTATGTAGGGAGAGCAGTCTCTTGCTTCTAAAGAAGGGTAATATAGCTCTTGAGGTCTCGTTTGTCTTATAGACACTAGGTCTTCGCATTCTGCTACGTAACATTGCTTAGGAGGGCTAAGAAAAGCTGCTCTTTGATATTATTATTGGTAAGTACTTAAGGCGTTAAGGCTAGATTGATCTTGAATTAATTAAGTATTTAGAGGAACTTAACAATTCGCATCTTTATAGGGTTAAATATAGTGCTATAAAACTCTCTGCGGAGTCTAGAGATATAGACCTCGTTATTAGCCTTATTAAACTTCTTTATTCCTTCCCACATTCCTTAAATATTGTACGCCTTTATTATTACACGCATCTCTTCCTGACGGTTGTCTCCTATTAAATTATAGATAATCTTGTTTGCTTTCCCTTGTCTTCTTCTTCCGTTAGCTAAATTAACTTAATTTGGGTCCTCTGTACTAGTAATAAAATCCCAGCCCTCTAACATAATTAGGGCTGCCTTGCAGGTGCGCTCCTAGTCTGCAAAGTTGTCTCTATTGAAAATGACGATTTTGCCTGCCTTGTAATTGTACGTAGGTGTCGTTAAGGTTGAGGTAGAGGAGGTTATTTTCAGGGTCGATTTTTAAGTCAGGAGAGGTGTTGCTACCCAGGCTTATAACCTGTTGGAATTACAAGGTTATAAGGTCACAGCGGAGGTGTCTTGAGGGTCTATTTAATGATAGAGATGACGCAGACAATGAATATTGATTGATTCGTGATATAGTAGATACGGATTGTTGTCTATCTAGATTAATATACAGAGCTCGCTCTCGCGACGTGTCTAGAGCTTAGTTAGCATCTCTCGCTTAATTCTAACAGAAGGAGGTTAAGAGGTTAATAACTTAGAGTACTAGCTTGCCGCTAAAATACATAATGTTAATAATGATACAGAAGTTAAAGTTGTAGTTATCTTTAAGGGTGAACTTGAATCGGCCAGGGGACTTCTGGTTTATTTAGTAGTAATAGCAGTACTTTATAAGATGCTTAATTATCTTAGTCTTAACTTTATAACCTACTCACTAAAGAACCCTAAGTAATCTATAAACTAATAGGTGACTGAAGTGACGGTATAGTTAACATAACTCTAACTTAGTTAAATGGCTCCAAGTAACGCTTCTTTTTAGCTATTAAAGGAGCAACCAAGGGTGACCCCACTTGCGTACAATAGGCACCCAATTATCTCCCTAAACAAGTATATTCTTAAGGTTATTAAGCTTAACGCCTAACTTATCTATATCTTAGATGTAGAATAGAAACGGGGTATTCGCGGGAATAATATAGAAAGTAATATATCCTAACGGAGTTTAGACCTTAATTATGCTAAAAGAGATTATAGTACCCTTACTAAAGTGAATTGTATATTGGCCTGCCGTTAATTGGTCAATCTAAATAGAGCTATTAAGCTACTAAAGAGCTCGAACTTAAGGTTCTCCTACTATAGATACTTCTGCGGCTCTAGTATCTGGTATAATACCATAGAAGACGTTCACTAAGTATCTATTATTAAAGGAGAACGCGGAACTTTCTTTTAGCTTATTAAAGATATCTAACTTTGTAACAGAATGGAGCGTAGATTGGTTGTTAAGGGCAGTGACGGTTTATATGCCATTTACCTTACTATACTTAGTAAAATATTGGTTGGGAGAGTAGTTCTTAATTTCCATATCTATAAGGAGCTGTTTGGCCTTGTTAACCTCACCCTTAAGATCTTCTTCACCTTTATATTGAACTAGGAAGCTTTAGAAGTAGGCTATAGTAACCTTATAATTTCCAACATTTTATGCGCTCTGGCGAAACTTATTATATACCTCTTTTTATCTATTAAGAGGGTGCCTAGTTAACCAGTAATTTGGCTTCTTATAAACGTAGCATTTCTTCTATTAATTGTTTTAAGATAAACTTCCATAAGGACCTCTACAATTTCTTTATAGTTAACGTTAATTATACCCTCTACCGTATCCCCTACCCTAGCTACTATATATTTAATCAGTCCAGTTATAATTATGTTGGTCAGTTAGGTCAATTAAAGTAGGTTAGGGTTAGGTATTAAATTACTATACTTCTTAAGAGCGCAGAGCGGTGCTAATAGAGGATCTTAATTAAGCATATACTCCTTTATAAGTATTTGCAGGATTAAAGAGGGTAAGGTTGCATTCTTTAATACCTTAGTATACGCTAATAACTTAATCACATAGGCTGAAGTCCTTTTAATATAATTTGGATAAACTACGCTAAATTATCTAAAGTCGATTAAAAAGCTTTTAAAGGTAGTTAAGTTAAGAGGCATCTAGGTTTATAGTAATAATTCTTAGGAAGGTAGTCTTTCTTCACTCTAATATATACTACTGCTTATTCTCTTCTGTTTTAAAGTGGCATCTTATCTTATATATTATTTGGTTAAAATTATATCCTTTTCCTACCAAACGATTATAATAGAAGGTACTAGCGCGGCCCTTAAGCATAACGGAATAAGCGTTATAATATTAGTTAGGTTCCAGTCTAACCTTCTAGCAACAGTTATAGAAGATACGCAGCTTTAAATTAAAAATATTATACAGTTCTCTACTAAACCTCTTCTCCTGGTCCAAATAGAGTTTTATAAGCTCTGTAAGCATTTTTAAGGTGCCTCTAAGTAGTATTAGGCCACGTTAAAATTGCATTAAAGATTAAGGTGGGGATTGCTTTATAGGCTATAGTGGAGATATAGAGCTTAATAGAATATAGCGTAGTACCTAATCTTCCTATAGCAGAGTTCGAAGGTTATTAAATCGCAAAGCAAGGGGGTCTTGCGCTTACTCTTAGGGGGCAGTAGTTAAAGTTACGGGTTGAATTAGTAGAAGCGATAGATACGGCACGTAAGAACTTATGCCTGGAGTAATGGAATTAGAACATGTCTCTATATTATTTGGATTCTATTATAAGTTAAGCTTCTTTATATTGCGTAGTTGGTGCTCAATCTCTTATAGAGTCCATTTATGCTCTTTTTTTACGTTAATAACTTACTCCTAAATATTGTCTCTAATAGTGTCTCTATCTATAGGGACAAATACTCCGTTCTCCTAAAGGAAGTTACGGAAGTCTTATATAATATTCTTCTTTGCAAGGGCCTATATTTCCTTTGTCTATCTAATAAAGTCCTCCCTTATACAATACCATAGTACAGTATCATTGTATTCGCTGTCTGTGTATTGTGCTATATAGTATAGTAAGAATCCGTTCAGGTCCTATTGCTTAGCGTTTATAGGGTTAATGTCTTTATCCTATATCTCTGGGTTAATATCGTTCTTATACTTCTTTAGGTAGGTTAACGCCATAATAGAAGTAGAATTAACGGGGTGTCGTACATCGAAGGTAGGTAGGATTTTCGGCTTTATAGGATCTCGTAGGTTTGCTGTCAAAAGGTAGGCAATTTAAGGCGTAGTTGACGCGTTTCAGACGTTGACTTGGGACCCTAGGTTTAGTAACACTTCTGACCTAAAGTACTTAACCAAATCTTCGTAAACGCGATTGTTCTGTGTAATAGACGTAACTTAGTATCTCCTAGTACTTAGTAACACTTCTGTTACTGGTTTTCCGTAAGCCTAAGGTAGTATAGTATTGCTAGGAACCCCTGCACGAGACTATCTCTTCTGTCAATAACCTAGCTGCTCTATGGTTGACTGTGTGTTTAACCACTGATCAGTGTTGGTCACACAGGGTGACTCACCAATAACGACTACTCGAGTAGGTTACAGTGATGTTGGTTAATATGCTTCTTAATTGGAATGAGGAAGGGCGAGGAGCTTAAGACTCCTCGCCACGCTAGTGCCGCGGCGTTACGTGACGACCGCTTGCCTAATTCCCGACACTATTACTTAAGGTCCCTAACTTTAACTCTTCTAGATTTCTCTTTAAGAATGGCGTCTTTAAAGTTTAGGTCTGCCCTATATTGCTACTAGAGTACCCGTGTTTTTAGTTACCCCCTAGCTTCTTACTAAAAGAGGTCTGGTTCCTTACTATATCCTTAGCATTTAGAACCGCTTGTTTAAAATCCGTATATATAGTAATCCACAATAGGGCTCCTATATGCTTTATTTCATTATAAATTGCTAGCTTAATTCTAGCCTAGATAAATCTAATTTTCTCCTTTTTATAGATGCTACTGTTCTTATTTTTAAAGGGCTTTAGATCTATTATTAGTTAAGCACAAGTTTCTATAAAGTTTATAAACTGGTGGAAATTATAGCGGTTAAGCTATATCCTATTCTAAAATAGTTCTGCGTAATTATATTATATAATATACGGATCTTAAGTCCACTTCTTTAGAAAGGTTTGCAGCTATAGCTGTATAGTAATTTGCTCTTTATTAAGCTAATTTAGTGCGATCTGGTTTAGGAATTAATCTTTAATCTTACTAATAATCTAATAGGTACGCTCTTTGGTATTATCTTATATTATTAGCATTTTAAAGAAGTTATCTATTTTATAAACCTAATTGTCTAACTATTAGGCGTTAGGTCTTTAGCGGAGTTCTAGACTACTAAAGGCCTTAGCTAGTTAGTCTATATCCTTTTTCTATTTACTATATAGATACCTCTCTAAGTCTTCCATACCTCCTTAGGTAGGTACTAGGTATCCCCTAGAAGGCCCTTAGCCTTAGCTAGGTTATAAAAGATTTTATTTAGCTTAGATTAAGCTCTGCTAGATCTAGACCTACCCCTAGAGGTTTCTAATATATTTATTAGTAGCTCCTTTCTGTATAGCTTTTAAGAGCCTTACGGTAGCTTCCTAATATCCTCCTTAAAGAAAATTGGTGTGGGGCTCTTAACTTTCTAACCTTAAGCCTAGGAAAGCTCCAGCTATAGAGGTAGTATTAGTACTAGTAGCTAATATAGGTTTCCCTATAAGGCTTAAGTCTTAAGTTAGTAGTTAGGTTAAATTGCCTAAAGGGGTAGGCCTACTTAGCTTATAAGCAGTCTATGCGCCGCCACTATACTAATTATAGGCCAGTGGTCTTCTAGGAGGGTTCCAGTTAGGTCCCTAATTAGGCGCATTAGTGTATTTCTCTAGTATTTCTGGTTTAGGAGAAGATTTTAGGGTTGCGTCTAGCGCTTAATCTTCTAATTAGCCTAAATAGGGCTAGAGGGGTTCCGGCTGCTTTCTAGTAGTATTATAACTATTATAGAGAGTGTCTGCGTTTTCCTTAGCGTTGCTAATAACTGTAGGTATATAAGAGTCTTTAAGCTTTTAGTGCATCTGGGTGTTGGGGCTTATTTAGCCGTCTTACCTAGAGGTTTATATTATTATAATCTCTTACTATTAGAGGGACCTTCCTGCCTTAGCGCGATGGCTGTCTATAAGGTATTTGTGGAGTTTCTATTTAGGTTATCGCGAGATTTTAAGGGAGGATAGTGGATATAAATAAAAGATATAAATAAATAATCTGGTTCTTAAAGCCAGCTACCCTTCTAAATAGAGTAGGAAGGATTTAAATATAAGGGGACTTTATAGATAGGGGGCTATAAGGACACAATTGTGGAATAGGATAGATTGGTAAGAGAGACGAATCCTTAAGGAGGTAAGGCCTCTAGGATTGTGGAGACTATATACTACGGGCATGTGCCTTTAGCACGTAACCGGCGACTATCTAAGGGGCGTCCAGAGGTTGTCCTAAAGGCAACCCAAGGTGTCCGCAATAATATCCCTTACATATAGGTAGGTAGGTAGGTAGGTAGATAGGTAGGCAGATAGACAGGTAGGTAGGTAGGCAGGTAGGTAGATAGGTAGGTAGGTAGGTATATAAAAGAGAACCATCGCTATATATTAAATTATCTAAAATAATATAATTTATTTTGCTAGCCTTATAAATAGCTTTAAAGTAGCTTTTATTTAACTAAAATATGTTATTAGTATAAAAGAGGTAAATAGCTCTAAATACAATTATGGTTGCCAAATGCGCAGGCTGCTGCGTGTCAAAAAAACACGACATAGGCTAGTCGGTCGAGTTGCCAAATGCCCTCAACTGCGCGCCAATTGCGTTAACCACCAACCATTGAGGCCATTGAGAGGGGACCATATTTTGCCGATGTTATAACCAGCCACGCTAACCCTTTTAATTTAATTGGTTTAAAACTTGCGAGATCTGCCATATAAATAAGAAAGCTCTACGCTAAAGGTCTAAGCAGATGTAGTTAAATAGCCTATAGAATTAGAATTACCACCAGCCTCAGTTACTGGAGTTAGTATAGACATATTTATAGCAATAAGTATAGCAGGCCAGTAAAGAGGAGGTTTATACTACTATACAGATATCTAAGGGCTAGGAACCGCTTCTTTAGTTTAAGCGGCGGCTATTAACTATAGATAATTACCTTTAGGAGATTAAGCTATAGGAGCAGCTATAATAGTAGGAGTAGTATAAATAGCGTAAGTAACGTTAGAAGCAGCGCCGCTAGCTTTATTAGTATTAGGTATAGGATTACTAGTAGCGGCTATAGGCTACGCAGTAGAGGTAGGAGTAGGAGTAATAAAAGCAAGATCGGCAGTATAAAGAGTGGCGATAGTAATATCCGGAATTATAGGAGGGGTAGCAGTAGCAGCAGTAGGAGGAGGAGGAGGAGGAGGAGTAGGATATTAACTACTAGGATAATAGTGGCTAGGACAGTCGCTAGCAGCCTAGGCGGTAGTGACTAAAGCAGCGGCTAGAGTAGTAGCTAGAGTAGTAGCTATAGCGGTAGCTATATAAACAGATACGGAAACAAATACGGATAGGCAGCGGTAGCAGTAGTGGCAGCAGTGGCAGTAGTAGCAGTAGTAGCAGTAGTGGTAGCAGTAGTACAGTACCTCGTCAAAAGTGTCCGTGCTTCCCACACCAAATTTTTTTACCGTCCTCAACCCTACTTTTTTAGCCCTACTTTTCAACCATGCCACGTCGTGCGTTAGCTCCAATTAGCGGAAATATTCCTCATAGGAAGGAATTGACTCGTTACGAAAGAGGAGTAGTTATAGGATTTGCTGGAGGAGGAGTTAAAGCCTCCCAAATTGCGACCGAGTTAAACCTGCCAAAATCAACCGTACAAGAGACCTTGTCTAAAGCACCTTAACGCGCACAAGGCATATCCACTTCTCGAATTGGACGTCCTCCTAAATTTACCATTCGAGACGAACATAGGATTTTAAGGATAGCTCGTATAAAGCCCAGGATCACGTACAGGGAGCTTAGCTTTGAGCTCGGCCTTCCCGTAAGCTAGAGCACGTTGTATTGAATATTGCGCAAATACCACATAAAAAAATGGCTAGCTAAGAAGCGGCCCTTACTTACAAAGGACTCGGCAAAGGCTTGATTAAGGTGGGCGATTGAACATAAGAAGTGGGAGCGATCAAGGTGGTCTAAGATTATATGGAGTGACAAGTGTTCGGTTAAGCGAAGTTCTGGTAAACAACGATCCTACATCTTTCGTACACCACCACAGAAATGGGATAAAGATAAGATTAACACTTATAAAAAGGATAAGGGGCATACGGTTATGGTATGGGCAAGCTTTTCTGGGGCTCTTGGGAGGTCCGATTTAGTAGTTATAGAAAGGGACAAGGAGTCGCCCAAGGGGGGGTACTCTGCTCGGTCTTATGTTCAAGTTTTGGAGGACCAGATACCTCAAATCTACAAGCCCGATTTCCAATTTATGCAGGATAACGCTCCAATACATAAATCGAAGCTTATAGCCAAGTGGTTTAAAGAGAACGTCGTAGACGTGATCAATTGGCCACCCTACTCACCCGATTTGAACCCTATTGAGCACGCCTGGGTACAACCTAAAGAGACGCTCTACAAACGATTTCCAGAGATCGCATATATGCGCGGCTCTAAAGAGGAGGTAATTAAGAAGCTATCTGAGGCCCTAGTAATTTGCTGGAACGAGATAGCTCCTGCCTTTTTTGAGTCTTTAATTAATAGTATGGAAGAGAGATGCGACGCTGTAATTAAGGCCAAGGGGTGGCATACTAGATTTTGTGTAATAGTGCAGTGTGGGAGAATTGAGTGAGCAACTTAATTCTAAATCTATGGAAATCAGGTGGTATATATACATAAAAGGTGTAGACAATAAGGGGTAATAGATTGAGTTATTTAACCGAGTTAGTGACTAAGTTAGTAAGCGAGTCAATATGTAGGCAAGTCAGATTGGCATTCTGGTGGTGTATGGGTAGTCGGTTACACACCCCCCTAGATTTGACGGTGTAGTCAAAGCTATAGAAAATAAAATAAAGGTAAAAACTATACCAAAAATAGGAAATTTAGATACAATTTTGAAGCGGCGAAGGGTAGGGCAATGGTGCTATACGCTTGACGTTGAATTTGGTTTGATCCTTCTGGTAGGGTAAGGTTGGTAGAAGGTTTAACTAAGATTTTGTTAGTATGTAGAGCTGTATTTAACGGTTCTAGTAAACTGCTTAGTTAAATTGGAATTGCTTTAATTGTATCTAAGATATCGTCTTAAAGTCCTTATAGTAAGGTATTTAATTCTGGTGTGGTGTTTTGATCTGTGCTTGGGGTAGTTACTTAATCTATAGCTAAGGAGACGCTTAGGGTAGCATTTGAGCTATAACCGAGGAGGACGCTTAGGGTGGAACCTGAGGTAGATGTTTGAATCTAGTTAAGCGACTGTGTTGTTGTTTGATATGGTGAGGCTTTGGATATAGCCGTTAATGGTATCGCACGTGGTGCTTCTGGTGAGGCTCTGGATGAAGCTGTTATATTTAATTAAGTCTCTTATTGCTGCTAGGTGTATCTACAGCTCTTTCTTAGGTGCTTATGGAGTTTATTTCCTAATTTGAATTGCTTCTTATATCTTTAATAGGTTGTCTTCTTTGCATAGGCTGCTGGCTGCGCCGTATTTGATGACTCTGGTGACGTTGTAGACGTCATTAATATTACGGTTATTGCAACTGGTGCCAATGTAGGCGGATTTGGTGCCGATGTACGCAGATTTGGTGACAACATAGTCGTTATATTTAGTGCCGTTGTAGGCTGGTATCTCTTGGAGGTTAAGAATATTAACTGAGTCGAATCTAGGGTACTTATAGGCTCTCTATGCATTAGTGCCCAGTGGTCCCCTAGTTGTTTCGCATAGTAGACTGTTTTGCTAGTTGCTAGACGGTAGAGCATATCTCGTCCTAAGTTAAAATGGATGTTATTATTAGTAGCTTTTAAGAGTGCTACAATATTTATAAACATGGTTGGTACTAGTGCTATATAGGATAGCTTCATCTTTAACTTCCCAGTAGGTGTATTAACAGTAATAGTTACTGTTCTGTAGGCTTAAATCTTTTTAAAATTTCCGCTAGTAATTAGGTAGTCGTCTTCTACTGCTAAGTAGGAGAATGTAAAGTCTTCTTTATTGTTGCAGACGTGCGTATCTACGCTAGGGTCGAGTATCTAGGTGTTTTGGAGTTTAAACGGTGTTTAACCAGTACTAAACGCGGTAGTATTGTAGGTTGGAGTTGTAGAAGCTAGGCTGGTTTTAGAATTAAAATTAATTGTTTCTATGTTCTTTACTTCTAGTTCTTCTTTTTAAATCTATTTAATTATGGGGTTAACCTAAGGTATAGATAAGATCATTTTATTTATTTTCTTTTAAATGTCTGCCCTTGGTCTCTATCCTTAAGGGCGCTTGTGCTTAACAATATAGTAGCAGTTATTATATTGGTGTATAAGGCCGCATATGCATTTCTTATGCCACCTTAAATTTGAATTTAAATTGCCGTTAGAGTCTAAATTGGAATTGTTTTAAAGGGTTACAAATACAGAGTAATTGGCAGTAGTGGTAAAAGGAGATGATGCTATTTGCTATATGCGGTAGTGCTCCTTAAATTCCTTAATAAGGTCAATAATAGATAGGGCCTCTTTATCCTTTCGTTTTTTTCTAATAAGGTCTACTTCTAGCGCTCCTATAAAACTAGAAGAGATGGGTTTGATGGCTTATACAAAATCGTAGTAGGGTCTGAATCCCTGTATATTTGGTAGCTCCAATTATTCTGCAAGCTTGTAGACGTTCCGCTAGTTGTTTAACCATTTGTCAACGCTCTGTTTTTTGTTGTAGGCTTTAAGAGCCGTGTATTAATTAAGGACGTCGTGCTTTTGACCTGATATGGTAGGGGCAAGTGCTTTCTTAAGTGCTTGAAGTCGTTTGTACACTGTGTTAAGGCTATTAATAAGAGGAAGGTAGTCTACCGATGTTAATTGAATAATGTAGGTGCTGATATTGCTTATGGCTTGCTCTTGCTTCTGGTGTATGCGGAGGTCATCCTTGTATTCCGCGTATAGTTGATTATAGGCAATGAGTTGGTTTGGATCTAGTTAAGTTATTAAGGTAGCAGTGGGAAGTATGTCTTTTAGTGTAGGTTGTTTCGGAGGTTCTAGCTTCGGAAGCTCGTCTTTCTTCTTTAATGGGTTAATATACTGCCATACCTTGTTGGTTTTGGCAGTGTCTTGAATAATAAAGAACTATTGCATCCAATCAGATGGCTGGTTAAGGATAATGTTGATTTTTGATTTGCTTGTGGTTGTCATTTTTAGGATTTTGACAGGTCAAGTAGGGTCCTAGGTTAGCGTCTTGGCGAAACCTTATTTTGACGATTTGATTCGTTAGTTTGTTCGTTGGTCGGCTTTGATTGTCCGTTTAACTGGTGGTGGTGGTGGTAGAGGACGTCTGTAGTGTGGTGGCTATAGACTGGTTGCGGTAAAGGACGTCTGCAGCGTAATGGCTGTAGACTGGTTGTGTGTAAAAGACGTCTGCAGCGTGATGGCTGTAGACTGGTTTTGGTAGAGCGTCTACAGTAATGACTGTAGACTGGTTTTGGTATTTGAAGAAGCTCGAGACACTTGTAAACGTGGTAGAAGTAGTAACTTCTTAAATGAGGTAGTAGATTAACTGCTTAATAGATAGTGCAACAGGTAGTGCGATCCAATTAATTAGTTAGCAGGTAGTGCGATCCGGGAGTGTGAGCCAGGCTCATAACTGTAATAGTGCAGTGTGGGAGAATTGAGTAAGCAACTTAATTCTAAATCTATGGAAATCAGGTGGTATATATACATAAAAGGTGTAGACAATAAGGGGTAATAGATTGAGTTATTTGACCGAGTCAGTGACCGAGTCGGTGAGCGAGTCAATATGCAGGCGAGTCAGATTGGCATTCTGGCGGTGTATGGGTAGTCGGTTACATTTTGAACACCAAAAAAATATCGCAATTACTAGATTACGTATCTATAAGTAGCTTCAGACTTTTTTGAAGCTCTGGAATCAATTGTGTGACTTTTGCATAGTATTTTGGCAGGGGGTGTCATTTTTGGTGTGGCCTCGGACCGGACACTTTTGACGAGGTACTGTAGCAGTAGTAGCAGTAATAGAGCAGTAGGGCAGTAATAGGGCAGTACTTAGTTTTAGAAGGACAAAAGCCAGCTATAGGCGCGAGAAATAAGTAAATTTCTCTAAAAACAAAATTGCGGGCTATAAGTCCGCAATTTTAAAATTTTCCTTAGAAAATTTGCTTATTTTTTATCTTATAATCTTCGTCTTCTTCTTCTTCTTCTTCTTATTCTTATAATATACTATGTTAAGGTTAAATAGTTAGTTACCGTTTGCTGGGTTACCTAATAAGGGACTATACTAAGGGACCATGCTACCCCATTAAATTCCTAACCTCGTAACCTTAAATCTTATCCCTTACTGCTCTTTACCTTCTACCCTAGTTACTACTCCCTATTTACCGCCTAAATACCTTCCGATTGTATATTCTGCACTACCTATAAGCAGTGTCGCTTTTCTACTAACTTTATAACGAACTATTATGGGGCTCCGTATAAGATCTATAAATATTATAGGGTTAATCCTTTATTTACTTATTTTTAACTTACTACCTTTCTAACTCTATATAGGAGAAAAGAAATAGATAGTTTTGATGACCTTTAGCGGACCTTCCGCAGCCTACTACTTTCGCCGCTACCTCCGCCGCTGCTTCTCCCCTTATACCGCCTATATCGATCTAGCAACTGCCTATACCAATTTAGCCGTAACCGCCCATATTAATCTAGCTGTGACCCGCCATGGCCCGCCCTATTATAGGCCAGTTAGATATTAGGCCTATTACTATAGCCTACCCTATTGCAGAGCAACTAGATTATAGTCTAATTACTACTACCTGCTCTATTACAGAGTAGCTAAATTTTAGTTCTATAGATATTGCTTATAACTTCTACGTGGCCCTATATTGGATTAATAAACGTACTAGTATATTGCAGCCCAGTAATCTATGGTTTAAAGCCTACTATAAGCACGGTAATATAAACCTCCCTTTATTCTAGCCTCCACTAGATTATCTACGCAACCTTTTAGAGTCCTGTAATACTTTTACTAGGTAGTTTAAGGAGCGGCTCCGCCTATATAATATAGCGTTGGCTTTTACGTCCGTAAACTATATTATTACTAACTATAGTATAGCCTAGGGCGGCCTAAATTGCTTCTAGATATATAGTAAGCTTTACTATTTATAAGGCCCAATAGAGCCTTCTGCTGATATTGCTCCGCGGTATACGCAGCTATACTTTTATAACCCTAGTTATACTATAAATATTTATCTATAGGCCCGTCCTAACACCTAGCTAGATACAGCTATTTTATAGTGCCTTACTACTATACTATCTAAGGTATAGAACCCTTTTATTGCCCTCTATTAAACTATAAGGGAACGGCTTTAGGCTTAGTCTATAATAACCCTATTACAAATTATCTTAAACCTATAAATACGGCTTATCTTAGAGGCTAGTGCTAATTGGCGCTATAAGAACCTCCTAATAAGCAGCAAGATAGCCGTTATTATACCAGATAAGTACAGTAATGCTAGCTTTTATAATATTATGCTTGCGGAGTGTTGTGCGCCTAATAAGCAGCCGCGGTACTGCTATATTAACTTAACGTATGCTATATATATGCCGCTATACTACATGCTACTCTTCCCTTATAGTAATACTAGCTGGCACTAGGGTCTCTAGCTACGCAACTCTAATTAAGCCCGCTAGCGTAACCGTTTAACGTAATAAGCGTACTTTTAGTTCTACCTATATATCTATACCCGCTCTAGGTTAATCCCTTTTACCTATTACTAGCTATTTTAGCAGTATATTATAGATGCATAGGCGCTATATAATTAGAATAAGCTTAACTAGATCCGCTCCTACTAACCTACCCTCTCTATAGAGCTATAACGACGTTATGGATACTCTTACCCGCGCCAATCTAAATCCTTAATTATTAGGCCGCTGTGTAGTCCTTCCATTAAGCTTTCTTAGCGGAGCTTACTTTGTTAGGTAGTACTACTAGAATTTAATAGCTATTATCTGTAAGTATAGCCGTCTAAGCCTATTTATTACGTTTACTGCTAACCCTAGGTGGGACGAGATTACCTATAAGCTACTACCTAGGCAAACCGCTATAGATAGGCCCGATTTAGTTATGCGCGTCTTTTATTTAAAGCTAAACTACTTTCTATATAACCTAAAACGGGTCTAGATCTTTGGCTAGTTCTATGGCTATATCTAGACTATTAAGTACTAGAAATGGGGCCTGCCCTATTTATACCTACTACTCTTTCCGCATTTGTATAACCGCGATAGGCTGCTGGACCTAGCTATTATTAACTATTTTATATCTATGGAGCTTTCGCAGCTAGAGGATAATCCTACTAGTTAACTTATTAAGATTGTAAAGTTAATAATAGTTTATGGCCCTTGCGGCTCCTAGAATCCGCGAGCTCCCTATATAGTTACGCTAAGGCTAGGCCTTCTACTAACTTACTTAAAGCGGTACCCTAGGCCTTTTAACCCTACTACTATTATACATAAGGATGGCTATCTAGAATACTACTATTATAATAATTAGTGGTTGTGGTCTGTCCGCTTACCGGGGCCTTTCAGAGCTATATTTAAAATAGATAACCGCTAGATTATTTCATACTGCCTATATCTAACTGTAAAGTATTATACGTATATAAATATTAAGGTCTGCGCCTCCGTGCGGTCCGTTAAGTATATATATAAGGGGAACGACCGTACTGCTTTATGGCTTATAGATAGCAATAAGGTAAGCTAGTATTCATAGGGCTGTTATATTGGCCCCTCCAAGGCTATCTAGCGGCTATTTAAGTTATCTATTTATAAGGAGTTCCCTTCTATAACTTAGCTTATAGTATACCTTCTAGGTAATTAGTTTATATACTTTCAGCCCAATTAATCCGCTAAAAATATTTAATAGCGCCTTAATCTCTCTTGCCCTATACTAACGGCCTTCTTTAAGTATAATATAGAGCATAAGAATAGCCGTAACTGCCTATATTAAGACTTCCCTAAATGGTATACCTTTATTTTAAAGTAATGGAAGTGGTGTCTACGCTAGTAAGGCTTTATAATAGGCCGTATATATTACTACAGTCCTATTACAGGCGAGAGGTTCTATTTATAGCTGCTGCTAATGCCTATTTTTGGCCCTACCTCCTTTAAGGACCTCTATACTATTATTAGTATAGTCTATCTAACCTTTTAGACCGCCTATATAGCCTTAGGGCTACTAGAGGATAACTATAAGTAGATTAATTACTTAATGGAGGCCTATATTTTTGCTACTAGCGCCTAGCTATACTTCTTATTTATAACCGCTTTTCTTTACAGCCCTATTATGGAGCCAGTTACTTTATAGGACTGCTTTAAACAGTCTATCTATAATAATCTACCTTACTTTCTAGCCCGATAACCTAATACTCCTACTATAGCTAGCAAAGACAATATCTATCTTAATTACGGCCTATACCTTATCTATTAGATACTTACGGATTACTAAAAGATGCTTATAGATTATAGCCTACCCTAGTTTTAGCGCTAGTAGGATATTATCGGCAAGGGAAGTAACCCGCGTCTTATAGTGGAGCTATAATACGACTATATAGAGGAAGGACGCTAGTTTATTAAGCTGCGCTAGCAGCTAAATGCAGATTAGGTAGCGTGCTTTAATACTATTGTTACCGCTATAGATGCGGATTTATAGACGGCCCGCTTCTTCTCTTAGGGCCCTATAGGTACTAGTAAAACGTTTCTTTATTACTACCTCTGCCACTACTACCGCTTATATAGTAAGATTATTCTTTATATAGCTTTTTCTAGTATTGTCGCCCTTCTACTACCCAGCGGCCGTACTACCTACTCCCGTTTTTAGATACCTATTAATCTATATAAAAACTCTACTTATAATATCTCTAAAAGCTTAAATATAGCCAAGCTTCTACGCTATACCTCTCTGCTTATTTAGGATGAGGTACTAATATAGTACTGCTACTACTTTAAAGCCGTATACCGTATACTTACGGACGTCCGTTTTAACAACTCTACCTTTAGCGGACTTCCTACTATCTTAGGCGGTAACTTTACTTAGATACTGCCTATTATCCCATAGGGGAACCGCGTAGCTATTATAGGTGCCTACCTATAGCGGTTATTCCTCTAGCCTACCTTCCATATACTATTCTTACGGTTAAATATACGTATCTACTAGGGTAAGGTTAATTAGTAGTTCGTAGCTTAAGTACGGAGCTTATTCTATAATACGTCCCTATCTAGCAGCGTTACTATCCTACCTAGTACAGCCTAGTTATAGTCTAAGGACCCCTTCTATGGGTATATATATCCTCCGCAACTGCTTATACGGGTATATACTACTCCTAATACCTTCCGCAATCGCGCTATCCTAACCGTTTATAATAATACTATAGCTAAAACTAATGATGCTATCCTTATATAGCTCCACTATAAGGGATATTATTGCGGACACCTTGGGTTGCCCTTAAGACAACCTCTAGACGCCCCTTAGATGGTTGCCGGTCACGTACCAGAGGCACATGCCCGTAGTATATAGTCTCCACAATCCTAGAGGCCTTACCTCCTTAAGGATTTATCTCTCCTACTAATTTATCCTATTCCACAATTATGTCCTTATAGCCCCCTGTCTATAAAATTGCCTTATATTTAAATCCTTTTTACTCTATTTAGAAGGGCAGCTGGCTTTAAGGACTAAATTGTTTATTTATATCTTTTATTTATATCTACCATCCTCCCTTAAAATCTTACGATAACCTAAATAGAAACTCTATAAACACCTTATAAAAAGCCGTTATGCTAAGGTAAAGGTCCCTCTAATAGTAAAAGATTGTAATAATATAAACCTCTAGGTAAGACGGCTAAATAAGCCCTAATACCTAGATACACCAAAAGCTTAAAGACTCTTATATACCTATAGTTACTAGCAACGTTAAGGAAAACGTAGACAGCCTCTATAATAGTTATAATACTACTAGAAAGTAGCTAGAATCCCTTTAGCCCTACTTAGGCCAATTAGAAGATTAAGCGCTAGAGGTAACCCTAAGATCTTCCCCTAAATTAGAAATGCTAGAGGAATATACTAATATACCTAATTAGGGACCTAACCGGAACCCTTCCAGAAGACCACCAGCCTATAATTGGTATAGTAGCGATATATAGACTGCTTATAAGCTAAGTGGGCCTACCCCTTTAGGTAATCTAACCTAACTACTAATTTAAAACTTAAGCCTTATAGGGAAACCTATATTAGCTACTAGTACTAATACTACCTCTATAGCTGGAGCTTTCCTAGGTCTAAGGTTAGAAAGTTAAGAGCCCTATATTAATTTTCTCTAAAAAGGATATTAGGAAGCTACTATAAGGCTCTTAGAAGCCATATAAGAAGAAGCCACTAATAAATATATTAAAAACCTCTAGGGGTAGGTCTAGATCTAGCAGAGCTTAATCTAGGCTAAATAAAATCTTTTATAACCTAGTTAAGGCTAAGGGCCTTCTAGGGGCTACTTAGTACCTACCTAAGGAGGTATAGAAGACTTAGAGAGGTATCTATATAGTAAATAGAAAAAGGATATGGACTAACTAGCTAAGGCCTTTAGTAGTTTAGAACTCTACTATAAACCTAACACCTAATAGTTAGATAATTAGGTTTATAAAATAGATAACTTTTTTAAGATGCTAATAATATAAGATAATACTAAAGAGCGTATTTAATAGATTATTAGTAAGATTAAAAACCAATCCCTAAACTAGATTACACTTAATTAGCTTAATAAAGAGCAAATTACTATATAGCCGCAGCTGCAAACCTTTCTAAAGAAATAGACTTAAGATCTGTATATTATATAATATAATAATACAGAGCTATTCTAGAATAGGATACAGCTTAACCACTATAATTTCCGCCAGTTTATAAACTTTATAGAAACTTATACTTAATTAATAGATTTAGAACCCTTTAAAAATAAGGATAGTAGTATCTATAAAAAGGAGAAAATTAGATTTATCTGGGCTAGAATTAAGCTAGCAATTTATAATAAAATAAAGTGCATAAAAGCCCTATTACGGATTACTATATATACGGATTTTAAATAAGTGGTTCTAAACGCTAAGGATATAGTAAGGAACTAGACCTTTTCTAGTAAGAAGCTAGGGGGTAACTAGAAGTGTGGGCACTTTAGTAGTAATATAAGGCAAACCTAAGCTCTAAAGAAGCCGTTTTTAAAGAGAAATTTGGAATAGTTAAAGTTAGGGACCTTAAGTAATAGGAAAGACTTCTAGGGCTAACTTAATACCTATCTGGCATCCTTATAGGAACACTCTAAAAAGTTAAGAGAAAACTTCTTTAGAGGAAAACCCAATTAGAAAAATAAGTAGGGTAATAACCGCACTAATAATCTAAAAAAAGAAAAGCCCTAGTTATAGACCTCTTCTAGCTATAACTAGGGCAAGATATAAAAGGAGAGACTCTCTATATTACTATTAAGCTAGAAATAGTACTCCCTATAGGTAAGATATATTAGTTCTAAGTACTATATAATAGCGGCGCCAAAATTAATCTTATATAATATAATTTGGTAAAAGAGTATAAGCTTATACTATTGCTAAGGTAGTGGAAACCTACTATAGGGTTCCTAGATAAGCATTAGATTAAACTATATAGTGCCTATAAGCTTATAGTATTAGTAGCTAATATATATAACTATATTAAGGTGGTTGGCCTACAACCCTTCTAGGTAGCTAACTTTATAGGCTATAACCTTATTTTTAAATATTCTTAGCTTGCGGAAATAGATTTTAAGATACGCTTTAAAACAGGAGCCTTTAAATAGTAGAATAATAAAGAATTGGAAGGGCGTATTTTACTAATAAGCTTAAAAGATATCCTAGAGGATATAGCTCTAGGAAAAATAGTATATGCTTTATACCCAAAGAAGTATTAGATCTAAGCCCTGTTCTATAGCAAGATAGGTATAGAGCCTAGTATAGGCGATAGCCCTTCTGTAATAGATATTTTATAGGGAACTGCTAGATAGGTTGCGGAGATACTATAGGGAGGCAGCGATCTTAAAGATCTTATAAGATACTTCCACCACTATAGGTTACTCTAGCTTAAGTAATACACAGAGAGTATACTATAATACCTTAAACGCTATATTAAAGAGTTCCCTACCCTCTACTAGCTACTGTATAAAACTATTTAATATATAGTGGCAACTATATATAAATAGCCACTATAACGCGTAATGCTGCCTATAAGCGTCTTAAGGGACCTTTAGGACTTACCTAATAATAACGCGGAGAATAAATATGACCTTAATTTATTAAATATCCTAGTAGGCCTAAGGGACTTACTAAAGGTATTTTTAGGTAGGTAAGTAAAAGTCCTTTAGTGGAACTTAGAATATAATTATATAATTAATCTAGAAGAAGGCAAATAACCACTAAACCTTTTTATTTATAATATCTCTTATAAAGAGCTTAAGATCCTATAGAAGTACCTTAACGGCTTACTAGAAAAGGGATAGATATAGCCTAGTAAGTTATTAGTAGGCGCGCTAATCCTCTTTATCCTAAAACTAGATGGAACTATAAGGCTATATATAAACTATTATGGTCTTAATAAGATTATAATTAAGAACCGTTACCTACTACTACTAGTTAGTAAAATGCTAGACTAACTATCTAGGGCGAAGATCTTTATAAAGCTAGATCTATAAGACGCCTATTATAGGCTCTATATTAAAGAAGGGGATAAGTAAAAGACCGCTTTTAAGACCTAATACGGCCACTTTAAGTATCTGGTAATGCCCTTTAGGCTAGCTAATGCGCCTATAATATTCTAATTATATATTTATAGAGCCTTAGGGGGACTAGTTAACCGCATATATATTATCTATTTAGATAATATTTTAATCTACTTAGAAGATAAGGATTAGTATAAGCAACACATTTACAAAGTGCTAGAATGTTTAGATAATTAGGGCCTCTACGCTAAGACGTTAAAGTATATCTTTAACACTAAGTAGGTTAAGTTTCTGGGGTATATTATAACGCCTATAGGTGTAGTTATGGACCTAGTACAGGTGTAGATAATCTAAGAGTGGCTAGAGCTAAAGAGCTACTAGGATATTTAAGTGTTTCTAGGCTTTACTAATTTCTATAGGCGCTTTATCTATAACTACATAGACATTACCTAACACCTATCTAACTATATTACTAAAGCTTCCCAAGACTCGGCCTAAGAGGCAAAAAGCTTAAAGGCAAAAAGGAAGAAAACCAAGAAGGGACTAACTAAATGGTATAAACTATAGATATAGCCTAGAAAGGTATAGGAAGCCTTTTAGGAACTATATACAAAGTTTATAGAAGCTCCACTATTACGGCATTTTAACCCAAATTAGCCACTAATAATAGTTACTAATATATTAAATTTTACCCTTACTGGTATCCTACTATAACCTAATAGGTATCTAGACGCTACCTAGCTCCACTAGAGACCGGTAGCATTTTATAGTAGAAAATTCTAGGGACCTAAAGTTAGGTATTATACCTACGACAAGGAACTGCTGGCCATAGTTAACTGCTTTAAATAGTAGTAACACTACCTTAAGCATGCAAGCTATACCACTTGTATACTCTTAGATTATTATAATCTACGCTACTTTATAACTATAAAGGAGCTTATACCTTAATAAGCCAGATAGGTAGAGGAGCTTATGCAATTTAACTTTAAGATTAAATATAAGCTAGGGGAAAATAACCCTACTAACGGACCGTTATAACAGCTAGACTATACTAAAGGCTTTAAAATGGGAGAAGGAAAATAGATAATAGATATCTTACTCCCTATATTACAGAATAAGCTTTAGGTATAGGATGCTTAAGTACCTATAGCTCTAAGCACTAAGTCTTAGGCGGTATAAACCTTATTAGCTTCCATTAACGTTCTAGCTGGTACCTAGTCTGTGGCCAATAAGGGTCCAAAGATACCTAGATAGGATATCCCTAATACAAGTGCGGAACCTAGTAATACACTACCCTTAATTACTAAGCTATCCCCTTAAACTAAAAGTAGACTAGAAACATAACGGAAAAGAAGCTGCTAGGTGTTACTATTAGGAACTAGACCCAATAGGCCTACTACGTAGATATAGCAAGGTTTAGGTGCTATAAGAAGCAAATCTACAATAGAAGATCCTTATAAAGAATTATAATAATCCTTTAGGTGGCCACTATAGTTAAGCCAAGATAGTAGAATTACTTTAATATAAATACTACTGGCTAAAGCTTAAGTAGGAAGCAAAGAAGTACATTAGCCACTATAAGAAGTGTTAAGTATACAAAATCCAAAGGCATAAGCTATGGGGTTTACTTAAATTAGTTCCCCCTGCTAGTAAGCTATAGCAATATTACGCTATAGACTTTATTACGGATCTCCCGCCCTTAAAAGATGGGTAAGAATAAATATACAATTTGGTCCTAGTACTTATTAATAGGTTTTTAAAGTACGTTTAATACCTTTCTATTAACAAGACAATTAACATATAAGCCCTTACTAGCCTAATTAAGGAGAAATACTTTCTTAAAGTAGATTAGCTATACTCTATTATTACTAATAGGGGCAGCGTCTTTATAAGCCAGTACTAGTCAGATCTATGCTTTTATTTAAAGATAGACTACTGCTATAGTATAGCTTTCTATCTATAGACAGATAGGTAAACGGAACGCTAGAACTAGGAACTGGAGTCTTATCTATAAATATATTTAAACTACTAGCAAGACAATTGGTGTAAGCTACTTCTATATATAGAGTACGCTTACAATTTAAAGCAATATGTATTATATAAGTATACACCAATTTAGATTGCCTATGGCGTCTAACTATCTAGGTTTAATAGTATACCTAGTAATTACTGGCTAAGGCCGCATAATTAATTATAGGATCCTACTAGGAAGTCTAAGGACATTTACCAAAGAGTATAAGGATACCTCTAGGAATAGGAGAAGTAATAAAAGTATGCAAAGCAGAGCCTATAAGATATCTAAGAGTAGCAAAGACTCTAGTACAACCGCAAACACTAGGACAAGCATTTTGGAGTAGGTAATAAGGTTCTATTATATTCAACAAATATTAAGACCTATTAACTATTAAAGAAGCTTAATGCAAGATACTTAGGTCCCTTTTAAGTTAAGGGATAAATTAGCAAGCTAGCCTACCGTCTCTAGCTACCTCCATCTATGGCCTATATGCATCTAGTGTTTTATATAAACCTACTAGAGCTATAGTATAGACCACTACCAGAAAAGAACTTCCGCCCAGGCCCAATTAAACGCCCTAAAGTGGTAGGTGAGCGGTATAAGGTTAAAGCTATACTACGCCATAAGTCTGTTAAGAATAAGCTTTAATATAAAGTCAAATGGCTAAGATGGCCCGCTAAGGACTCTATATAGGAACTAAAGGATCACCTTAATTATTATAAAGATATTCTAAAAGAATATTAGGACCAAGGTCCGCAATCTATAAGGCGTAAAAAGTGCTCTAATACTACGGTGTTATCACAGCCTATAAAGAAGACTTGCGCAAAGAGTAAGAAATAGGTTAAATTAGATATAGAACGAACAGGCTCCGGAAACTATAAGGATTAATTAGGGCTACGGCCTAAGGCAGGACAGGTCCTTAGCCTTTTTATATATATAGCATAGAATTGATAGGGTATTTTGCTAGAATTGCATTCCTATTTATTAATCTATATTAGGAATAGTGTTCCTATACCTTCCTAAATGCCTTATAAGGCCTTCCCAAGCACTAGTCAAGATCCTTAATTACTACTATATATAAGAACAATCCCAAATGCCTAAATTAAAAGCCATTATACCTCATCCTTAGGAGTAGGATTAGTATCCATTGGCCCCCCAAGGGATAGCTAACGGGAATGAGATCCCTTTATAGGTATATAAGTAGGTATAAAAACAGGGGTAGGATAATAAGGTGTAGATAGAGCAGAGATTCTTAAACGCTTAACACCAATATTAGGTCCAAACCAATACTAATAAAGCTCTTAAGGCGTTAGCTTATAGTTAATAAAGACACGCTTAAGCCTAGAATAAATAGAGACGTTGGCTAGCTAATACAGTCCAGAACTACCGAGACCTTACTACGGTAACTGTTAGTTACCTATCCGCTAGGTACCCAAAGGGTAACTGTAACGGGACTAGCCTAGTTACAGTAGGAATGTCTCGGTAAAACACTCGACAAGATAAACTTGACGCTTTGACCGAATTCTGCCGAATTCTGCCAGCTTGATCGACTTCTGCCAAGTTCTGCCAGATCAATCGAATTCTACCGAAGTCCGTCCGCGTGCACACGTGCGCACGCATCGACCAAGACCCCTGACTATTTAATTACAAGATTCTCTGGTTATTCCCTTCTCTTCTTTACGCAACGTCTTGTTCTCTTGAAAAGCTATATACCCTTAGATTTAGATAGAATTTATATTGTTCCTTCGAATCTTCCCCGAAGCCTCTTCGTGCCCTTACAGTAACCTACCTAATACCATATTATATTATGCTCTTTTAAAACTTAACGCGCATACACAAACTCCTTCTTATAGTAGACGGCGACCTTCTGTGACGGCGCTGGAGCGCGTCACCTAGTTAGGGGTTCGCTTAGGACTTGGCATGTGTATATGGACGTGGCCTCACCACCTTCTCTTGCTCCTCAGCTTAATATCTTTGTAATACAGCATTCGCTCGCTTCGTCTTGGAAGCATTTGTTTAAGTATTTGTTAAGACGTTTGTTTAATGGTTTAAGCCGTCACATTATATTAAGCTCCCCAGTTGTACACAGGCTGCGGTATTTCAGGTTCTTAGGTTTAGGTCTTAGGTACCCCAGGCTTACATCTCTTTTTTATTATTACTTTCTTTCATTAAAATGGATCCGATGTAGGCTCTCGTAGATTTATAGGCCTAAGTTAGACAGCTATAGGCGGAGATCTAATTTTTACGTTTTAATTCGACCACCCCCTCTTGACCAAAACCCTCCCTTCTAGACCCTAAAAAGTTTAACGGATATTCTTATAAATTTAACACTTAGCTGCCGTCGATTAAGGCAAAGCTACGGGTTAATGGTGTGGCTATTAGCGATACAGTTGCGCAGTTCTACTACATATACTTAAATCTTAATAGTAGTGTATAGGCAATAGTTCTCCCCCAGCTTGGACAGGCAGAGAAGTTAAATATATAGGATTATAATACAATTCTAGATTAGTTGGTATAGGTATACAATAATCCGAACAAGGTTTAAAAGGCAGAAGATAGGCTGCTGTCCCTATATTAAGGCAACGATTTAGTACCAACCTATATATCAAAATTCGAACGCGTTCTGTATGAGGCAAGTAGGCAGAATTGGCCAGACATTAATAAGATATTAATATTTAGGAACGGGCTGAGCTCTACTATCCGTAGTAGGCTTAATTAACAGCTTAATCTGCCAAAAAAATATTCCGATTTTGTTTAAATTGTTTAATAACTAGCTGGCCGATCGTCTTCTTATTCTATAGTATAACCTTCTAGCAACGGCAACTACCAACGCGGATTGGAGCCTATGGATATTGGTGCTATTAGGATTAATGCAGTCAGCATCTCTAGTCCTCAATTTACCCCATAATCTACTAGCCCTCGATCTACCCTACGATCCACTAGCCCCCCCACGGGGCCCTGCGCTCGATCAATATCACCAGCTTACCAAGAACAATGTAGATTGGAAGGACGTTGCACGTGATATGGTGTACACGACCACTGGGTTGCAGACTGTTTGTTACAACCATATAGGAAATAGATTGATATAGAGACTCTCCGCCAGCAGAGATTAGAATCGGAATTAGATATAGATGAGGAAATTTGTTGGTTATAAAGGGGTAAAATTTAATCTGCTTTTTCCTGTATATAAGGTAGACAGCACCTGGAGAATAAAGCCTGAGGGCAGGCTTTTTCAAAGGGGGGGGTAATGTGACGGCGCTGGAGCGCGTCACCTAGTCAGGGGTTTGCTTAGGACTTGGCATATATATATGGACGTGGCCTCACCACCTTCTCTTGCTCCTCAGCTTAATATCTTCGTAATACAGCATTCGTTCGCTTCGTCTTGGAAGCATTTATTTAAGTATTCGTCAAGACGTTTGTTTAATGGTTTGAGCCGTCACACCTTCTTCTTATTACCCCCATCCTTTACCCTATTCTTAGTATACTAACCTTACTCCCTTATTAGGCGTTACTAGCTAGCTTGCTAGGAATTGTAGGCGGTATAGATGGCTATGGCATAGTCTTAAATTCAACCTAGATATTTAGTATTGGCGCTAGAATAAGAGAGAGCCCGGGTAATATAGTAGTTAAGGATATTAAAGGATCGTCGCTACTTAGGCCTAGGCTATATAGAAGCCTAAAGTTAGCAATAGAAACCTATTAAGGATAGGAAAGCTCACCTTAACATAACTACTAATCTTAGTACGTATATATTGATTATAAGGACTAAAGGTGTTAAACCTTATATAGTGGGTCTTATTACAAGCATCTAAAATCTTCTTATTAGACTTCTAGTCTTTTAAGGACGTGTATATAAAGTTATTTAGGTAGGACCAGCACTAGTTATAGGTTAGCAGAGGTTAGGGTTCTATATACAGCGGCAGGGCTAGAATACGCTATAGAATTAGATTAGAAAAGCAGTTAGCAGGAGAACAAAAAGGTATATTAAATTAATAATGGAAAAAAAAGAAAGTCTTAATAATATTTTAAAGATATGTCCAAATTTAGATAAAGGGTAATAATGGGAAGTAAGGTATTAAAGAAAAGGAGCAGCTTAATAAGTAAGGTATCTCTATACTTTACCTTCTAATACCCTTCCGGTAAATAGCCGTAACCTTACCGATATAACTCTGTTATAATAGCGCAATTTAGAAGGAAGGAAACATGCGTATAAGCTATTTAGTTATTACTTCTTTATAAAAACTAATTACACAGCCGGGGAAGGTAATTAAGACGTTAATTATAAATATATATAGGTAAAATTATACCTAAACAATACTATGGTATTAAAGAATAATGTTATAGACGTTTTTAACAAATTATATAATAGCTAAAGGCGCTATTGCAAAGTATCCCTTTTATTTGCTAGGTAGTAGAGCTATACTAAATATATAGCACAGAACCAACAAGAAAGGATTATAGATTAATATCTTAAAAGTTAAAAACAACGGCAAGCTAAGGCTCTATACATTAAATCCTATACTAAAAGGTGCTATGGAACTATATTAGGAATACTAAATTGCCTATAATACCTGCGATTAATTATAGACCGGTATAAAGGCTTAGAAGTAGAGTTATATAAAAATCCTTAGGTTAGCCTAGGTAGTTACCAGTATATTTCTAGTAGGCTTCTAAGGGGTCTCCTAGCAATCCTTGCGTTTTTTCTCTAGTTATGTTTTTTCCTTATTAAGGTTTTTAGGAGTTTAAAGCAGGGGTTAGATAGATAGATAATATATAGCGGTATACTAACATCTCCCTAATATCTCTCCGAACCCCTTCTAGGACGAGCCCTTATAATCTCCCTACTATAAGGTAATGGCGATTGGGGGCCAACTGTAAGAAGGAGGGGGGCAATGTAAGGGATATTATTGCGGATACCTTAGGTTGCCCTTAGAACAACCTCCGGACGCCCCTTAAATAGTCGCCGGTTATGTACTAGAGGCACGTGCCTATAGTATATAGTCTCCACAATCCTAGAGGCCTTACCTCCTTAAGGATTCGTCTCTCTTACTAATCTATCCCGTTCTATAATCGTGTCCTTATAGCCCCCTATTTATAAAGTCCCCTTACATCCACGGCTTCCTAAGTACCTTTTATTCTATAGACACTATAAAGTAAAGTAGAGAAGAAGATAATAGTAATGTTATACTACCGCCGCTAGAGCTTCTGCAGATATTTAATCCTAGTAGCCTACCTCTGTTAAAGCTTTCCCTAAAGGTAGGCGCGCCTCTAATCCTTTTACAGAACCTCTACCCTTAAGAAGGGCTCCATAACAACAACACCTATATAGTTATTACGCGCCTAGGCCGCCGCTTTATTAAAACTTAGATACTTAGCGGCAGCTAATTCCTTATATTAAGCTTACCTCTACAGAAGGAGAACTGCCGTTTATTATTAGTAGAAAGTAGTTTCCAATCTAGCTATGCTTTACTATGACTATAAACAAGTTATAAGGGCAGTCTTTTAACTTTATTGGTGTTAATTTACGTATACCGGTCTTTACCCATAGGTAGCTATATATTGTACTATTAAAAGTAACGGATATAGCTGGGCTTTTACTATTATCGCCGCAGAACGTGGATGCTATAACTACTAATATTATATATCCGGAGGTGTTACTATCCTTATAGTATATAGTAGTGGTAGTAGTAGTAGTAGTAGGGTAGTAGAGTAGTAGGGCAGTATAGTAGTAGGGTAGTAGGGCAATAGGGTAGTAGAGTAATAGGGTAGTAGGGTAAGGCAGTAATAAAATAGTAGTAGGGTAGTAGGGTAGTAGTAGGGTAGTAATAGGGCAGTACTTAGTTTTAGGAGGATAAAAGCCCGCCGTAGGCGCGAGAAATCTGTTAAATTTATCTAAGGAACCAAATTGCGGGCTATAAGTCCGCAATTTAGAAAATTTCCTTAGAAAATTTAATGGATTTCTTATCTTATATATACTGAATTTAGGTTAAACCTAAGTGTTTAATTGGTTGGAATTTAGCTTTAGTTATCTAATAGTGTACATGCTACCCTATTAAATTCTTCTTTCCTTAACCTTTTTCCTACCCCCTACTCCTTCTCCTTAAAATATCTTTTACGCCTACTGCCCTAGTTACTACTCCCTACTATCTACCGCCTAAATACCTTCTAATTATATATTTTGTACTAGCTATAACTAATATTGCTTTCCCGCTAACTTTGTAATAAACTGTTATAAAACTTTATATAAAACCTGTAACTCTTATAGGGTTAATTCTTTTAATTATTTTTTTACTTGCTACCTTTTTAACCTTATATATAGGAGAAAGAAAATAGATGTATACGGTTTAGATAATCTTTAGCGGGCCTTCTATAGGCTATAAATTAAACTATAACCACTGCTGCTTCCGCTGCTGCTTCTACTACTACTTTCGCTACTACTTCTGCCACTACTTCTCCCTCTACTTCTCGCCTTCTTATACCGCCTATATTAATCTAGCCGCAACTACCTATATTAATCTAGTCGTAACCACGTATATTAATTTAGCCGCGACCTACTATAGTCCGTCCTATTATGGAGTAGCTAGATTATAGTCCTATTACTATAGTCCGCTATATTATAGAGTAGCTAGATCTTAGTCTTATAGACGCTGCCTATAACTTCTATACAGCCCTATATTGGATTAATAAATATATTAGTATATTAAAGCCTAGTAATCTACGGTTTAAAGCCTACTATAAGTACGGCGATATAAACCTCCCCCTACCCTAGCCCCTGCTAGAATATCTACACGACCCCCTAAAGTTCTATAGTACTTCTACTAGGCAGTTTAGGGAGCGGCTCCGCTTATATAATATAGTATTGGCTTTTATATCTATAAACTATACTGTTACTAATTGTAGTATAGCCTAGGACGGCTTAAATTACTTTTAGATATATAGTAAGCTTTACTATTTATAGGGCCCGCTAAAGCCTCCTGCTAATATTACTCCGCGGTATACCTAGCTATACTTTTATAACTCTAGCTATGCTATAGACGTCCAGATATAGGCCTATCCTAATACCTAGCTAGATATAACTATTCTGCAGTGCCTTACTGCTATACTATTTAAGGTATAGAACCCTTTTATCACCCTTTATTAAACCATAAGGGAACAGCTTTAGGCTTAGCCCGTAATAACCCTATTATGGATTATTTTAAACCTATAGATATGGCTTATCTTAGAGGCTAGTGCTAATTAGTGCCATAAGAACCTCCTAATAAGTAATAAAGTAGCCGTTATTATACTAGACAAGTACGGTAATGCCAGCTTCCGCAATATTATGCTTATAGAGCATTATACGCCTAATAAGCAGCCGCGATACTACTATATTAACTTAATATATACCGCATATATACCGCACCACTACATACTACTCTTCTCCTATAGTGATACTAGCTAACACTAGGGTCTCTAGCTACGCAACTCTAATTAAGCCTGCTAGTAAGACCGTTTAATATAATAGACGTACTTTTAGTTCTATCTATATATCTATATCCGCTCTAGGTTAGTCTCTTTTGCCTATTACTAGCTATTTAGTAGTATATTATGGATATATAGGCGCTATATAATTAGAATAAGCTTAACTAGATTCGCTTTTACTAACTTAGCCTCTATATGGAGCTATATAACGGCATTATGGATACTCTTACCCGTACTAATCTGGACTCTTATTTATTAGGCTATTACGTAGTCCTTCTATTAAACTTTCTTAGCGGAGCTTAGTTTATTAGGCAGTGCTATTAGAATTTAATAGGTATTATCCGTAAATACGGCTCTTTAAGCATATTTATTGTATTTATTACTAACTTTATGTGGAACGAGATTACCTATAAGCTACTACTTAGGCAGACCGCTACAGATAAGCCTAATCTAGTTACGCACGTCTTCTATATAAAAGTTATCTACTTTCTATACGACCTAAAACGGAAGTAGATCTTCGGCTAGAACTATAGTAGTATTTAGACTATTAAGTACTAGAAGTAGGGCCTGCCCTATCTACATCTATTACTCTTTCTATATCCGTATAACTACAATAGGCTGCTAAACCCAGCCGTTATTAACCATTTTATATCCGCTAAGGTTTTATAGCTAAAGGACGATCCTACTAGTCGTCTTACCAAGATTATAAAGTTAATAATAGTTTATGGCCCTTACGGCTTCCGGAATCCGCGAGCTCCCTATATAGTTACGCTAGGGCTAGGCCTTCTACTAACCTACTTAAAGCGATACCCTAAGCCTTTTAACCCTATTACTATTATATATAAGGACGGCTATCTAGAATACCGCTGTTGTAATAATTAGCGGCTATAATCTGTCCGCTTACTAGGGCCTTTTGTTAGATTATCTGTATTCTCTAAGGCGTAGGATATATATACGAGTTATGTGTATAGGGCACGTGCATTATAAATCTTTTTATCTTAGCTCAGAGCCATAAGGGCCCCAGGTTAATTAACCATTAATTTATAATATAGATTTATTAAACCAACCTATTTTATTAATAAATAGCTATATATGCACTATCTAATAGTTATAAGCCCGGTCCAACACAAGAAGCTATTTAGTTATTATTTAATTATTTAAAGAAATTCTACCTTATTGTTATAGGACGATCCTAATAATAAGGACAATTCTAACAATAAAATACTATCTTAATTCCTCCTTTGCCTATTAGTTAAATAACTCCACTAACAAGTTTATTAACTACAATTATCCTTAATAAACTAAAAGACTAGGAGTAATAGCTATAGCAACTCCGAGCCCTTATAGACCAGCAAATTTAGGCCTATATTAACCTAGCTAATACAGCACCTTAATAAGGTCTACTTTAAGAACCGCCCTATCTAGAAGTTATAGATTTTAATAAGGATGCAACCTTATATATATAGCTCTCGACAAATTAACAGAAAGTATATAAGAATAGCAGACGATACTATAACTAGGATATAAAGTATTTCCTAAGATAGGAGGATTTTTTTTAATAAATCCGCACCCAGATTACGTCTATAGTATTAATTTAGAAGAAGCTACTACTTAACCCTTCTCTTATAGTTAAGGAATGAATATCTTAGCTAAAAGAGAATACAGAACCTATATTATCATTTATAAGAAAGAAGATATAATACTAGTATATAGAAGCTCTTAAGGGGTTTAAACACTTATTAAAATTAAATTAGTGATAAGATTAACGGGAATATGTAATAGTACTAGAAGAGAAGCATAATATCCCTTAAATGTCTAATAGAATCTAGCTTTAAGAATTAGCAGAAGTTATTTAACCTTTTAGCAATACCTACTGTATAAAGTATACTACCAAGTTAAATAACCCTTAGAAGTTAAGATCTTCTAAATACCGCAGAGTAGTAACGGAGCTATAAGAAGGACTGAAAACACCCTTAAAAAAAGCTAATACTACTATAAAAGGGAGTATCTTTAATACAGACTTTGCAGAGCAAGCCATTAAGGATCACTCTAATACTAAAGGGTTATAAAGAGGAAAGGCCTTAGTATATAAGAGCTGCTTAAAGAGAGCCAGGATACTAGTGGATAAGGAGATGTCCTATAAGAAGCTAATACCTAAGTGCCTAGCGTGTGGAATACGAGGACGCTCCCTTCGGGACTGTTAGTGTTTATTTAAAGATAAAAGACTTATATGGGTTATAATCGGAGATACTTATATTGAAAAGGCACTAAAGAAGGTAGAATAGAATAAGGATCTTACTAATCTAGTTACTAAAATTAGACTTAAACAAAAAGATAATGCTTAATAACAATAGGATAAGAGTTAGGAGATAGTTAAGAAGGTTAAAGGAGAGAACAATTATCTAATTTAAAAGGGTAACTCCATCCTCTATTAAATGGAAGAACGTTATAAACAATAGACTATTAAATATGTCCAACTAGGAAGTTATAAGGGGGCTTTATAGATAGGGGGCTATAAGGCACAATTGTAGAACGGGATAAATTGGTAAGAGAGACAAATCCTTAAGAAGGCAAGGCCTCTAAAATTGTGGAGACTATATACTATAGGTATATACCTCCAGCATATAACCGGCGACCAACTAAGGGACGTCTAGAGGTTGTCCTAAGGGCAACCTAAGGTAACCGCAATAATATCCCTTATATTGCCCCCTCGCTTTTTTACGGTCGGCCCCTAATTACTATTACCTTATAATAGGGAGATTATAAGGGCTTGTCCTAGAAGGAGTTTAAAGAGATATTAGAGATATTAGTATGCCGCTATATATTATCTATCTATTTAACCCCTGCTTTAAACTCCTTAAAAACCTTAATAAGGAAAAAATATAACTAGAGAAAAGATATAAGGATTGCTAGGAGACCCATTAAAGGCCTATTAGAAGCATGCTAGTAACTACCTAGGCTAATATAGGGATTTTTATACAACTATATTTCTAAACCTTTATAATAGTCTATAATTAATTATAAATATTATAGGCAATTTGGTATTCTAGTATAGCTCCATAGAACCTTTTAGTATAGGATTTAATATATAGAGCCTTAGCTTGCCGTTATCTTTAACTGTTAAGATATTAATCTATAATCCTTTCCTATAATCCCTGTGTTACTAACGCCTTACTCCCATATTTACCCTTAGGCTATTATGTATAGTTAGGTAATTAATTAGCTAATTAAAGAGACTTGTCTCTTAAGATTTAGTATATATACTTTCAAATCTAGTAGTCCTGTACTATATTTGGGCGTAGCTCTACTATCTAGTAAACAGGAGGGACACTTTATAATAGCGCCTTTAGCTATTATACGGTTGTTAAAAACGTCTATAACGTTGTTCTTTAATACTATAATATTATTTAGGTATAATTTAACCTATATACGTCTGTAATTAACGTCTTAATTGCCTTCCCCGGCCGCGTAATTAGTTTTTATAAGGAAATAATAGCTAAATAGCTTATATGCGTATTTTCTTCGTTTTAAATTGCACTATTATAACAAAGTTATATTAGCAAGATTGCGGCTATTCACTAGAAGGGTATTAGAAGGTAAAGTTTAGAGATACTTTGCTTATTAAGCTGCTCCTTTTCCTTAATACCTTACTTCCCATTATTAACCTTTATCCAATTTTGGACGTATCTTTAATATATTATTAAGATTTTCTTTTTTTTTATTAAAAATTTAATATACCTCTTTGTTCTCCTACTAACTACTCTTCTAAGCTAATTCCTTAGTATATTCTGGCCCTACCGCTATATATAAAACCCTAGCCTCTACTAACCCATAACTGGTATTAGTCCTACCTAAATAATTTTACCTATACGTCTTTAAAAGACTAGAAATCTAATAAAAGGATTCTGGAGGCTTGTAATAAGACTTACTATATAAGGTCTAATACCTTTAGTCCTTATAATTAATACATGCGTACTAAAAGCGGTAATTATATTAAGGTAAGCTTTTCTATCCTTAATAGGTTTCCATTGCTAACTTTAAGCTTTAATATAGCCTGGGCCTAAGTGGTGACAATTCTTTAATATCCTTAACTACTACATTGCCCGGGCTCTCTCTTATTTTAGTACTAATGCTAAATATCTAGGTTAAATTTGAGACTATACCACAGCCATCTATACCGCCTATAATTCCCAGTAAGCTAGCTAGCAACGCCTAATAAGGGAGTAAGGTTAGTATACTAAGGATAGGGTAAAGGATAGGGATAATAAGAAGAAGGTTGCCGTTTACTATAAGAAGGAGTTTATATATACGCGTTAAGTTTTAAAAGAGCACAATATAATATGGTATTAGGTAGGTTACCCCTTGGGTACCTAGCGGATAGGTAACTAATAGTTACCGTAGCAAAGTCTTAGTAGTTCTAGTTTATACTAGCCAGCTAATATCTCTATTTATTCTGGGCTTAAGCGTGTCTTTATTAACTATAAGCTTACGCCTTAGGAACTTTGTTGGTACTAGTTTAGACCTAATATTAGTACTAAGTATTTAAGAGTCTCTGCTCCTTCTATACCTTATTGGCCTGCCCCTATTTTTATGCCTACCTGTACCCTTATAAAGGGATCTGGATCTTATTCTAATTAGCTATTACTTAGTAGGCCAATGGATACTAATCTTACATCTAAGGATAAGGCATAGTAGCTTTAATTTAAGTATTTAGGATTAATTCTTATACATAGTAGCAATTAAGGATTTTAATTAGTGCTTGGGAAGGCCTTAAAAGGTATTTAGAAAGATATAAAAACAGTATTCCTGATATAAACTAATAAATAGAAATGCAATTCTAGTAAAACACCCTATTAATTTTATGCTATATATGTAAAAAGGCTAAGGATCTATTCTGCCTTAGGCCGTAGCGCTAATTAATTCTTATAGTTTTTAGAGCCTGTCTGTTCTATATCCAATTTAACCTATTTCTTACTCTTTAGGACCTCTTACGGCCTACCACAAGCTTTCTGTATAGGTTGCGATAACACCATAGCATTAAAGCGCTTTTTGTAATTTGCAGATTACGGACCTTAATCCTAATATTCTTTTAGAATATCTTTATAATAATTAAGGTAATCCTCTGGTTTTTATATAGAGTCCTTAGCAGACTGGCCTAGCTATTTAACTTTATATTAAAGCTTGTTCTTAACAGACTTATAGCATAGTATAGCTTTAACCTTATACCACTCGCCTACTACTTTAGGGTGTTTAATTGGGCCTAGACGGAAGTTCTTTTCTAGCAGTAGTCTATACTATAGCTTTAGTAGGTTTATATAAAACACTAAATAAGGCTATAGATAGGGGTAACTAGAGATAGTAGGCTAGCTTACTAATTTGTTCCTTAACTCAAAAGGGACCTAGGTATCTTATATTAAGCTTTTTTAATAGTTAATAGGTCTTAATATTTGTTAAATATAATAGAACCTTATCACCTACTCTAAAATACTTATTTTAGTATTTATGGTTATACCAAAGTCTTTACTGCTCTTAGGCATCTTATAGGCTCTACTTTATATACTTTTATTACTCCTCCTATTCCTAAAGATATCCTTATACTCTCTAGTAGATGTTCTTAAACTTCCTAGTAGGGTCCTATAATTAATTATACGGCCTTAGCTAATAATTACTGGGTATACTATTAAACCTAAATAATTGGACGCCATAGGCAATCTAAATTAGTATATACTTATATGATACGTGTTGCTTTAAATTATAAGCGTACTTCGTATATAGAAGTAGCTTATACCAATTGTCTTACTAGTAGTTTAAATATATTCGTAAGTATAATTCTAGTTCCTAGTTCTGGCGTTCTATTTACCTATCCATTTATAAATAGAAAGCTGTACTATAATAGTAGTCTATCTTTAAATAAAAGCATAGATTTAATCAGTACTGGCTTATAAATATACTGCCCCTATTAGTAATAATAAAGTATAGCTAGTCTACTTTAACAGAGCATTTTTCCTTAATTAGATTGGTAAGCGCTTATATATTAATCGTCTTATTAACAGGAAGGTATTAAATGTACTTTAAAACCCTATTAATAAGTACAAGGACTAAATTGTATATTTGTCTTTACCCATTTTTTAAGGGCGGGAGATCCGTAACAAAGTCCATAGTATAATATTGCTATAGTTCACTGGCGGAAGGAACTAATTTAAGTAAACCCTATAGCTTATGCCTTTAAATTTTATATACTTAACACTGCTTATAGTAGCTAATACATTCCTTTACTTTCTAATTAAGCTTTAGCCAATAGTATTTACATTAAAGTAATTCTACTATTTTAGCTTAACTATAGTGGCCGCCTAGAGGATTATTATAATTCTTTATAAGAATCTTCTATTGTAGATTTACTTCCTATAGCACCTAAACCTTGCTATATCTACGCAGTAGGCCCATTAAGTCTATTTCCTAATAGTAGTACCTAGCAGCTTCCTTTCCATTACGTTTTTAGTCTACTTCCACATTAAAGATAGTATAAAAGGCGTCTCTCTATTACACCTTATGGATAAAATCCGTTAGCCTTTTAGATAGTTCCTAGGTAAAAGCTATTTTATCTTATACTACTCTAAGTATATAACTAGATAGTACCATAGATCTTATAACTCTCTAGTACGTATATGTTAAAAAGGCCGCTATAAGATTAAAGTCCTTTAGTTATTATAGGGCTCTAAGTTCCAATTACTCTATAGCTTTATTTTTAGTTTAAGGGGATAGCTTAGCAATTAGAGGTAACGTATTATTAGGTTCTAAAAGTGTATTAGGGATGTCCTATTTAGGTATATTTGGACCCTTATTAGTAATAGACTGGGTATTAGCCAGAATATTAATAGAAGCTAATAGGGTTTACACTACTTAAGACTTAGTGCTTAGAGCTATAGGTGCTTAAGTATCCTATACCCAGAGCTTATTCTATAATATAGGGAGTAAGATATTTATTATCTATTTTCCTTCTCCTGTTTTAAAGCCTTTGGTATGGTCTAGCTATTATAACGGTTTATTAGCGGGGTTATTTTCCCTTAGCTTGTATTTAATCTTAAAATTAAATTATATAAGCTTTTCTGCCTATCTGGCCTATTAAGGTATAAGCTCCTTTATAGTTATAAAGCAGCGTAAATTATAAATAATCCAAGAGTACACGGGTGGTATAACTCGCGTGCTTAAGGTAGTATTGCTACTATTTAAAGTAGTTGACTATAGCTAGTAGTTCCTTATTATGGGTATAATACCTAACTTTAGGCCCCTAGAATTTTCTATTATAGAATACTACTAGTCTCTAGTGGAGCTAGGTAGTGTCTAGATACCTATTAGGTTGCAGTAGGATACTAATAAGGGCAAAGTTTAATGCATTAGTAACTATTATTAGTAGCTAATCTAGGTTAAAATGCCGCAGTAATAGAGCTTCTATAAACTTTGCTTATAGTTCTTAAAAGGCTTCCTATACCTTTCCAAACTATATCTATAGTTTATACCATTTAGTTAGCCCCTTCTTAGTTTTCTTTCTTTCTGCCTTTAAGCTTTTTACTCTTTAGGCCGGGTCTTAAAAAGCTTTAGTAAAATAGTTAAATAGGTGTTGGGCAATATCTAAGTAGTTATAGATAAAGCGCCTATAGAAATTGGCAAAGCCTAAAAACACTTAAACATCTTAGTAGCTCTCTAGCTTTGGCCACTTTTAGATTATCTACACCTGTACTAGGTCTATAACTACGCCTATAGGCGTTATAATGTAGCCTAAAAACTTAACCTGCTTGGTATTAAAAATATACTTTAACGCCTTGGTATAGAGGCCCTAATTATCTAAATATTCTAGCACTTCATGGACGTGTTACTTATACTAATCCTTATCTTTTAAGTAGATTAGAATGTTATCTAAATAGATAATATATATGCGGTTAATTAGTCCCCCTAAGGCTCTGTAAATATATAATTAAAATGTTATAGGCGCATTAGCTAGCCTAAAAGGCATTACTAAATACTTAAAGTAGCCATATTAGATCTTAAAGGCGGTTTTCTAATTATCCCTCTTTTTAATATAGAGCCTATAATAGGCGTCTTATAGATCCAGATTTATAAAGATCTTAGCCTTAAATAGTTAATCAAGCATTTTACTAACTAATAGTAGTAGGTAACAGTTCTTAATTATAATCTTATTAAGACCGTAATAGTCTACGCATAGCCTTATAGTTCTATCTAGTTTTAGGATAAAGAAAATTAGCGCGCCTGCCAGCAATTTACTAGGCTAGATCTATCCCTTTTTTAGTAAGCCATTAAAATACTTTTATAAAATCTTAAGCTCTTTATAGAAGAGGTTATAGATAGAAAGGTTTAGTAGTTATTTACCTTCTTCTAGATTAATTATATAATTATATTCTAAGTTCCGCTAAAGGACTTTTGCTTATCTATCCAAAAATACCCTTAATAAGTCCCTTATGCCTACTAGAATATTTAATAAATTAGGATTGCGTTTATTCTCTATATTATTATTAGGTAGGTCCTAAAGCTCCCTTAAGATACTTATAGGCAGCGTCGCGCGCTATAGTAGTTGTTTATATATAGTTGCCACTATATGTTGAATAGTTTTATACAGTAGCTAGCAGAGGGTAGAAAACTCCTTAACGTAGCGTTTAAGGTGCCGTAGTATACTCTCTACGTATTGCTTAAGCTAGAGTAACCTATAGCGGTAGAAGTATCTTATAAGATCTTTAAGATCGCCGCCTCCCTATAATATCTTTGCGACCTATCTGGCAGTTCCCTATAGGGTATCTATTATAGAAGGGTTATTGCCTATACTAGGCTTTATACCTATCTTGCTATAAAATAGGGGTTAGATCTAATACTCCTTTGGGTATAGAGCGTATACTATTTTACCTAGAGCTATATCTTCTAAGATGTCTTTTAAGCTTATTAGTAATATATGCCCTTCTAATTCTTTATTATTCTACTATTTAAAGGCTTCTATCTTAAAGCGTATCTTAAGATCTACTTCCGCGAGCTAAGGATATCTAAGGATAAGGTTATAATCTATAAAGTCGCCGCCTAGAAGGGTTGCAGACCAACTGCCTTAATGCGGTTATATATATCGGCTACTAATACTATAAGCTTATAGGCGCTATATAGTTTAATCTAATGCTTATTTAGAAAACCTATAATAGGTTTCCGCCACCTTATCATCGGGATAAGTTTATGCTCTTTTGCTAAATCATACTATATAAGGTTAATTTTGGCGCTGCTGTTATATAGTGCTTAGAACTAACGCGTCTCGCCTATTGGGAGTGTTATTTCTAGCTTAACAGTAATACGGAGAGTCTTCCCTTCTATATCTTGCCCTAGTTATAGCCGGGAGACGTCCACAACTAAGGCTTCTCTTTTTTTAGTTTATTAGTGCGTTTATTACCCTACTTATTTTTCTAATAAGAATGTCCTTTTAGCTTCTTGGAGTATTCCTATAAGGGTATTAGATAGGTATTAGGTTAACCCTAGAAGTCTTTCCCACTACTTAAGGTTTCTAACTTTAACTATTCTAAAGTTCTCTTTAAAAATGGCTTCTTTAAAGACTAGGTCTGCCCTATATTACTACTAAAGTGCCCATACTTTTAGTTACCACCCAGCTTTTTACTAGAAGAGGTCTGGTTCCTTACTATATTCTTGGCGTTTAGAACCACTTATTTAAAATCCGTATATACAGTAATCTGCGGTAGGGCTCCTACGCGCTTTATTTTATTATAAATTGCTAGCTTAATTCTAGCTTAGATAAATCCGATCTTCTCCTTTTTATAAACACTGCTATATTTATTTTTAAAGGGCTCTAAATTTATCTATTAAGTATAAGTTTCCATAAAGTTTATAAACTGGCGGAAATCTTAATGGTCTAGCTGTATACTATTCCGGAATTGTTCTGCGTTATTATATTATATAATATATAGATCTTAGGTCCAACCCTTTAGGAAGGTCTGCAGCTATAGTTATATAGTAATTTACTCTTTATTGAGTTAATTAAGCGTAATCTAGTTTAGCAATTGGTCTTCAATCTTACTAATAATCCACTATATATATTCTTTAGTATTATCTTATATTATTAGTATCTTAAAGAGGTTATCCATCTTACAAACCCAATTATCTAAATATCGGGCGCTAGGTTTATAACAGAGTTCTAAACTACTAGACGACTTAGCTAGTTAGTCTATATCCTTTTTCTATTTATTATGTAAATACCTCTCTAAGTCTTCTACACTTCCTTAGGTGGGTACTAGGTAGCCCCTAGAAAGCCCTTAGCCCTAGCTAGGTTATAAAAGAACTTATCTAGCTTAGATTAAACCCTACTAGATCTAAATTTGCCCTTAAAGGGTTCTAATATATTTATTAGTGGCTTCCTCCTATATAGCTTCTAAGAGCCTTATAATAGCTTCCTAATATCTATTTTAAAGGATATTAGTATAGGGCTCTTAACTTTCTAAACTTGGGCCTAGGGAAGCTCCGGCTATAGAGGTAGTATTAGCACTAGTAACTAGTGCGGGTTTTCTAATAAGCCTTAGGTTTTAAGTTAGTATTTAGGTTAGATTACCTAAAGAGGTAGGCCCGCTTGGCTTATAAGCAGTCTATATACCATTACTATATTAATTATAGGCTAGTAGTCTCCTGGGAGAGTTCTAGTTGGGTCCCTAGTTAAACATATTAGTATATTTCTCTGGCATTTCTAGCTTAGGGGAAGATCTTAAAGTTACCTCTGGCGCTTAGTCTTTTAATTAGCCTAGGTAGGGCTAGAGGGGTTCCAGTTACTTTCTAGTAGCGTTACGTCCATTATAAGGGGTATCTGCGTTTTCCTTGGCGGTAACTATAAGTATATAAGAGTCTTTAAGCTCCTGGTGCATCTAGGTATTAGGGCTTATTTAGCCGTCTTGCTTGGAGGTTTATATTGTTACAATCTCTTACTATTAGAGGGACCTTTCTACTTTAATACAATGGCTTTCTGTAAGGCATTTATAGAGTTTCCATTTAGGTTATCGCGAGATTTTAAGAGAGGATAGTGGATATAAATAAAAGATATAAATAAATAATCTAGTCTATACAACTAGCTACCCTTCTAAAAAAGAGTAGGAAGGATTTAAATATAAGGGGACCTTGTAGATAGGGGACTATAAGGCACAATTATAGAACAGGATAGATTAGTAAGAGAGACAAATCCTTAGGGGGGTAAGGCCTCTAGGATTGTGGAGACTATATACTATGGGCATATGCCTCTGGTACGTGACTAGCGACCAACTAAGGGGCGTCTAGAGGTTGTTTTAAGGGTAACCTAAGGTGACCGCAATAATATCCCTTATAGAAGTCTATTAGCTTTTAATATAAGCTAACTACCACGTTATAAACAGAAGTGTACAATATCGTTAAGAGACATTTGTTTAGATTTAAAAGGTAATATATAACTATAAAGGCCCTAAAACAATGGAATATTAATATTACAGTCTCGCTAAAATTAAGCGTTAGATCTTATAAAGGTCCTTAAATCGAAATATTAATAAACCCTGTCTTAACCTCTATATTAACTGGACTAACCATAAGGAAGCGCATGCCAGATTTATGCGAGTTATACTTATATATAACATTTTTTTAGGAAGATCTTTTCTATACTTTATAATAACGTATAGCGAAGAGAAGGAGACACTCCAAGTACTTAAAGATTTCATTCTATAGATTTGTTTTAGAAACCCCTTAAATGGCTATAAAACTAAAGGATTATATTTAAGCCTTTAGCGCTATACACCTAAGCTTAAAATAGTACCGCCAAACGCTTAGGGGGTATAATTATTATAAAGATCCCCTCTATTATTGCAAAAGAATCTTTTAAGCTTATTAAAAGAATTAGTTGTCTTCTTCTATATTAATAATATTATCTTCTACTACTAATAGACAGATAAGAAGAAAGCTTAAGAAGCAATTAAGGAGCTAAGTAAGGAATACTAGATAAGTACCCTTAGAGAGCTAAAATAGTTCCTAGGAATCTATATACTACGCAATTATAGCTAAAGGCTTCTATAGCCATCCCAGGAAGCCTATATTAAGAAAATAGCTAATTAGTATAAAATAGATTATAAAGGGCGTCTTTTAAACACTCCTATAGCAGAATTGGAACTCCTTTCTATTAATTACCGATTAATCTGTTTAACGCTTTTGTCCCCTAATACAAACCTACTAGTTCGTTCTATATCCCTACTAAGAAAAGCAGCTTCTATAATACTATATTAGAGACTAGTACCTATATAGCACAAGGAGTAGAGCAATCTACTATAGAGAAGATAAGTAAGGAATAAACGGGAAAGGGAGAGATAAAGGAATAAGCAATAAAGGGCGAGATAACTAAGACGGTAGAAGTAAAGCGCAATTATTTATCTGTGCTAGCGATGCGTTATTTACGGACAATACTATTAACAGAAAGAGCTCGTAAGGATATATTATAACGCTATTTAGGGACCAATAGCATAGAGAGAAAATAAGTAGGATATAGTAACTACGTTAAGCATAAAAGCCGAATTATTAGCCCTATCTTAAATAATCAAAGAAGCTATTTTCATTAGTAGAATATTTAAAGAATTAACGTTATAGCGAAACAAGCCCTTAATTATTAACTCGATAATACCTAAACACTCTAATTAATTATAAAAGATACGGCCAAGTTAATTATAAAGCTCTAACACGTTAACATCTATAAATACTAGTTGCGTTAAGAATACATAATAAGATAAATAGTATTTTAATAGAAAGCAATAAAGGAGATAATCGCCGATAGACTTATAAAGGCCCTGCCTAAGTAGAGGTTTTAAAACTTCGTTAACCTAGTCGAAATAGTAGATATTAAGGAGCGGCTAGATAAGGAGAAGTAATAAAAGGACCTAAGGGAGAAGGTTAGGGCAAGAAGGAAGGATTGGGATAAAATTATAGTTTAATTAACACATTAACAGACACGAGAAGGTAGTTAGCTTTAATCTTAAAGAGCTTAAAGTTAAGGGGGTATATTAGATAATCTATATTCTCTAAGGCGTAGGATATATGCACGAGTTATATATATAGGGTACGTGCATTATAAATCTCTTTATCTTAGCTTAGAGCCCTAGGGGCCCTAGGTTAATTAACTATTAAGCTATAACATAGATTAATTAAATTAACACATTTTATTAAATATTAGTAGAAGAGAATAGCAATACCTATAAATAAGATTAAATGATACTTGGAGCTCTTGCTGCACCTGGCCTAAAAAGACTAAACCAACTAAAAGAACCCTAAAAAACACCCTAATAATCCCCTAAGATGTATACATTATAGGGAAGGCACAGGTGGAACAATAGTGGTACGTAGTCGCGCGTGACCGCCAGACCTATACCCAACAATGGCCCCCTACAATAACAATAAGGACGGGCGAATACCACACTAGAAAGCGGAAAATACTAGAAAGCGAAAATACCCCGATTAAGAAGGCATCTAACAAAATATAAAGCCTATTAAACGCGTCTAGTATCCGGAACTATAGGGGAGTATCTATTAGCCATTATAAACTAATACAGCTAGCAGAATAGCTCCAGTCCAGCAAACCTTAGGCGCCCCTCCAGCAAACCCTTAATTAAATCCTCCAACGGCTAAACAAAATTAAAGATAAATAAAACCCCCCTTAACAGGCGAACCACACCTGGGCCGCCGTAGCTGTGCTTCTATAGGATAGGGAACCTATCCCCCTAAAGATAATAACCGGGCATATAATCACAATACAACCAAATATAGAAAAGGTAGAGGAACTTAGGGGACAATTAGAAATAGAAGTTCTTACAAAGATTTGCAAGGAGGTCCACAACACCATCACAGTCTAACACCTTAGGAGTGGAGATATTAGAGTCACCCTAAAGGACCAACAGGCAAAGGAATGGGCCGTAAGGGTAGGGAATAGGCTAGGAGAGTGTATTAGCATAAAAGTGCTTCATAAAGATTACCCAGTTAAAGTCCTGTTGGTTCCCATAAGCCTTAGGGTAGAAAGGGGACGCTAGGCGGACAATACAGCAACTATATAGGAGATAGTAAAATAAACGGAACGCCTTATACTAGGACTTGTAATTACCCAGAT